>Ga0123335_1003174_pt1 | contig 23349 bp, 25 predicted proteins | sample BiotimSIPDNA_2_FD_89707 | JGI IMG/M metagenome (GOLD analysis project Ga0123335, IMG submission 89707) | Anaerobic biogas reactor microbial communites from Washington, USA - Biogas_R2 time_0 SIP DNA | ecosystem: Engineered > Bioreactor > Anaerobic > Unclassified | place: Washington, USA...
AGATTGAAGATGTAGAGTTGTTTATTCCCTCCCGCTTCGTTGGTCGCCTTCTGGGGATGGGTGATTTGGAGACGCTGCTGGAGAAGGTGCATGATGCCGAAATCAAGGTTCCACAGAAGAAAGCTAAAGAAATTCTCAGCGGCAAATTCACTCTCACAGACATGTATGAGCAGTTTAGCGCCGTCAAAAACATGGGACCTTTTAGCAAAGTCCTCAAGATGTTGCCAGGTATGTCTTATGATGTGCCTGAGGACATGCTTAACACTGCCGAAGACCGTCTTGACAAATGGCGGGTAATAATTCAATCCATGACTCCAGCTGAGAAGGAAAACCCCAAACTGCTTAACTCTTCACGTGCAAGACGCATTGCTCGCGGTTCAGGAACAACTGAAAAAGACGTCAAGGAACTGCTTAAACAGTACATTATGATGCGTAAGATGCTGAAAATGTTCAAGCGTAAAAAGAAGCTGCCCTTCGGTTTGGGCGGTAAAGGCATGGGTATGGGTATGCCGGGAAACTACAAGTAGGATTATCCAATGGATGTATTAGAAAAAGCCTTTGAACTTCTTAGCAAGTATCCTCTTTGCGATCATTGCCTTGGCAGACAATTCGCAGCTTTAGGTTACAGCATGGAAAACCAGGTTCGAGGTCAAGCACTCAAGGTTAGTTTGGTTATGCAGGCTAATGATTTAGCTAAAGAAAACCAGGCTGAAGGTGTGAGACGGCTAAATGTTTTGGCTTCTAACGGTTTTTCCAGAGAGGCAAAGGAAACCCTAAAACACCTAAAAGAGTCGCCGCCTGAAAAGGACAATGAGACCTGTTTTCTTTGTGAGGGTAAATTTGAGCTTGTAGATAGCTTAACGCAGAAAGCCTTGAGCATACTTGAAGGCTACGAGTTCACCACTTACCTTGTCGGCATCGAATTACCCGTTAAAGTGGAAGAACGTGAGGACGAGTTCAAAGCTGCCTGCAACGTCAGTTACGGTGAAAGCATCAAACACGAGTTTGGACGTTTACTGGGTAAGGCTCTTGGAGCAGCTACAGGCAAAGAGGTTGACTATTTAATCCCTGATTTGGTCGTGGTTTACAGACCTTATCTGGAAAAAGTTAGGCTTCAGGTGAATCCGCTGTTTGTAACGGGCAGGTACCGCAAACTCGTTCGCACTATTCCTCAGTCTAAGTGGTTCTGCTCAAGTTGTCGAGGAAAAGGCTGTGAGAAATGTGGTGGCACGGGAAAGATGTATCCTGAATCCGTTGAGGAGTTGTCTTCTAAACCGTTGCTTGAAGCAACTCAGGGTGAAGCCTCCTTTTTCCATGCCTCTGGACGCGAAGATATTGATGCTCGCATGTTGGGTACGGGGAGACCGTTTGTTATTGAAGTTTCTAAGCCTAAAAAGCGCTTCTTGGATTTGAAGGCAATTGAAGCCGCAGTTAACGCTGCTGCTGTGGGCAAGGTTGAGATTTCAAATTTAAAGTTTACAACCAAAGACAAGGTTAGACGCCTTAAGAAGGGTGAAGGCGCACAGAAGGAGTACCGTCTTTTAGCTGAGTTTGAAAACGATTTAACCGAGGAGGGTTTGCGTATGATTGAGGAAAAACTTACTGGTGCAACTGTGAAGCAGCAGACGCCTCTGCGTGTTTTGCATCGAAGGGCTGATTTAATTCGAGAAAGGTACATATATAAGGTTAAAGTTAAGAAGGTGTCGCTTAAGCAGGCTATGATGGAAATTCGTTGCCAAGGCGGCCTGTATGTTAAAGAATTGGTGTCTGGAGATGAAGGTCGAACAATACCTAATGTTTCGGATTTGCTTGGAAACAGAGGGAAGACGCTTAAGCTTGACGTTCTAAATGTCATAATGGATGATAACTAAAAAGGTGAAAATAGATGAGAGGTTCAAAAGGATATTACTCTGGGACTCGAAGCTTGCTTCGAAAACCTAACCGTGAAAGAGGTAAACCACAAATTGGCAAGCTGCTTCACGAGTACGAGCTTGGCTCAGAAGTAATTATAAAAATGAATTCTAGCGTACAAAAAAGCATGCCTCATAAACGCTTCCACGGTAAAATCGGAGTTATTCAAGAAAAGCGTGGACGAGGATATGTTGTAAACGTTCCGCAAGGTAACGCTATTAAAACAATCATTGTTCGTTCAGAACATTTAGAGCCATATACTGGAAGTTGAGCATAGATGGGTCAAAGAGAATTTAATGAAACAAGGCTTACGTTGCCTCAAGTTAAGAAACTTTTAGAAAGCATAGGCGAGGAGAATCTTGATCAATTCCAACGGCGCACCCTTGACTACGTAAACAAATTCTCTAAAGTTGACCCTGCTAAAGCTGAGGAACTTGTTGCTTTGCTGGTTAAGGACTACGAGCTTGACGAGGTTGAAGCGGTGCAAATCATTAATTGTATGCCTGAAACCGTGGATGAGCTGCGTGTTTTCCTTGCTGGGGGACGTAAAATTATTGAAACTTCAAAGCTTGAAAAGATAGTTTCAATACTGAATGAAAACAGAATCCTCAAGTAGTGCGAAGCGACTAAGTATTTTTAAGCATTGAGTGCAATTAATGTAGAGAAGGGTCTAGTGACTGGTATGGAGAAGCGATACGAGGAGTACGCTTACGTGTTAGACTTTTTGCCGCACGGTAAGCCTGGATTCCGCCCAACAGGAAGGGCTGGTTATCGAGCGGGAGCTTTGATTCAATGTGTTGGTGAAGAATTCTTTACTTTGCTTGAAGCCCTTGTGAAAGAGGGGTTGATTATTAAACCGGGCGACCGTGTGTATGTTGGCAAAGACTCGCGTGAAGAGGTCACTTACATCATTGGACGTATAGGTTTTGAGGAGCTTACAGCGGCAGCAAAGGCTGAGCTTTCCACTGTCATAAACAAGATAGTTGTGAACCGTGAGAAATGGTTTGTTAACTTCTTTAACACTGCACGTGCAATAACGCCTCGTATGCATGCTTTAGAACTGGTGCCTGGTATCGGTAAAAAGTACATGTGGCAAGTCATTAACGAACGTACACGCAAACCCTTCGAGAGCTTTGAAGATTTGCAGAAACGTACTGAGTTGCCTAATCCAGCAAAGTTGATTACTAAGCGGGTTATGGAAGAGCTTGAAGGCGACAGTAAATACCGCTTATTCACAAGGGCACAGTAGTCAGCAATGAGCATTGAAGAAACAAAAAAGCTGCTCCAAACTTTTCATATCACGCCAAACAAGTTGCTTGGCCAAAACTTCATGGTTGAGCCAGCTTTTTACCCCAAACTAGCAACTTACACTTCGCTAAGCAAATCTGACGTGGTGTTGGATGCAGGGGCAGGCTTTGGTTTTTTAACACGCTTTCTAGCTGATAAATGCAAAGCGGTTATTGCTGTTGAGAAGGACCTGCAAATTGCCAAGGTTTTGCGTGAACAAACTAGCCGTTTAAGCAACGTGACGGTAATCGAAGGCGATGTGTTAAAGCTTGATTTGCCTGCTTTTAACAAGGTAGTCGCTGCTCCCCCTTACTATCTTTCTTCAAAGCTTGTGTTGCTTCTTCTTGAACGCAAAGTTGACTGTAGCGTGTTGATTGTGCAGAAAGAGTTTGCTAATCGGCTAGCGGCAAAGGTTGAAACCGAAGACTACAGCTGGTTATCTGTTACGGTTTACCAGAAGGCGCAGGTTGAACTTTTAGATGTGGTTCCTAAGGAGATGTTTTACCCAGAGCCAGAGGTGGACTCGGTTATCTTGCGCTTAACACCTTGGCAAACGCCGCCTTTCCATGTAAAAGACGCCGTGTTTTTTGAACGCATGACAAAATGGCTGTTCACCGAGCGCAACAAGAAACTTGCTAACGCCCTTGAACCCTTCATAAAACGCGCCCTAAAGATTAGCAAGCATGAGTACAAAAGAATCATTCAAGAATCGCCCTTTGCAGAAATGCGTCCAAGAGAATTAACCCCTGAAAACTTTGGAGAAATAGCCAATGCATTCAAGTAGTAAACGCGTATGGTTTGGCGATTTAAGATTTGACCTGACTGAGGATGTTTTTGAGCCTTCTGAGGACTCTTTTTTATTTGCTGAAAACCTTGACGTTCAAGAAGGCGATTTGGTGCTGGATGTGGGCACTGGCTGTGGGCTTCTTGGGATTTTAGCGGCTCAAAAGGCAAAGCGTGTGCTAGCCGTAGATATTAACCCTTTTGCGATTCGTTGTGCCAAACAAAACGCGGTACTAAACCATGTGCTGGGCAGGATGAATTTTATGCAAGCTGACTTGCTGACTGCTCTAGCCGAGGACGCTTTGTTTGATTTGATACTGTTTAATGCGCCATATTTGCCCTCGGAACCGCACGAGGTGGAGACTTGGATTGGGCGCTCTTGGGCTGGCGGTGTCAGTGGTCGTGAGGTTGTTGACCGTTTTGTTCCGCAAGCAGCAAGGCACTTGAAGCGTTCTGGCAGGGTTCTTTTGTTGCAGTCAACTTTAACCAATGTGGAATTAACGGTTAAGAGATTTGAGGAGTCAAATCTTTCAGCTAACGTTAAAGCTGAATGCAAACTGCCCTTTTTTGAAACTATTGTTCTAATTGAGGCTAAAAAAGAGTCATGAAAAGCAATTAAAGGGTCGCTGATTAATTATTAGTTAGTGGTTTTTGTGACGATTTGGTTTTATGTTAAAACTAACGATGACCCCCAAGTGGTTGGGCAAGTTGTTTGTGATTTTAATTTCACGAAAGGCGAGCATCCTGAAGACGAATACTACTGGGTTATTGAGGCTCGGCGGGACGAATTGGGGTATTGGGAGATTAAGGGTAAATATGCGCCGCTTAAAGACGTGTCAATTATTGCTTTAGTTTACCGCATTGGCGACACAGTTGCTCTCTCTGAAATTGATGACGAGTTGGCGCCAAATTTCATTAACCCGCTTATTACCAAGTACGGGTTTGATAATGTAAAGTGGATTGTAGCTGTAACTAGACGGTGACCTTTTTGCTCTGAGCGACCTCCCCCTCCTCTATATATAGATTAAACTGATAAGTGAACTACTGTTTTAGCCCAAGGTTGACCCTTTTTATAGGGGGATAGGGTCTACCGCAAGAGCAACAGCGCTGTTCAACATTGCTTTATATAAGGGAGGGGAGGTCTGCTGTGAGAGACCTCGCATTTAGCAGGCAGGTCAACATGGAATTCTTTGGCGGCAACTGCACAAGCAAACAGTGAAAAACTCAGCAGGCAATCAACTCTGCAAAAAATTCTTCAGCAAACGTGCAACCCCACAAACCCCGCCCTAACACTTGCTGAGACTATATATAAGGGGGGTTAGAGAAAAAATCACAGCTATTGAAGACAAGTTTTTGGTTTTCTCAAAAAGGCGTTTACTGGTTCTTGTAATTTTCAACCTCATTATTCATTATAGTCAATTCGATGCCAGCCTGCTTAAACATCTCAATCGTATCCGCGTCAGCATGATACCGTTTCTCACACACAACCCGTTTAATCCCAGCGTTAATAATCATCATAGCACACGTTCGACAAGGAGTCATCTTACAAAACAACGTAGCGCCCTCCAAAGGAATGCCGAATCTAGCCGCTTGAATAATCGCGTTCTGCTCAGCATGCAACGTACGCACACAATGCTGAGTAACAGAGCCATCGCCGTTGAAAACCTTACGCATGTCATGACCAACCTCGTCGCAGTGAGGAAGCCCCGCTGGAGCACCCACATACCCAGTAGTCATAATTCGCTTGTCTTTCACAATTACACAGCCGCATCTTCCACGGTCACAAGTTGCACGTTTAGCAACTGCTTCACACATGTCAAGAAAATACCTGTCCCAATTTGGACGAACATTAATGTTACTCAACGATTCCCCACGCCCTCAATTTTTGTTTTAGAACTTACCTAAATACAGATTAATAAAAACACCGATTATTTCTCGAATATGTGAATTTGCCTGCCAGTTTTGTGCCGTTCATCCACTTCAACCAGCGACTCCAAAGCTGCCAAATCCTCTTTTCCCACAAGCGTTGACTTAAAATTCCCCTCAACAAACGGCTTAACCAGCGAAAAACCAGCATCCAAGGCTTTTTCTGCAATCGGCATCGTCACCGCTTGACCAGAACGAGTCCTCATGTACGGCGTAACCAACACCAATCTTCCTTGAGGCTTAAGCACTTTGTAAGCTTCCTCTACAAACCCAAAAAACAACGGCTCAAGCTTCAAAATAACTTTCTCCGCATAAGGCGTTGTGGGCACTTGGCGCAGTGCAGGACCCAAATCTGGCTCAGACACGATGCAGTCAACCGCTTCTTGACCAATTTTACTCGTTAAAACCGACACGTCACTTTGGACAACACGGAAATCAGCATCCCAAAGCTCATACTCCTGCTTTAGCCACACCAGATTATCCACAGCCGCCTTGACACACCACGGATTAATATCTGTCCCCACAACCGCCGCTTTAACCAGCAAAGCCTCCGCCAAAACCGTGCCAACCCCACAAAACGGGTCAAGCAACACTTTTCCCGGAGTGCAAGCGGAAAGGTTAACCATGATTTTTGCCAAACGTGGAGGCATCCCAAAAATTTTTCGTTGTCTTGGTTTATAGATGTCGCGTTTTTGGAATTCAAAGGGGTTATGCACTGCTACTGTAGTGGCAACCCAAGCGGTTTCTTTTCCAATGCACAGTAAAACTTCAGACTTGCTTTCGACAAGATGCTTTTTCAAAACTTCCACATGACTAAGCTGTGCCTGCTTTTTATCTGCAAACCCCATGAAACGCGCTTTTTTGCCATAACCTGCCAGCTCCTCCTTGATCGCGCTTCCCAATAGCCGCTGAATACCGCCAGCTTGCGGCTTCAATTGGCTTTCGGTACAGTAAACACTGACTCCGAAGAACACTTTGCCTTCAGCCTGCTTAGCCATCGCATCAACTAAACCGCTCTTTTCTAAAGCCTCACTAACCTGCCTTTGGGCTTCCTTGTTTTTCTCTATGAACGCTGCTTTAACAAGCTCAGAAGCAAATTCTGTTTTGGCTTCACCAATTTTTATGGTTCCACCTAAATCAGCAATTGCATTCCCATCCAATTGTTCATCTAACTGGATAGTAAAAAACTCTCTGGAAACATACATCACATCAAAGCGGATTTGCCTCGCCTGCAAGTACGCTGTTAGCTCCGCTAATGAGAGTCTCCAATTTTTTCCTGAAATAAACAGTAAAGTATACATTCAAAAGGAACAAGTCTATGGAACTATTTAAGCACATAAACAAAAAACAGCTAGTAGAATGGGCAGCAGCGCTAAAAAAAAGGTAAATAAAAATTCATGGAAATGTTGACATAAATTTGCATATTGTTTAAATACCGCTGAAAGTGTTACGTTAAAAAGGGACGTTTCAGCATGCACGCAAGAAATTACAGGCCCGTAAAGAACCGAGCGTACACCCGAAAAGAGTACGCTAGAGGTTTTCCGCCACCAAAAATTGTAAAATTCACTATGGGTGATACAAAAGCTACCTTCGACTTTGAAGCAAAACTGATCGCTGAACAGCGAGCTCAAATACGCCACAGCGCCCTAGAAGCAGCTCGCGTAGCTACAAACCGTATCCTAATGGACAAACTAATAAACGACTACTTAATGGTCGTTCACCCATATCCACACATAATTCTAAGAGAAAACAAAATGATCTTCGGCGCACACGCTGACCGACTCCAGCAAGGAATGAGACGTTCCTTCGGCACAGCAATCGGTACAGCAGCAAAAGTAGAAGCGGGTCAAGCAATAATGACCGTTCGAGTAAAAGTAGCGGCTGCTGACACAGCAAAAGAATCCCTAAAACGAGGCAGCGCTAAACTTCCCATACCCTGCAGAATAGTAGTAACTAAACTTCAAGCCCCCGCCGCGACCGAAAAGGCCAACACGGAGACGGAAACCGCTTGAGTGCCCCAAGAAGAGAATTGGTCTTATGGTTTGATGATGTAAGAAATATTGACGTTCCCATTGTTGGCGGCAAGAACGCCAGCCTTGGCGAAATGATTAATGCCGGGTTGCCGGTTCCCAACGGCTTTGCCGTTACAGCTTATTCTTATGAAAAATTTATTGAAGAAAAACAGATTGCTCAGAAAATTTATGATGCAATTAAAGAGACAGTCACAGACCCTAATGACCCTAAACAATACGAGTTAGCTTCTAAACGCATCCGCGAAATTATAGAAAAAACTTCAGTGCCAAAAGATATCGAAAAAGCGATTAGAGAAGCCTACAAGAAGCTAAACAAGAGGTTTAATCTTAAAGAGACTTTTGTCGCTGTACGTTCAAGCGCAACAGCAGAGGACTTGCCAGACGCATCATTTGCTGGTCAACAGGAAACTTACCTTAACGTTAAAGGTCCAGATGACCTTATAGATAAAGTTGTTAAATGCTGGTCAAGCCTGTTTACGCCCAGAGCCATCTTTTATCGAAATGAGAAAGGCTTTGCTCACGAAAAAGTGTTCATTAGCGTCGGCGTCCAAAAAATGGTTAATTCGCGTGCTGCAGGTGTAATGTTCACAATTAATCCTGTAACCGGAAATAAGAATGAAATTGTTATTGAAGGCAACTATGGTTTAGGCGAATCAGTTGTTTCAGGCGCTGTGAACCCAGACGACTTCGTCGTTGATAAAACTGCCATGGAGATTAAGGAGCGCAGAATCGCAAGAAAAACCATCAAGTACATTCGTGACCCAGAAACGGGAAAAACGGTTCATTTAGACGTTCCTCCTGAAGAGCAAAAGCAAGTTTGTATAAGCGACGAAGAAATAATGGCGCTTGCACATCTTGCCATAAAAATAGAAAAGCACTATGGTAAACCCATGGATATCGAATGGGCAATCGATCAAGACTTGTCTTATCCAGACAATATTTTCTTGGTTCAAGCACGCCCAGAAACCGTGTGGGGTTCAAAAATTATGGACGCACAAGTTGATTCTAAAGAAAAAGTTGAGGAAGCCTTAAAAATCGCTGTTAAAGGCATCTCTGCAGGAAAACGCGGTTACGGCTTTGGCATCGCAAAAGTTGCCTTAACAACTGATGAAGCAGCATCAATGATGAAGAAAGGCGATATTCTCGTTACGGACATGACAAACCCCGATTTTGTTCCTTACATGAAAATTGCATCTGCGATTGTAACAGACAAAGGCGGAATCACTTCACACGCAGCAATCGTAAGCCGAGAACTCAATATACCTTGCGTTGTCGGAACAGAAACCGGAACCCAAGTAATAAAGACTGATCAAGAATACACGGTTGACTCACGAAACGGCATCATTTACGAAGGAATAATGAAACAGGCACAAAGCCCTGCAAGTGACGCAATGCTTCACACAGTTGACGCTCCCGCTCCAGTGACAGCCACAAAGATTTACATGAACCTTGGAACTCCCGAGATGATTGCACAATACAAGAACCTGCCATTCCAAGGCATCGGCTTAATGCGAACAGAATTCGTTTTAGCCAGCGCTATAGGCGAACACCCACTAAGTTTTGTTGATAAAGGCGAACAAATGACCTTTATTGACAAATTTGCCAACGCTGTCGCAACAGTTGCACGAGAAATTCAGCCTCGCATTGTAGTTGTAAGATTTAGCGACTTTAAGACCAACGAGTACCGAGACCTTAAAGGCGGTGACAAATACGAAATCGTTGAAGAAAACCCGATGCTTGGTTGGAGAGGATGCAGCAGATACATTAGCAAATGGTACGAGAAAGCCTTCCGACTTGAATGCCAAGCAATCAAGAAATGCCGCAACGAATGGGGACTCAAAAATGTTTACGTAATGCTTCCAATGGTGCGAACGCTTTGGGAAGCCAAACAAGTCCTCGAAATTATGCGTCAAGAAGGTCTTGAACGGTCACGTGACTTCAAGATTTGGTTCATGGCTGAAACACCAGCAATCGCAATCATGGCAGATGAATTCAGCAAGCTCGTTGACGGTTTCAGCATCGGCAGCAACGACATGACCCAAGGTGTACTAATGATTGACCGTGACTCAGAACGTCTAGGACAAATGGGCTACTTTGATGAACGAGACCCAGCAGTAAAACGCATCATCGCACACCTAATCGAAGTTGCACATGAAAACGGCTGCACAGTCAGCATTTGCGGTGAGGGACCATCCAATCTGCCAGATTTCTGCGAATTCCTTGTTCGCGCAGGCATTGACAGCATATCAGTAAACAATGACGCAGTTGCAGCTACACGACGAAACGTTGCAGGCATTGAGCAAAAGATCATTCTTGAACGTTTAGCTGAAGCAGCAGCAATCACAGCGGGTAAACCGTTAAAGAAACCCGTTCCCGACTGGGAATGGTAAAACCCCTATACCCAACTCTTTTTAGTTAATTTTGTTTATTTATTCTCTTAAGGCTTATAACATGAAAGGTTTTGATTACGAAGAGGAAAGAATAAAACTTGAAATTAACAGACTTGGCGCTAAACGAGTTTTAATTCAGTTACCTCAAGGTTTAAAACCAGAAGCTGCTCGGCTAGCAAAAATAGTGGAAAAAGCAGGAGCGTTGCCGCTAATTTCTGCGGATCCATGTTATGGCGCTTGTGACATTCCAATGAATGAAGCACAAAATCTTGGTATAGATCTTGTTGTTCATTTTGGGCATTCAAAACTGGTGAAGCATGAGTTGGTTCCAACAATTTACGTGGAAGCCAGAGCATCCATAAACGTTAATGAAGCAGTCGAAAAAGCGATATCCTTGTTGACGGATTTTTCAAAGATTGGTTTAGCAACCTCTGTACAACACGTGCAAACGCTAAACGAAACCAGAGAACTGCTTGTTAGGGCAGGAAAAACTGTGATTGTCGGCGACGCAGGACACGTGGGTTACGCTGGTCAAGTTATCGGCTGCGACTACAGTAACGTAAAATCAATCGCTGACGAAGTTGAAGCTTACCTGTTCGTCGGCGGTGGAATGTTTCACGCCTTGGGCATTGCATTGAGCACTTCCAAACCAACATTCATCGCTGACCCATACGATAACCGCGCGTTTTCGGTTAATGAGGAAGCCCAGAAACTGCTTAAAATGCATTGGGCATGCATAGAGCAAGCAAAAAACGCCAAAACTTACGGCGTAATTGTGGGTTTAAAACCTGGACAAAAACGCCTCGATGAAGCCCTGAAAATTAAAGAGTTAATCGAGAAAAAAGGCTATAACGCTTATCTGCTGGCAATCCGTGAAGTCACCCCTGAATCACTGCTTGAGTTTCCAGCAATCGATGCTTACGTGAACACGGCTTGCCCAAGAATTTCCCTTGATGCGCCCGGAAAGTTTTCAAAGCCAATATTAACTATTAACGAGTTTATGGTTGCGTCTGGCGAGGCTTCATGGGAGAGTATGCTCAAAAAAGGCTTATTCGAAAACTAGACTTAGAACTGTTCCTCTCCCAAGTTGCAGTTAATCCTTCACCTAAAGTCAGCCTTGAACAGTACACCGTTTCTGAATCCATAGCCGCCACCATGCTGTATCTTGCAGCCTACACAAACAACGACATCATCGGCAAAAAGGTGTTAGATTTAGGCTGTGGCACTGGCAGATTAGCGTTGGGGGCAGCCTTTCTTGGGGCAGAGCAGGTTGTCGGGGTTGATGTTGACAAGTTAGCTTTGAATGTTGCAGTTGAAAATGCATGTAAAACGGGTTTAACAGAGAACGTTGAGTGGGTTAATGGTGACATCGCTTCGGTTGATGGCAAGTTTGACACTGTTTTGCAGAATCCCCCTTTTGGAGTGCAAACTCGCAATGCAGACAGGGCATTTTTAGTGAAAGCTTTGGAAGTTGGCAGGGCTATTTACTCCTTGCATAATCACCCAGAAGTCGATAAATGCTTAATCGGCATGCTTAAGGCTAGCAAAGGCTTAGTTGAGGTTGCTCCTTCACCTTTTTTGAAGCACTTTATTGAAGAACACAGCAGCGCAGTTAAAGCCGTTTATGCGTTACTTATGACTATTCCTAAAATGTTTGATTTCCACACTAAAGAACGCCATGATTTTGTCATTGACCTCTACGTTATAGAACACTTATAGTGCAATTAGTGTGCAGTTTTTGCAGTATCGTTTTTTACAAGTTAATCAAAAGGTTTATTGAGTAGCATGGAAACTAAGCATATGCGATTTAGCTAAACGCGATTATCTCGATTATCAAAAAATAAGGGAAACTGTCATGAGTCTAAAATCACCTGAACAAAAAAGCGGTCACTTAGTTTTACCCGGCGAACGCTTAGGTGTCATCGAAGAATTCATTCCTGATTCTGGAACCTACGTTAAAGACGGCGTTATTTACTCAAAAATTGTTGGACGCGCCTTGATGGATTTGCTTAACAAGCGCGTTTCCGTCTATCCAGTCGTTAACGGCGCCATGGTTCCCAAAGCTGGCACAATAGTCACCGGTCAAGTTGGAAACGCTCAATCAGACAACGTTCTTGTCCGAATCTTTAAGGTTGGTAGCAAAAAAATCAGCGGCGTCTTCACGGGCATACTTCACGTCTCCGACGTTTCTGACCGATACATTAACTCCATGAATGAAGTCTGCAAACCAGGCGACATCATAAGAGCTAAAGTCATCAGCGATAAAAACCAAATTTATCACCTGGCAACCCAAGACAAGAACCTGGGTGCTTTGTACGCTTTTTGTTCGAGATGCGGCAACCTGCTTGAGCTCCAAAGGCACGAAATGCGCTGTACAAGATGCGGCAACATTGAGAAACGAAAGACAACTATGGATTACGGGACCGAACCCCTTTAAAACTTAGAGGTATGTTGTAATGAAAGTTAATGTTTTAAAGAAAAATGAAAACGAGCTTAAAATTGAAATTCAAGGTGCAGACCACGGCTTATGTAATCTGCTTCAGAAAAAGATTCTTTTAGATGAGAACGTTGATTTGGGAGGCTACGATGTGCCGCACCCATTAGCTTCAAGCCCAATCATCTATATCCGGATGAAGGGCAAACACAAGCCAGAAACCACCTTGATTTCTGCTGCTAAGAAAGCGATTAAGGATAACGAGGCTTTCGGCAAAGAGCTTGAAAAAGCTCTAAAAGCATAATTTTCTTTATTTCGCTATTTTATTAAACGTTAAATTCTCTTTTTGACTTACAGTAACCCTTGAGGGTAGCTTTTGGCTATCAAACATTTCCGTGTCATTAAACCCGAAATTCGCGTATTGGGCATAGACGATGGCAAACACGTTTTTCGCTCAAAAACCCAAGCGCCAATTGTCGGCGTTGTTTTCAGAGGCGGCTTATGGCTTGACGGTGTAATGTCCACTCGCATTTCTGTGGACGGTTTTGACGCTACAGAAAAAGTCGCGAAAATGATACTGTCCTCGCCGCACTACAAGCAGTTAAGGGTTATAATGTTAAGCGGGGTAACTTTTGCAGGCTTCAACATCATCGACATAGTAGCGCTAAATACAGCTACAAAGCTACCGGTTATTGCAATAACACGTGATAAACCAAATATTGAAAAGATGTTTACAGCCTTAAGTAACCTGGATCGTTCCCAAGAGAGGTTTAACACGCTTTTGAGAGCAGGAGAAATACTGCCTGTTACTTGGGGAAGGAACAAAATTTTTATGCAAACCGCTGGAATATTATGCGAGGATGCCCAAAAAATAGTAGCGTTAACTTCCACAAGAAGCAGTATTCCTGAACCGCTACGTGTTGCCCACCTAGTTGCATCAGGAACCAGCTTTGTAAGGGAAAATTTAGAAAAGCTTTAAATGCTACAAAGTTAAGGGAATCAAAAACGATTGAGGGTATAAGGAAATGGAATTTTGTCCTAAATGTGGTGGTCGCCTTGAACCCAAGAAGAGCAAAAGTGGTAAAGATGCTACTTTGGTTCTTGCTTGCCCCAAATGTGGATACAAAAAGCCGGAGGCTGGGAAAGCTATTGAGCCTAAACCTGCGAAGGTTATTCAGCATAGTCCACAACAGTTTGTAGCTGTAATTGGCAAGGAAGAGCAAAAGTTGACGACGTTGCCTACAGTTAGGGTTGAATGTCCAAGATGTGGAAACAATACCGCTTATGTGTGGCAGGTGCAAACGCGGGGTGCTGATGAGTCTTCAACCCAGTTTCTGCGCTGTACAAAATGCAATTACACATACAGAGAATACAGTTAAGCAGTTTTTTGCTTCTTACTTTCTATTGTTGCCGGCGGTAATTTTTTTGTTGGCACTTTGGCTTTTTTGGTTTAGCTCGTAATGTTAGGGCATGTTTATTTATTTCTTCTACGTTAAGCGTAAATCTAATTAACCTAACAGTATATGCATTAAGCGAGGAAGAGGAACCGTGTTTAAGCTCAAAGTATCTGACGCTAAACTCCTAAGAGATATGGCTACTGCAATCTCAATTCTTGTTGATGAAGCAACATTCAAAATAGACACTGAAGGATTAAAGCTACGTGCAATGGATCCTTCACGTGTTGCCATGATTGATTTTGAATGGCCTAAAACGATTTTTGAAGAATATGTTTGCACTGAACCAACGAAAATGTGCATTAACATAAGTGAATTGTTAAAGCTTTTGAAGCGTGCGGGACGCGACGAATCTGTTGAGTTGTCTTTGGATGAAAAGACTGGCAGGTTAGAGATTAAAATCATGGGCAAGTATGCTCGTAACTTTACGATGCCGACGCTTGAAGCTTCTGAAGAAGAGGTTCCTACTCCAAAAATCACTTTCAACGTTAAAGCTAAAAGCACAACTTCTGGCTTGAGCCAAGCTATTGAGGATGCCCAGCTGGTTAGTGACCACGTGCGGTTTGAGGCTGACCCTGAGAAGCTTGTTTTGAGTGCTTCAGGCGACTTGATGGGTGCCACGATTACCTTGCAGAAAGGCAGTGATGCCCTCTTAGACCTTGAAGTTAAAGAGGCTTCGAAAGCAACCTTTAGCTTAAGCTACCTTTCCGAAATCATTAAGGCAGCATCCGCAACGTCTGATATTGCTACTCTAGAGTTTTCAAGTGATATGCCGATTCGCATTGATTTCCAGCAGACTAAAGAGGGCAAGCTAATGTTCTTCTTGGCTCCGAGAATCGAAACGGACTAGTTGGACTTTAAAGTTGCAGATGGAACCAGCGGGATTCACAAAAAACGATCTTGCGAAATATCCGTTTTTGAAGGAAACCGCTAGGTATATTTCTCCTTTAGATTTACAGATTGAGGATTTAACCAGCTCTGGCATGAGCATTGTTTTGCAGCGTGCTGAGGAACGGGTAACCTTGGCAATTACTGACCTAATGGTTAGACCCCTGACTGATGAGGCTGGAAATAAATATGTAATTAAAGATTTGGAGAAAGAGCTTGTTTCTTTTCCCGTTGCACTTTTGCTTGTTTCCGCAACCGACAATTCCCTTATCAAAAAGCGTTATGCCTTAGCTGAGGCAAAGCAGGCAACAAGCGAATTTAATATGGAATCCAAAGAAAAACTTCTAAAAATTGCCTTTGACTTTAACTGGAAAATAGCGTTAACCGTTGATGATACTTTTGATTTTGTTTTGCACTTTCCTGATTTTTTACGGAATGCCAGCCACATGCACAATGCGAAATGGAAATTGATAAACAGTATTCTCTTTAAAGGCAACGTTTACTTAAAAACGCCAGATGTTGTCCGCTTGCTTCAAGAGGAAATTCGACGCCGTATTGAAAAACGCTTGGACTCTGCCCAGTTGGATAGGTTTCCGCCACAAATAGACGCGATAGCTGACAAGCTGAAAACGCTTGCTTCTGAGCATCTTGCTCAGTCTGAAGCGGATTTTCCAAAGGTTGTAGTTCAGGAAGCTTTTCCACCGTGCATAAATGCGTTGTATGAGGCGGCATCGAAAAACCATCACCTCTCCCATATGGGGCGTTTCTCGTTAACGTCTTTTCTAGTTAATATTGGCATGAGCTCGGAAGCCGTTGCGGAGCTGTTTAGGACATTTTCTGATTTTAATGAGCGGTTGACGCGTTATCAGGTTGAGCACATTGCGGGCGAGCGTGGTTCAGGCACCAAATACACTTGTCCTCAATGCTCGATTCTGCAGACTCATAATCTGTGCAAGAACCGTGATGATTTGTGCCGCAGAATTTATCATCCGCTGAAATACTACCAGATTAAAGTGTCAACAGTTCCCTCGAAAGAAGCTAAACCACAAAAGTAGCCTTCGATAGTTCGTTTGTGTTAAAGTTTATTAGTGTTTTCGACTAGTTTTAATATGACTTTTAATGAATTATCAGTTGACGGGGAATTTTAGGATTAATTCAAAAGTAGGTGTGATACTGCCAACCTATGGTGAGGCAGAAAACATTGCGAACCTCATCAACGACATTGAAAACCTAAGGCTCAGCACTTCGATTCTGGTTATTGACGATTTAAGCCCTGACGGAACCGCTGAAATCGTGCGGGAAATGCAGCAGAAATACCCTAACGTTTTGCTTTGTGTTAGACCTAAAAAGTCTGGTTTAGGCACGGCAATAACCGATGGGTTCAAGATTTTTCTTTCCCTGCATAGGAAACCAAAGTATATTGTTACCATGGACGCGGATTACTCGCATAACCCTAAAGCCATTCCTCAACTACTTTCCAGCATGGAGCGGGATTGCGGCGTTGTAATCGGCAGTCGTTACTGTAAAGGCGGCAAAACCGCAGGCTGGCCTTTCACCCGCAAAGTTGTGAGTCGCGTCGCCAACTTGATTGCTAAATCTTCGCTTGGGCTAAAACTGCATGATTGCACTAGCGGTTTCCGCTGTTACTCAACAGATTTTCTGAACGTGGCAATCGGCAATTTGCATAGCCAAACCTATGAGATTCAGATTGAAACGATTCGTCAGGCGGCACTGAAGAATTTTAAGGTGAAAGAGACGCCTATTTTGTTTGTTAACCGTAAACGTGGAAAATCAAAGCTTACGTTGACAGAGATTAAAAGTTACCTTACCTACACGTTTAAGGCGTCGGTGCCTAAACGGGTCTAAGCTCGGGCAATGCTTATTTGTTTTAAGATGGATGTAGAGTGTTTAGCGTAGCTTGGATATGCATCTTGGAAGGTTGAGGGCAAGCTGTTTAAGCGTGCAGAATTACCTAAAGCGATTTTGTTAGTTGCAGTTGCGCTACTGGTTTTAAGCGTCTGCTTGGCAGTTTTAAGCTTTTATCCCGTTGAGAACGGAGAAACCGCGAGTTCTGTTTTGCTGGATGAGAGTTTTCACTTATCTCCTTTAGAGGTTCGAAGGCAGGGTTTGGGGTCTTTCCAAGGCGGAGAGAACTTGACTGTTCAAATCGGAGGCGACTCTGGTTGCCCTAAAAACTTTTCAATCATAACTTACAGTCGAACCAACTTTTCCACGGTTTTCGACAGTAACGTCTCCTACTCTTTTACTGCAGGCGCAGATTACTATGAAGCCGTCTTTTATGCGTATCCCAACTCTTCAAGCAGCATACACTTGAATGTGTCTATGGAGAAAGCTGCTGTTGATTATCCCTTCAGTTGGCTTGCGGGTTCTGCAAAGATTTTGTTTGGCGCCAGCTTAGCCTCTTTAATGCTGCTTTTGCTAAGGGTTGCGGTGCAGCAGAACAAAGTTGCGAACCCTAATCTATCTTCGCTTTTGGGCAGGGTTGGTCGTAAGCGGCTTTTGGCCTTGCTTACTCTTTCGCTGATTGTTTGGCTTTCACTATTAGCTGTCAACACAAACTCTTTGTCTTCATTTGAAGATTGGTACACAGACCACGCGAGGCATCCCTATTCAGCCACGTTATTTCTGGGCAGTGGCTTTTCAGTTTTCGATAAACCACTTGGCGAATTATCCAGCTTGGACAGTTCCTACTACAAGTTTGTTACTTGGCCAGAAATGCCCCATTTGTACCCGTTAGGCAGCATTTTCTTGTTTTTGCCCTTTGGCGTTCTTCTTCAAAGTGGCGTTGATGCTGTGCTTGTTTACAAGTTGGAAATTGCCTTGTTTTTGGTGATTGCTCATGTTTGCCTCTACTTTTTCTTGAAGCATTTTTGGAGCAAAGAAATGGAGTTACCCTTCAAGTTAATTGGTGTTTACATTATCTATGTTTTATTGGTTATTTATGCGGCTAACGGCATGTTTGATGTAGTGCCTTTTCTGTTTTCCCTGTTGGGCTTAACCTTGTTTTTAACAAAACGCTATGACTACTTTGTTTTGTTTACTGGCGTTTCCATCATATTCAAGTATCAAACAGGCATTTTCCTTCTGCCCCTCATAATCTACAGTTTAGTAGCGCTTTACCGCGCAAACCGTTTAACTGGTTTATTGCGGAGTAAACCTGTGCTTGCTGGTGCTGCTCTTGCTTTGGTGAGCTTGTCTACGGCGCTTTTAAGTTTACCATATTTGATGCAGACAAGGCCCCAGTTGATTATGAATGGAATAAACGCTTTTAATTCGCACTCGCAGATTCCATGGTGGCTTCAAGCTACGGCAGTAATGTTGACGCTTGTAGCTACGTTGATTTATGCCGTTTACATGTATCGTAAAAACAGTTTAATGTCAATGTCAGCGGTTTTTCTGCTGTTGCCCAGTTACATGATGCCCTATATTCAGAATTGGTATTTGCCTTTCCTGTTTAGTTACATTTTGATTCCACAGGGAAAAAAGGAACTAGCGGCAACTATGGTTTGGCTGGTGTTCATGGTTGGGATGCTTTCGTTTGGCGGTGCCTCATTTAATCCGTTGCTGATTTATGAAAACTTTAGAACCATGCTTAAACTGTAGCTTGAAGCTTAAGGGGATTTTAGATTGTTGTGGGTTATAGTTAAATTCAGGAATTCAACCAATTAGTACTCGTATTAACCGTGGTGAGGGGCTAAAAGGGAATGTCTTCGAAGGATTTTGTCTACGCAAAGTTTAGCGAGTACTACAACGACCCTTCACTTGTGCTTCCAGCGCCCCTGCATTTGGAGCAACGCGAGTTTGCCTATCTTCAATTTAGGGAGCGCTTCATGGTTAGGCACAGACGGTTTGAAACCATCGAAGGCTTCCAGTCGCTTCTAAAGAGAAACGTGCCCTCAGACGTTTACCACTCCTGCGCATACTATGAAAACCCAGATTTTGACATGGAAAAGAAAGGCTGGAGCGGCGCAGACGTGGTTTTCGACATAGACGCAGACCACATTCCTACTTCATGCGGAAAAATCCATGACGAGTGGACTTGCCAGAAATGCCAGTTTAGCGGCAAAGGAATAACGCCTGAGGAATGCCCAATCTGCGAGGGTGACAAATTCTCAACTAAAATCTGGGCTTGTGACCAATGCCTTGAATCAACACGCGTAGAAACTGCTAAACTGATTGACATGCTGGAGAAGGATTTCGGGTTTTCTGCCAGCGAGTTGCACGTGTTTTTTTCTGGTCACCGTGGTTACCATGTGCATGTTGAGGATGAAGCGGTGCGTTCGCTTGATGCCTTGGCGAGGAAAGAGATTGTGGATTACGTTACAGGGTTGGGTTTAAACCTCCTTGATAAGGAAGGAAAAGAGAAACGGGGAAAGCGGAAAGCTTCAGATAAAAAGTTTAATCTTCATGATTACGGTTGGAACAGACGCTTAAAGATTGGCATGCAAAAGTTTCTTTCAAAAGCTTCCGCAGAAGACCTGAAAAGCATCGGGTTACGCAACAATGCCGTCTTGAAAAGTAAGGATGCAATTCTTAAACGATGCATAGAGGATGGACGCTGGGACAGTATTCCAGGCGTCAGCGTTCAAACCTGGCGTAAACTGGCTGAGCACGTAAAAAATTTGGAATCAGCAAACATTGACACTGTCGTGACCACGGATATTCACCGTTTAATCAGGATGAACGGCACCTTGCACGGCAAAACAGGCTTGCTGAAAAAGGAGTTTCCAGCCAGCAAACTGGAAGATTTCGACCCGTTCACGGAAGCCGTAGCTTTTAAAAAGGGCACAGCTAGAGTGTTTGTCTCAGACGCGCCCGAGTTCAGGTTAGGTGGACAAACATTGGGTCCATACAAAAATGTAACAAAGGAGTTGCCGATTGCTGCGGCGATAATGCTTATTCAAAAAGGTAGAGCTGAGGTGGTAAACAACTAGTGTACGATGAACTGTATGAAGCTTGGCAGAAAGAAGTAACAGAGGATTCTCTTTGTGCTTTGCCCTCTGACTTTTACTCGCGGATAGCTAGTTACCTGCGTAAGATAAAAGAAGAAAACCGAATGCTAGACAAGAAAACCCTCAAAGCCGCCTTGCTTGAGCATGAAGCATTGCATGTTAAGAGGATGCTGCAGGAACTGGTTTGGGTAAGATACAAGAAACTGGTAAAACTAACTACTCAAACTCAAAAGTTGCCTACTGAACTATTAGCGTTTGAAGAAACCCAAATTTTCGAGGCTTTCGTGCCCTTCACGGATGCTTACCAACAGTTCGCAAAGAACCTGCTTCATGGGCAATCCACTGTTAATGGGCAAGAAACGCATAAGCGGTACACCCTGCGTTTTTCCAGAACTATTCCGCAAATCATGGGTGTAGACATGAAGCCTTATGGACCGTTCAACGCGGAAGACGTGGCTTCTTTGCCTATAGAGAACGCTAAGATTTTTGTTAAACAAGGCTTCGCCATCATCATCGACGTTTCTTAAGCAACTTCTATTTTATTGGCAAGTTAGGGTTAGCATCTGTTTTGATGGAGTTAGGCGGTTTGCGGTTTCTGAATCGGTGCCACATGCTTTGAATGGCAAAGATAAGTAGCGGGTAAGCGATAATCCACGTTATTGAATAGAGTGGTCCATAGTAGAAGTGGAAATCCTGCACTTCAATGGATGTCTGCCCATACTGCATGCCAATCATAAAGATGGTGACTATACGCAGTACATTGATAAAGTATGTCACGACGGCGCCAACGGCGAAATACCCAATTTTAGCTTTCCACGAAATCGGCATCCGCTTCAAAAACAGCAAAATCACCACCGTAAAAATAAGCAAGCTCTCAATGCCTGCACATGGCCACGCAATGGCGAATTTAGTATATCCCGCTGGGCCATCCACGGCTAAGGTTGGCATGGTTCCGAAGGTTAAGTCTTGCTCGTTGCCTAAAACCGTGGTGTAACCCATTAGATTGAAGATTTGCGCTGCGAGAAATGCTGTTGTGGGTACAAGCAGTTGGAAGGGGGTGAATTGCCCGTAAGGGTAAACATTGTCGATAGCGTATAATGCGCCGACTAGTACCATGAAGACTGCTGGAATCGAAAACGCAAACAATCCTTTTTTTCCAAACAACAAAAACGCTAAGGCGCAGAATAACGCGGCAAACACAAGGTACTCGATAGACAACGGCATTGACGATGCCCACTTAATGCTTTGGCTAGCGGACAAGTTTATAATGGCATCGTTTAACCCGAAATAGTATGACGCTAAAACGTACAGCGTTGGCAAAACCATCATGATGGCAACCAAAACTGTTCGCGCAGAGAAGAGTTTGGAGAGCTTGTTTTCTTTAAAGCTTTCCCAGCCTAAAATCAGCTCTAAAGAAATCAGCCAAACAAAAAACAGCTGGAACGTTCTGCCTTTCCACATGGACTCGAAAGAGTCTCTTGCATCAAAAACGGATGGGGCTATTCCAGACGGCGGCTCCATAGGATTAAGCACATACAATAAGACCATTGGAACGATGAATGCTACCAGCGGCATTAGCGGCATAAGCTTGTGGGGCTCTTGTTTTAAGCTTCGGAAAACGTTTTGCATATGCACCAATCCGCCTTAGTGAACAGTATAGGGTAAATATCGGTTTTAAAAAGAGTTTCCCAAAACGCAAAATGCATGACAGAAAAGCCCGCTTAGCTATGCTGATGAACCTCTACTAAGTGCTTTTTATAGGGGATTAGGTCTATCGCGAGAGCAAGAGCAATGCGTTCAACATGGCTTTATATAAGGGAGGGGGGGTCTGCTCAGAGAGACCTCGCCGTCTTCAACATAGCCCAGAAACCGCCTATATATAAGGGGGGTATAGTTTTTTTTGAGCGCTAGAGTTTGGCTTCTTTTATGACGGGTTTTTGCAAACGGTTTAAGTAGCTAAAAAGCACTCGTAATAGTTGCAAAGGGCTGTTAGCGACAAAATAGTTTACTAGTCAGATTTGCTACGTTCCTGTTTTTAGACGGTAACGTTTATAACTTTAATTTATTATTGCTAAAGGCGCGAAGCGGAAGTACAATGGGACATCGTAAACATCATGCTCCAAGACATGGTTCATTAGCTTATTTACCTAGGAAACGCTCTAAAAGCCCAATAGCCAGAATACGTTATTGGCCACAAATCAAATCTGATTCTCCTAGGCTTTTAGGTTTCTCAGCTTACAAAGCTGGTATGACTTACATTTTCACAATTGAGGACAGAAGACGTTCCCCACATTTTGGAAAAGAAGTTATGAAAGCAGCAACCATACTAGAAACGCCACCAATCCTAATCTGTGGCTTTAGAACTTACACTAAAACACCATACGGAATGCAGAACATAAGTGAAGTCTGGATGAAAGACCCGCCAGCACTTCTAAATCGAGCACTGGTTTTACCAGAAAACTTTGACACAGATGCAATGCTCGAAAAAATCCAGAAAAATGCAGACCAAACAGTTGCAATCCGTGTTATAATAGCAGCTCAACCTTCACAAACAAGTTTACCCAAAAAGAAGCCTGACATCTCCGAAATCCAAATCGGCGGAGGAAACATCCAGCAGCAACTTGATTACGCAAAACAGCTTTTAGGAAAAACAGTAACGCCTGAAGAAGTATTCAAAGATGGACAATACATCGACATCGCTGGAGTAACAGTAGGCAAAGGCACACAAGGACCAGTTAAACGTTGGGGAGTAACCATTCTTCAACACAAAGGCCGAAAAACAAAACGTGGAATCGCAACCTTAGGTCCATGGAACCCACATCACCTCATGTACTCAGTTGCAAGAGCAGGCCAAATGGGTTACCATCAAAGATTGGAATTTAACAAACGCATCCTAAAAATCGGCAAAGACGGAAAAGAAGTCACCGTTAAAGGCGGATTCATCCGTTATGGCGAAGTAAAAGGTCCATACATGCTAATTGAAGGAAGCGTTCCAGGAACAGAAAAACGGCAATTACGCTTACGCGTTCCTGCACGTCCACCCACTGAAATTCCAGAAGCTCCACCACAAGTAACATATATCTCACTGGAATCTCCACAAGGAAAATAGGTGAAACATAACCATGCCAGAACAAAAAACCGCAGAAATCTTTGACCTACAAGGCAAAGCAACCGGAAAAATCACATTACCACCAGTCTTCCAAACACCAATCAGACCAGACGTGATAAAACGCGCTGTACTAGCCATCCAATCCAACCGTCTCCAGCCAC
>Ga0123335_1003176_pt1 | contig 23337 bp, 15 predicted proteins | sample BiotimSIPDNA_2_FD_89707 | JGI IMG/M metagenome (GOLD analysis project Ga0123335, IMG submission 89707) | Anaerobic biogas reactor microbial communites from Washington, USA - Biogas_R2 time_0 SIP DNA | ecosystem: Engineered > Bioreactor > Anaerobic > Unclassified | place: Washington, USA...
GTCCAGGAGCACCAAGGACCTGTTGAGCCTGGTGGATACCCTGCAGGAGATGCAGGTGCATTTGGTCAGCCTGAAGGAGAACCTGGACACAACAACCGCGACCGGCAAGATGATGCTTGCCATGCTTTCAGCCTTGTCCCAGTTTGAGCGTGACCTGATTTCAGAGCGAACCCAGGAGGGCTTGAAGGTCGCCAAAGCAAGGGGCAGGGTGGGCGGCAGGCCACGGGCCAACGCCGAGCAGGTGAAACAGGCCTTGAAGCTTGTGGACAAGGGCGTGTCGCTGAACGACGCTGCCAGGGCATCCGGCGTCAGCGCCAGTACCATCAGCAGACGAATCGCTGAGCGCCGGCACAGGCAATGAACAATGTTACCGCCAGAGTATATCATCTTGAAAGCGCGGAATTGCTCGTTTAAGCGCCCTTTACGCGTGAATAGCAGAGCTTTTGCAGTTGGATCGCAGTAAATAGTTGCGTTTTTGCGCGTGAAAGAACCCGGATTATCCTGATGAATGCTGGGTTTTCCGTCAGAGTTGAAATTGCGAACTGTCAAGTTTTTGTTGATATTTTTAACTTGAGAAATTGAGCGAGTTGCTAAACCGCGCACTAAGAGGATACAGGCACGCCGCCACCTCCTCAAAAAGGTGGCGGCATGCCGGACAGGTGAAACATCATCCGTTAAAAACATATCTTTCTTCTTTACATGAGACGTCTCAAACCCGTTGATAACACTCATCTTTTTTCCAATTTGGGGAAATGGTTTTTCCCGGGCCTGACAGGAACCCAAGCACAATGACTTAAAAGACAGGAGCACGTCGCTTCCTCAAATAAGGCGGCGGTGTGCCGGTAGAAAAACATGATCTTTTTATTTTAGGGAACACCCTTGAAACCTATTGATTTAACTCACCTTTTTCGGGGTTTGTGGAAACGGTTTTTCCCTAGGGCCAGCATTATCTGCAACGCGAGGCGGAATGTCCAGAAGCTTCTGTTCAAGAAAGTCAATCAGCAATTGCCGCATTCTTCTGGACGGCACGTAGATGCTGATACTCTCACCTCTGCGGATAGCGCTGCGCAAAATCCACTGAAGCATTTGGGACAGGGCATAGGCGTCTTCGTTCAGTATAATTCCCTGATTGTGGAACCACATTGTGATACTCGGATTTTCAAACACATTCACCAGATACGCAAGGTGTTTTCTTTTGTCATGATCGTTTGTTGAGACCGCATTCAAGGGCACATATGATGAAACAAAGTATTTGCCGCAGATAGCAGGTGATTTATCCATTCTTCGTTGTGCGGATTTGAATGTAGTCCATTGCGCTTCTTCTACTTTTGCATCGCATTTTTTCTCAAGGTAGTTTCTGGCATTGAGTTCCAATGTCCTTACCTTTTGTTTGTTGTTCTTGTGCCATGTGGACGACAGGGCGTTTTTGTGATCGCCAATATCATTCAAATTACCGTCATAAATGTCAATCAAGCTGCGAATCCTTGGCATCTCCGGCCTCAAGTCCTGTTTGCCTTTGACCAGTTTATGGTCTTGAATATGCCAGTACTCGTAGCTCAGCCCGTATAAATCGAGGTATGCCCTCATATGGCTGCCTTCAAACAGAAAAGTCATCACAGTGATCTCACGGAAGGATGTGAGCAACTCAATTGGGAACAGCCAGAGAAATGTTTTGTCCCGGTATAAATAGATGGCTTTGTTTTCTACCTGCCGTTTGATGCTGTCATGGTTTCCGGTATAGTCCGTGTCTATCCACTTGACGAGTCTGTCATTGCCGATCTCAATGTATCTTTCCATGATCTCCTTTCTGTCGTGCGAACTGATATTCAGGGGTTCAATCACCTCAGCTGTTTCATCCATATAAAGCTTGTAGCCATATTCAGATATCAGCTTGTGTTCATTCTTGGTAATTGACAGGTCTTGAAACAGCTGATGCGTCGTGACGATGTTTTTGCCGTCCCTCAACAACTCGTGGAAGTGAGCTTGCTTGCTTCCGTATTTTGAAGCATCCGGCTGGTAGAATCTAGCCCGAGGGCATGCCCTGATGATCCGTTCTGCCTCATCCAGGTATTTGACAAGGAAAATACGCCTCAATTCTGGACTCTGTTCAATTTCCTTGATTGCCATGGTGGTCTTTCCGCTTCCCATCAGGCTGTCCCATATCTTGATATGCGGCATCTAATGTCCTGTGATTTTTTTGTTTTCCATTTAATAATCTCCTTTCGATATATTTCTGACATCCGGAAATGCGAAAGCACGGCTGTCAGAATGCCGTGCTTGCTATATGAGCGGCTTATGCCGCTGTTAAAAGAGAGGCCCCTTCTATCTCTCTGTCGATTCTTTGTGTAACCGGTTGTTGATGCGCCGGTTTGAAGGGAACTTAGAGTGCCAGCCCTGTGCCGGGGAATTGGTGGTGCTGACCCTGTCTGCTGACTTTAAAAAAGATGGCCCTTTTTCTATGCATTTCTGCAATAAAAAAGATCCCCCCAAAAAGGGAGACCGAGTCGCTGGCGCTCCTTGCCGCGGTGGATATATGTATGTGCTAAAAAGTAAAGAGTTGCTTGAGAGCAAGATGAACCGAGGGAATTCATCTTGCTCTCAATGATCCAGATAAGTTAAAGCCTAAGATATCTACAAGCTTTCTTTTTCCCTAACCGCCACATCCGTTCTTTGCGCCGCTTTTTGGGCGGCGTGGAACGGAATGGCTTGTAACACCGTCTCCCGTTCCTTAAAATAAACTTGGTCAACTGGGCGGCCTGCCAGAACGGCGCGGAGAGGCTCTTCACGAGCTTCTCACGCCTTGTCTTCAACCCACAACCGCATCCGCTTTCGCTTTGGGGCTACAGCGGAGCGGTTACTACCGGCTTATGCAAACTGCGTTCATCCTCGAACCATCCGGTCAATTGCCCTTAGAGGCCAATCGACCGTCTGGTTCTTATCAAACCCTCTCACTTGATCTTAGTGTCAAAGTTGTTCAAAATTATCGGAACCGCAATGTATTATTCTGTGCTGAATAATACCAAATACGACAAATTCATAGAATATTTACAAATTGTTTACATATTTAGAATGTACTGGTAACCAGAAAACACAAGCCTCGTTTGGCAGTTGTCTGCCTCTGCTATTTTCTTTTTAGCATATTCCGGAACAAATAATCCGACTTTGTGACCTTGAATTCATGAGATTGCCGGATACATCGGTAAGGCTTTTGAGATAGCCATACAGAGAGGAGGTGTCATCCCTGCGGTGAACGAGCAAGTTATATTGTAGTTACTGAAAAATATATAATCTGCCCAAATGAAGTGTTCTGACCTTGCGACAAGCACAATAACAACAAATGGGCCAAGATGTTACATTTGTTACAAAATCCATATTGTTCCTCTTTTATACGGTTTGTCCGCTGCATTTCTGGATTTTTTTGTGTTTCCTTGGTCATGAGTTTGCTATAATTTTTGATGAAAAGAAGGTCATAAGAAATCGATGCAGGTCAAATTCGAGAATGTAGAATTTGGTTTAATAACTCCTTAAACAAGGGGGGTTGCTTTTCGTTACTCCCCTTGAAAAAGTGGAGCAAATAATCAATCGATATAGGCTTTATTTGGAGATGTATTGTATGGCTTGTTTTATTCCGATTTTTAGGGTGACGTTTTCTGTCAACCTCTACAAGTTATTTACCAATCATAGTTTCTCTTGTGTCTCCGAGCAAATCCCAGCTGCAGTGCTCACAATCGATCACGTCTCTATCCCTGTACATATTCTGCATTCTCAAATATTATTTGCATTTCAAGCATCTGGTTTGATAAAATGAACCCGTTACTCCATGAAGGAGAAGGCTCGTGTATATCAGTTATAACAAATTATGGAAGCTGCTCATCGACAAGGGGATGAAACGGACTGACTTGCTGCACAAAGCGGGCATCAGCACCACTTCCCTGGCCAAGCTAGGCAAAGGAAAAAACATTTCTACCGATGTGCTTTTGAAGATTTGTATTGCTTTGCAGTGCGATATAGCAGACATTATGGAAGTTGGTCGGGAAGCAGGTACACAACATGCTGACTGACCATCAGGCCAAGTACTACGCCTATCTGCTTCAGCAGCGCGCTGTGGGCGACCAATTAAACAGTATTTCGCAGTCTTTGCTCAGCGCTTCTGTGGACATCAATCCTCACCAAATTGAAGCAGCACTGTTTGCTTTCCGCTCACCATTATCCAAAGGCGTTATTTTGGCTGATGAAGTAGGCTTAGGTAAAACCATTGAGGCGGGATTGGTGCTGTGCCAGTACTGGGCTGTGGGCAAGCGCAAACTGTTGGTTATAGCACCTGCTGCCCTGCGCAAGCAATGGAGCTATGAGCTGTTGGACAAATTTGGCTTACCCAATGAAATTCTCGATACAAAAAACTTTAACGATTATGAGCGTCAAGGCAAAGACGCTTTCGCCCAGGGGCAGGTGATTCTGTGTTCCTACTATTTCGCCGCCAAGCACCATCAGCGTATTGCACGGCATGGGTTTGACCTGGCAGTCATTGACGAAGCCCATAAACTGCGCAATGTGTACCGCAAAAGCAGCAAGACAGCCCGGGCTGTAGCGGCGGGCCTTGTGGATGTTAAAAAGCTGCTGCTGACTGCGACACCTTTTCAAAACTCTCTGATGGAGCTTTATGGCCTTGTTAGTGTCATTGACAATGACATCTTTGGAGACCCTAAAGCTTTTCGTGCCAACTATATGCAGGCAGACTCTCTGCCCGCATTGCAGGAGCGTTTGCAGCCCTTTTATCAGCGCACTTTGCGCCAGGATGTGAAGGAGTACATTAATTACACACGGCGTTTGCCCCTCACGCAGGAGTTTGATGCTTCCAACCGGGAGCAGAAATTATATGATCAGGTGTCAGATTTTTTGCGCCGCACAGATATTTATGCTGTGCCCCATCAGCAAAGGACGCTAACTACGCTGATTATCCGCAAAATATTAGCTTCCTCCACTTATGCCATCATTGGCACATTAAAAACCGTTCTTGCCCGGCTGGAAAAGATGCTGGAAGGTACTCTGCAGGAACAGACAAACCTTTTGGATTTGCTGGACGAGGATGCCGCCGCATTGATGGAAGAAGCCATGGATGAGCAGAGTGCTTCGGATGATGATGATCAGCAAGCAGAAGATGACAAGGGAACCATTGACCTGCGACGTTTAAAAGAAGAAATTGCTACCATTCGTGGTTTCATCGATTTGGCTCAAGGCATCCGAGACGATGCAAAGGCCAAGGCCTTGATTCAGGGGCTGGAGGCAGCCTTTGCCCAGGCCTCTTCCTTGGGTGCCCGGCGTAAAGCTCTGATATTTACCGAGTCCACCCGTACCCAGCAGTACATCAAGGATGTGCTGGAGCGGGCGGGTTATGGAGATAAGCTGGTGCTATTCAATGGCAGCAACAGCGATGCCGCGTCCAGTGCCATTTACCAAGCATGGGCACAGAAAAATCCACGCAAGGTAAGCGGCATCCGTGCGGCCGACCGACGTATGGCCTTGGTAGAGTGTTTCCGGGATAAAGCAGAGATTATGATTGCCACCGAAGCAGCCGCAGAAGGCCTTAACCTGCAGTTTTGCAGCCTGGTGGTCAATTACGATTTGCCCTGGAACCCGCAGCGTATCGAGCAGCGTATCGGCCGCTGCCACCGCTATGGACAGAAAAGCGATGTAGTGGTGGTCAACTTTGTGAACCGCCGCAACTATGCAGACCAACGGGTATACCAGTTACTGAGTGAGAAATTCAGCCTGTTCAGCGATGTCTTCGGGGCTTCCGATGAAATTTTGGGACAGATTGACAGTGTGGACTTTGAAAAACGCATCCTGAGCATCTATCAGGAATGCCGCAGCAAACAACAAATAGACCAGGCTTTTACCCGCCTGCAGGAAGAAATGCAGCCACAGATTGCCAGCCGCATGGAGGAAGTGCGCCAGCAGGTGCTGCGCAATTTTGATATTGATGTACAGGAACGTCTGCGCAATGCCAAACAGCGGACCAGTGCTTTCTTAAGCCGGTATGAGCACATCTTTTGGGCATTGACCCGGCATGTGCTGGGGGATGCTGCCCGCTTCGACAGCGAAGGATACTCCTTTGCCTTATTAAAACCTGTGGCAGGCTGTCAGCCTGGGAAATTCGATTTGGTTTCCCGGCTTGCGGATGGCGAGGCCTACCGCCTGTCCCATCCACTGGCGCAATACGTGATAAAGACAGCTATTGAAAAGCCCCTGTCCCCCGGCACCATGGTGTTTTCTGCCAAACCTGACGGCCTTAATGTAGCCCTGCCCCAGCGGATGCAGAACAAACAGGGCACCGTGGTAATGACGTCCCTTCAGGTGGACAGCTTTGACAGGGAGCGACATTGCCTGTTTACCGGCATCCAGGAGGACGGCACCTTGCTTAGCCAGGAGGAGTGCGAGCGCCTGTTTTTGCATCCTGCTCATTTTGAACCTGGGCAAGCGGTTGGGGAAAACACCCTAAATACCCTGCACAAAAACGCTCAGCAGCAGGTGCAAAGCGCCCTGATAACCATTGACAGCAACAACCTGGCCTTTTTCCGGGAAGAGGAAGACCGCATTTTTCGCTGGGAACGCGACATGGTCAATGCCCTGGAAAAGGAGCTGGACACCATCAAGCGTAAAGCGCTGGAAGCCGAGCGCGAAGCCAGGCAGGCCTCCACCGTACCAGATAAACTGGCTGCCACCAGGCGCCTGGAAGAATTGGACAGGCAAAAACGGCGCAAGCGCAATGAGCTAGCCGACCGGGAGGATGAATTGGCCCGCCAACGCCGGCATATGATCAATGAGCTGGACAAACGCCGGGTGCGCAGCACCCAGCAGGAGCAAGTATTTGTTGTTCACTGGGCATTGCCCTATGAAGAGAGGAAGAGAGACATATGAACGAACGGCTTATCCGCTTTACCGAGTTGATGCGCAGCATTTTTGAATTGGACAAGTCGGATTTAGACTTTGGCATCTACCGCATCATGAACATCCGCAAAAACAGGATAGAGGATTTCCTGACAAAAGGCTTGCCCCGAAAGGTGCAGGAAACCCTGAAGCCTTTTGCGGAAGACAGCACCGGCGTCAGCCAGCGGATGAAGGAAATTGAAAACACCGCCAAAGCCGCAGGCATTCAGGTATCTGACAGCCCCGTGTGGGCAGCAGAATACGAAGCCCTAAAAAAGAAGAAAGCTGCCGGTACCGATTTAAGCGCGCTGGAAACGGACGTGTACTCTGCCCTGTACTCCTTCTTTAACCGCTATTATGATGAAGGAGACTTTATCAGCAAGCGCCGCTATAAGGAAGGCGTATACGCCATCCCTTATGAGGGCGAAGAAGTAAAACTATACTGGGCCAATCACGACCAATACTATATCAAAACCAGTGAAAACTTTAAGGATTATGCTTTCATTGAGCAGGGTATCAGCGTCCATTTCCGATTGGTGGACGCCACCACGGAGAAGGACAACATCAAGGAAGCCGACGACAGCAAGCGGGTGTTCATGCTGTTTACCGAGGACGAGGAAAACTACCCCGGCATCCCTACCTTTGAATATGACCAGGGAAAGCGGGAGCTGATCATCCGTTTTGTATTTGACATACCGGAAGATAAAAAGCGCAAGTATGCCGAGGAAAACTATGCCGCCATCAAAGACAAGATTGTCAAAGACTATGACGCTTTGATTATGCCTCTGCTAAGGGATGTATCCAAGGACCCCAAAAAGCCAAAGACTGTGCTGCAGCGCCACCTGGAAGCCTATGTGGCCAAGAACACCTTTGATTATTTCATCCATAAGGATTTGGGTGGCTTCCTCCGGCGGGAGCTGGACTTTTACATCAAAAACGAAGTGATGCGCCTGGACGATTTGGATACGGAAAACGAGCAGCGGGTAGAAACCTGGCTGGCCAAGGTAAGGGCCATCAAGCGGGTGGGCCACGTGATCATTGATTTTCTGGCGCAGCTGGAGGATTTCCAAAAGAAGCTGTGGCTGAAAAAGAAGTTTGTGGTGGAAACCAACTGGTGCATCACCCTGGACCGCATCGACCAAAGCTTCTGGCCCGAGATTGCCGAAAACGAGCAGCAGGTACAGGAATGGATGGATTTGTACGCCATTCAGGAGGCCGAAGGATGGACCAATCCCCCAAGTATGGAATTTCTGAAAAACAATCAGAACTTGTTGATAGATACCAGACACTTTACCAAGGTGTTCAAGAATAATTTACTGGCTACATTTGACCATGTGGATAAGCAGATGAATGGGCTGTTAATAAATGCTGATAATTATCAAGCTGCAAGATTTCTTTCGAAAAACACTTCAGAAAAAATCAAGTGTGTGTACTTGGACCCACCTTATAATACCAATGAAGTTAGCTTTCTTTACAAAAACAATTACAAGCATTCATCATGGATAAGTATGATAAGTGACAGAGTTGCCGTTGCATTTAATTCTTTGTCTTCAAACGGAGTGCTTTTAATCACAATTGATGATGAGGAAGTCTTTAATTTAAAGAAATTGCTTGATTCAATATTAGGAGAAAACAGATTTATTGGGACAATAGTCATCCAAAGCAATCCAAGAGGAAGAGGAATAAATAGTTTCTACGCAACATGCCACGAGTATTGCTTATGTTATGCTAAAAACCCCAACTTGGTTGAGATAGTTAATCAGGCTTTAACTGAAGAACAAGCAAGTTTATATACAAGTACCTCCGACGAAATCCCTTATAGGGCATTGCCATTCAGGAGAAGTGGAGGATGGTCAACACCGTCAGATAGGCCAAATTCTGAGTTTCCTTTATACTTTAATGAGAAAGGTGTCCTTTTTGCCGTTGGTGGCGAACGAGAAATAGAAATGCCTAGTGAATATGTAGCTACTGAAATCCTTACCCTTGAAGATGGAAAAATTAATTCTCAATCAGAAAAATCATTTATTGAAAAGCATCCGAATGCTATTAGAATAATGCCTGTTGATACAAACGGCTCTAGAAGAGTTTGGCGTTGGTCAGATAGAAGAAAGATTCTTGAAGCAGGGTATAACGAAGATTTTATTATAAAACAGGAAAAGGACTATTATTACGTACAGTTAAAAGACAGGATTAAGGACGGAAGGAAGCCAAAGACAATTTGGTTTGACTCAAGATATGACTCATCCTCTCATGGTACAAATCTTTTAAAAAGCCTTTTTGGCGAAAGAAATATGTTTGGTTTTCCTAAGTCTGTTTTTTCAACGGAAGATTCTCTTTGTACAATTATTGGAAATACAGATAATAGTATTACCTTAGACCTCTTCGCGGGCTCTGCGACAACGGGTCATGCAGTACTAAATATTAACAGACGTGATAATTCATTTCACAAATACATCTTAGTAGAAATGGGTACATATTTTGATACTGTTACCAAACCCCGTATGCAAAAAGTGATCTATTCAGATGAATGGAAAGACGGCAAGCCCCAAAACCGCGATACTGGCGTCAGCCACCTCATGAAGTACATCCGCCTGGAAAGCTACGAAGATGCTCTTAGCAACATCCGTCTGGACACGGATAAAGGAGAGCAGCTTTCTGCCCTCTTTGGCGAGGAATACCTGGTGCGCTACATGATCGATACCGAAACGGCGGACAGCCTGCTGGACATTCAGGCCTTCCGCAACCCCTTCCAGTACCAGATGAAGATTACCGAAAACAACGAAGCCAGGCTGCGCCCGGTGGATGTGGTGGAAACCTTCAACTACCTGATTGGCTTAAGGGTAGCGCGTCAGGGTACGGTGGACCATTTCCGCGCCAGCCCGGAGCAAGACGGCGCCTATGAAGGCGCGGTGCACCTTGCCCGGGATGATGGCGGCGAGTACGCCTTCCAGCAGGTGGAAGGCACTATGCCCGATGGCCGCCGGGCGCTGATTATCTGGCGCACGGTGACGGATGATCTGATCCGCAGCAACGCAGCCCTGGACGCCTATTTTACCCGCTACCGCATTAACCCGAATGACCGGGAATATGATGTGATCTTCGTCAACGGCGACAACAACCTGGATAACATCCGGGGCGAAAATGAGCAGTGGAAAGTGGTCATGACAGAGCTGGAGTTCAAGGCCAGGATGTTTGAGGGGGATGGCCTATGAGTAAACAGCATTCATTAAATTAAAAAAAACTTTTCGAAACATTAGAGAAATGTGGCTTCGAGTTAGAGCATTATGTTCATGGTCTTTTGCGCGAATACCAATGGAATGTTATCAATAACAGAAGCTATATTGATGATACAACCGAAAAAGAGCGGGAAATTGATCTTGTGGCGTATAAGTATAAAGAAGTTGATGGTGTTTGGTATTTTACTGTCTTAGTCATCAGTTGTAAGCAATCAACACATAGTGAATGGGCATTTCTTACACAAGAGCGAAAAACCGATGTAAATTTTAATTACAATCCCATACATTTAGTGACTTCCGACAATGAACATCGTAATATGGTGAAAAACGAATGGGACTCCTATGTACAACATGTAAAAACATCTTCCAGTTTAGTGGACTTATATAGCAGCGATAGTCGTGTATTTGCAAATCTTCAATTTAATAAACAATCGTACAATGACGAGGGTAATCAACGGATTTACGCTTCTATTAGTAGCACAATTAAAGCAATGGAAGCAGAGAAAGACAGCCACAAAGATACTAAGCTAGAGGGAAAACCAGTATTATACACTTTTTACGCTTTATCCATCTTTAATAAACCTTTCATTGAGATTAAATATAGCGATGATGGAAAAAAGAGCATCCATGTAGTGAACGAGTTAAAATACATCAACCGTCATATTGTAAACAGAAAAGAAAACTTCTACTTAGTCCATTTTATTTGCAAAGGGGTGCTTGAAGATTCCATCAAAGCGTATGATGATATCCACAATAGCAATATAGAATATTACGCTAACCTTAGAAAAGATTTTTATTCCAACATCTGGAATCATAAACATCGAATAGAGATGGTAAAGAAGGAGTTTATTTCTCGCCTAAGCTGGATGCTATATGTGATAACTATAGGTAAAGATGATTTGATCTGGCTTGAAGGCCAAGAAGTTGTTGAAATGAGTTTTTCGTATGCAAATGAATTATTGACAATGGACGCTATGTTTAAAAAGGATTTAGATGAAGATCTTCTGCTTTTTTTCAATACAAATGATAATGCGAAAAAGAGAATAGGGGATCTGCTATTAAAATATTTTCACTATAAAGGCAAATACGAATTAACCAATGATTACCTTCCGTTTTAGGAGATATGTGATGGCAAGACAACGACAACTAAACGATATCCCCTTCAACGATCGCTTAATTTTATTCCGCTACATGCTAAACCTGTTTGGCAAAACCAGCCTGGACAGCCTGGCGGGGGCATTAAACCACAGCGATTATGAAGGCTTGACGGAAAGCCAGAACACCCGTTTCTGGGAATACCTGGACAGGCAAATCTTTCTAAAGCCTGAGGGCGTACAAATGTCCCGGGATGAATTGCGGCGGTATGATGAAAACATCTGCCGGTATGTCAGGCAAATCGGGCACAATCGGGGCGGGCTTCAGCTGAAATACTTCCAGTACATCGCCTTGCTGTTTACCGAAATCTACCTGGACAGATATTTTGTTGACCGGAAAGCCTTTGCGGCCAGCCTGAATGCCTTTGCCCGGGACAAGGAGGCCGAAACCCTGGGGCTGTTAGAGGTAAGCCCTTTTACACCGGAAGGCATGAATAAGCTGGCTTTTATGAGCGCGACCGGCAGCGGCAAAACGCTGATCATGCACTGCAACATCCTGCAATTTTTATATTATTTAAAGCGTGCCCAGACAGGCGGGCAGCGGTTGAACATCAACCAGGTGATCGTACTGGCGCCTAACGAGGGCATGAGCATGCAGCACCTGGAGGAGCTCGCGCTTTCGGACATTCGCGCGTCATTGTTTGAAAAAGAAAGAGGCTTTATTCCCGCTACCAGCAACCAAGTGATTGTGATTGACATGAACAAGCTGAAGGAAGAGGGTAAGCATAAAACCGTCAGCGTAGACAGCTTTGAACAAAACAACCTGGTGCTGGTGGACGAGGCACACCGGGGCCTGCAAGGGGACGTATGGTATGACTACCGCACCCGCCTAAGCCAGGACGGGGGCTTTGCCTTTGAGTATTCCGCCACCTTTAAGCAGGCGCTGAGGGGTAACCAGGCCACCATGCAAGCCATGATGGACGAGTACGGCAAGAGCATCATCATGGATTATTCCTACAAGTATTTCTATACCGACGGCTATGGCAAGGACTATCGCATCTACAACCTGAAGGATGATACCATACAGGAGCAAAAGGAACTGTACCTGACAGGCTGCCTGCTCAGCTTCTACCAGCAGATGAAGCTGTACCAGCATAATGGCCAGGCGTACGCGCCCTTTCTGGTGGAAAAGCCGCTGCTGGTGTTTGTAGGCAACCGGGTAACGGCCACCACCAGCAAGGGCGAGCTGACGGACGTGGAGGAAATACTCACCTTTATTGATGGCTTTGTGCGTAACCGGCGCAGGAGCATTGGCTATATTGGAGCGGTGCTTAACGAGGATACCGGGCTGCTGGATAACAAAAACTATGAGCTGTTCTATGGGGATTTTCATCCCCTGAAAAGGCTTAGCAACTACAGTCGTGATGTAACGCCCCAGCAAACCTATGAGGATATGCTGTGCATATTGTTCAACGCCGACACCCTGGGGCATGAGCCCCGCCTGATGCTGACCGACCTGCGCCAGGTGGAGGGAGAGATTGCGCTGCAAATCGGCGAGCAGGGGGCATATTTTGGGGTCATTAACATTGGCGATACGGCCACGCTGCTTAAAAACTGCGAGAAAAAGGGCCTGGTCACCAAGACGGAGGAGTTTGTATCCGAATCCCTTTTCCAAGCCATCAACCAAGCGGATTCTAACATCCATGTGCTCATTGGCTCCCGTAAATTTACTGAAGGCTGGAATAGCTGGCGGGTGTCCACCATGGGGCTTATCAATTTTGCCAAGGGCGAAGGCAGCCAGGCCATCCAGCTGTTTGGCCGCGGTGTGCGGCTGAAGGGCTACCAGGGCAGATTGAAGCGCAGCAGCAAGCTGGATGTGCCAGCCACCATCCCCAAGGACATCCAAGCTCTGGAAACGCTGACCATCTTTGGGGTGAAGGCTCAGTACATGGAAGACTTCAAGCGTTTTCTGGAGCTGGAAGAAATGCCCACGGACAAGCCCTTGAGGCATACCCTGCCGGTGGTGAAGCGCCTGCAAGGCCTGGCAGCTAAGAAACTGCAGGTCATTCGCCTGCCCCAGGGGGTCAGCTTCAAGCGCCAGGCGGCAAGGCTGCTGTTGACCAAGCCGGATGAAGGTCTGCTTTCCTATCTGGTGAAAAACCGTGCGGTGCTGGACTGCCGCAGCAAGGTGCAAACCATCCGCTCCAGCTTTGACTTGCAGCTGGAAGCCACCACACAGGAGCACAAGCTGCCGGACAAGGCACTGCCTTTCCTGGATTATGCCCGCATCTTTGAGGAACTGCAGCAGTATAAGAATGAAAAGACGCTGTACAACCTGTCCATCCAGCAGGACAAACTGAAAGAAATCCTGGAAACAGATGGCTGGTATACGATGCTGATCCCCAAGAGCCATATCGCCTTTGACAGCATGGATAAGCTGCCGCTGTATACGGACTTTGCCATCATGGCGCTGAAGGTATATATCGACAAATTCTTCAAATATCATCGGGAGCAATGGGAAGCTCCCAAGATGAGTTATCAACCCCTGACAGAAGACGACAGCAACTTTGTGGATGAATACACCTTCCTCTACCAGCCGCAAAGGGACGAAGACAACAGCTGGGAAGAGATGAAACGGTTTTTGATGGAAGTGGAGAGCCTGCTGCAGAAGGAAAACGGTATCCCTGGATATGAGGAGACCTCGCCCCATGGGATTATCACTGCTTTTGACTTCCGTTATCATCTGTATGCGCCTTTGATTCATGTGCAGGGCAAGGGGCTTGAAATCTCCGTATCTCCGGTTAGCCTGAACGCCGGAGAAAAAACCATGGTAGACCTGCTGAAAGCCTATTGTGATGAACATGCCAGCAGCTTACACCAGATAGACTTGGTGCTGCTGCGCAACAAGAGCAAGGCAGGTATCGGCTTTTTTGAGGCGGACAATTTTTACCCGGATTATATCCTGTGGATGAATGCCAAGGATGTACAGTACATTACCTTCATTGACCCCAAGGGCTTGCGTCTCGTCAGCAGGGATGACCGTAAGGTGCAATTCTACGCAACCATTAAAGAATTGGAAGAGCGATTACAGCCAAGCTATCCCGATAAGCGCATCGTGCTCAACTCCTTCATTTTATCCAGCACGCCCTCCGCCGAGCTGCGGCAATGGTGGCAGATGGACAAAGCCCAACGCGAGGCCCGGCATGTGCTGTGTCTGGATCAGGCAGATTGTATTGAAGTGATGATGGCGAAAGTACTGTCATGATGATGGCGAAGGTACTGTTACCAGCATCTGAGAATAATTCTATGAAACAAGGGGAGAATCAGCAATATATAGCCGCTCCTCATGACAAAGATATTGATTTGATAAACGAAGGAGCATTAAAACATGAGCGATCATTTCGAGCAACTCCCAAGCTCATTGGATTACGCCCTGAACTTGAAAGAATGCAACAGTATTTGAAAACAGAAAAACAGATTACCTGATTTGTTTTGTACTTCGAGGTGATAATGAAATGCAGAGCGGTGAGATAGACCTGCGTGGGCAAAAAGTAGAGCACTCAGAGTATAGTGAAGGAATGATTACCAATCACACTGCAATCAGCGTGACGGTTGCTTTCTCATATGGACAGAAAATACGATCATTCCTCTATCCAAAGTGGAAAAACTGCTGCCCGTCAATGCGCCAGAACAGTGTCGGATGATAAAGGGCGTTTGACGCTTACCAGCGAAGTGGCCATTCATGTCTGCATCCTGACGATGAACCTTTGGAAGCGCCTGAGAAAGCTTCTTTTTGCGCTGATTCAAAGGGTGCTTCGAGCGCCGCTTTGGTGCAGAGAACCAGTGGTGATAAGCCTGCTTGTGGTCTTGTGTGCAGGGCTGAGTTTGAAAATAGTTATTGTTCAGTGGACACTAGATAGTGTGGACACGAGATATGGGTAAATGTATCTTGTATGAACTCATGTCCGCACGATCTAAGGGATTGATTGAAAATCCATGTCACGAATGTGGTAAAGTCGCGTCATGTTCGCAGGGGCAGGTAAAGAGAAACATGCCTTCACTGGCTTTTTTAAGTAATAATATGCTGTTGATGAATAAATATAGGGGCTCAGCCTCTCCGCCTTCCATGGGTTGACAAAGCTCATGCGAAAACTTTTCAAAAATGATATCCGATCCTCATCTAACAGACGATACATGGTAATCATTGAACGGAGCGGATCTTTCAGCGGAACACCATGTGTATCACAATAGAACTCCCCTCCGCGGAAATACCACCCCCCGCCAAAATAGTCTTCCATGCCTGTGCCTATGATGGAGGGCTCGTTCTCATCATCAATCCATATATGTTCAGGAGCCTCCAAATATGACATAACATTTGGTGCAGCACCTTGTATGGACACCGCACAGCCCGCAAAATGCCCCTCACCCCTGATGTCTGCTACCAGCAGAGGATCGGCAGGGCCACAAGCGGCAGACTTAAAAGCGCAATGGAACAATCCTGCGTTCCCTGGTAAGGATTGAAGAGTTTTATACTGAACATTGAAAAAAAGCTCAATGGTTTCCTGAGAATGCATATTCTCTATTTCCAGCCTGAAGCTCTTATGAAATGGCATTGGAAAAAAACTATAAAAGCCGCCACGGCTCATTCCGAGAAGCCGGGCTGTATAATGGCGGTATTCACAATGCCCTACGCCAAAAAAATCACCGACAGGAGCAAGAACGGATGGTTCTGTTTCGCCATCATAATAAATTTTGATAATACTCAATCGCAATACAGTAGGGTCTGTGGTTGCTTTCTCATCCCAGTATCGATGGAACCAGCCTGGCATGGTCATCCACAGCCTCGTGACGATTCCGCATCCGCTATGATTAAAAATCGTTTTGTTTTCTCCTGGCTTGACAAAGATTGTTTTTGTTCCTTTGTTCAGGTCAAAGGTAGTCCATTGTCCACAATCGCCAGAAACCAGAGTATACATTTTTTCCATCATATCCCCCCCTGGTGCTAAATTGACCGACAGTATAATTTAAGGCTTTCTTTTGTGGTTAACGGCATGCGCGCAGCTGCTACAGGCAAGGGTCGAAATTGCTTGTGCGGCTCTGTTTGGTACCAGTATGCTGTGGAAGCATAATCATTTGACAAGCTGTTTGCATGTCCATGTTCTATCGTAACCAGAATAGATTTGTTAAATATTATTGGATCTTCGATATGAAACCTGTATGCAGTCCATTTACCGCTGTAACCAAAAGATCCAGCGCCCCAGGTACCGGGAGTTTCCCAGACATCCGGGGTTCTATAAGGCTCAGCCAGAGATATACCGTGGTAGGGTCCGCTAAACTTTCCTGATGGAAAATCCCAAGCGGTGCAAAAATAGTCCTCAGTGCCTGTCCCATGCATCGACGGCGGCCATGATTCACCGTCAATAAAAATCATATCATCGCCTTCCCCAAACCACGTAACGTTTGGCACAGGATTGATATGGTCGATGCTAAGATTGCATCCGATGTAGTGACCCGCACCAATTGCGTCCAGAATAACGTAATTGCCTAGTCCATTCAGATTTTTCATCGAAGAGACTTTTTCTATTGGTCCTCGGAATGTTTTTTGCGTTTGTCCTAATTGTTCCATGTGTAATACACCGTCTGTGGGATTTTCACGATGCCACATAGCGTGAAAATGCAAACCATCCTCACAGAATGAATCCAGACTTCGATAATCTATATAGTAATAAAAATTCGGGATCACCATTCCGGTATCATTACCTATTGTAATTCGCCCACGGCGCGCAAATGGCATATGAAAAAAGCTGTTCATCGCAGCAAAGGACTGAGGAGCGCCTTGACGAGTAATCATGTTGAGCGGTAATGATATATAATGGCTGGCCACACCATGTCCAACACCAAAAAAATCTCCAATTGGGACTTCAACCGAAGGACTATCCTCTTCTTCCCAATACATTCGTATGACAATAGAGCGAAAAGCATAAGGTGCTTCGCTAGCGAAGGTACACCATATATGGTTTATCTCTGCTGGACCTTGAACATCGAATATCGTTTTTTCCTCACCGGGCTCGATCCTGACATAGTCTTGGTTTCCCCCTGTCCTGTCCCAGCTGGATTGCCTGTGTGATTGTCCATGTATTTTGCGTGTTAATTTCTCAAGCATGATGACAATTCCTCCTATTCGCCGATTAAAGAAGCAAGGCGCGGGATATAGCGCAACGCGTTTAAAAAATATATTTTTTCCAACACCCGGTCTGGCAGGAAAACACCATAAATATTCCATCTGCCCTGATTGTGTTCATCCAAGGAATTGTATGGGAAGTATTCATCCCTTGTCTCGAAAAACCGATAATTTGCGGATATGTTGTTTTCTGTTGGCAGAAGATCAGTCCCATAAAGCACCCGATCTTGATAACGTATCAAGAAATCGCGCGCTGTATAGGGCTGACGGCCTAATTCTGAGATGCGTTCTGCCGTATCAACCATCATATTGGGATAAAGATCCAACATCCGGGCTACGTTTCGCAGGTTTTCCGCGTGTGAGCCCACATGAGCCACAATGAAACAAGTTTCCGGGTTCTTGCTTAAAAGGTTCTCCTGTGCATCCAATAATTCATCAAATCGCGGGCAAGGCCTGCTGCCGTAAGACCAATCCGGATGCTCAATTAATTCCTCGTACCTTTCATGGGTCTCATCAATTGTACGATCAAAAAAAGACGGCGGGTCAGCAATATGAATTGTTACCGGTAAATTAAACTCTGCGGCTGTTTCCCAAACCACACGAAGCCGATCGTCGTCAGGCTTGAGATAGTGACCCTGGCGATCGGTGAGTTTCACTCCCAGAGACTTCGAGAACTTTATGCCGACAACGCCGCGACGTACGCACGATTTCAGGTATTTTCGTGTCTTCACCGTGAAATCAGGCAAATCAATATCTGTCAGGTCAACTCGGCAAAAGATAGCAAATCGATTTGGGTATGGGTCTGAAAACAACAAGAATTGCTCCTCCATTCGAGCATCCCAAAATCCGTCTAAATTTACAATCAATCGAATATTAAAGAGATCCATTTTAGCAACCAATGCCGCTGCATCCCTGGTCCGTGCCAAATGGTTATGTGCATCAATGACCGGAAACTTGCTTTGAAGGAGTTGATTGTTTGGAGTCTCCAACCGGGATAAGGGCCGAAATTTATTCAGTGGAATCATTTAACTGCCTTTCTGCAGTGCTTAACCTTTGATTGCGCCTGCTGTCATCCCTTCGATGATGTATCTTTGTGCCAGAATATAGACAATAAGAACCGGCGAGGCTGTCATGACCAAATCTGCAAACACGAGGTTCCAGCTGCTTTGATATTGCCCAAAAAAATTGTATACTGTCAACGGCATTGGCCATTTATCAGAATCAGATAAAAAATATAAAGGGATGACAAAGCTGTTCCAAACACCCATGAAAATAAAAACCGTACCTGTAGCGATGACAGGAATTAATAGCGGCAGCACTACTTGAAAGAATGTCCGCAATGCCCCACAGCCATCAATCAGAGCCGCTTCATCAAGTTGACGAGGTATCGTTTTCACAAAACCCGTCATCAACAGGACAGAGAAGGACAAATTAAGCGCGGAAAAAACAAGAATAACACCGAGGTAGGAATTGTTAAGGCGCAGTATTTGCAGAAGTTTGATTGTCGGGATCAGAGATATGGGTGCCACCAGCCCGATCATGAATATATTGTATATCCTTTTTGATAGCCGTGTAGCAGCACGAGCGAGATAAAATGAAGCCATGGAAGAAGTCAGCAAGGTAACGAAAACTGCGCTGATTGTGATGAGCGCGCTGTTTAGAAACGCCCTGCCTACTCTTCCCTTTTCATAAACAACCTGATAGTTTTCCGGATGCCAAACTGTCGGCAATGACAAGCTAAGCTGGGCCGCTTCCTTCGTATCCTTGAAAGAACCCAGGAACATTATGGCGAGTGGCGCCAGGATAAATAAACTTGATAGAAGCAGGAAGGCCTGCAATGCGCCAGGCAAAACCCATTTTCGAAGAAAACGGCGGCTATTCATTAATACTCAATCTCCCGTTTGCGGAAAAACCCAAGGACAAATAGCGAGATAATGTAAATAATCAAGAAAAGCATCAGGTTTAGCGCTGTTCCGTATCCCCAGCGACCTTCTCCAAAAGCGCGGAAAACCAGGGTTGAAACTACTTGGCTCGCAAATCCCGGCCCTCCATTGGTAAGCACATAGACCATATCAAAAACTTTAAATCCGCCTATTAATGACATAACCAAGTTCACGTTGAATGAGGGAATAATTAAGGGAAAAACAATATATCGGAATTGCTGCCTGAAAGAAGCGCCATCTATAAGAGAGGCTTCAACGAACTCAACCGGAATGCTCTGTAATCCAGCCATATAAATGGCCATATGAAAACCGGCATACATCCAGATTTCCACAAAGCTGACAGTTATCATTACAATATTTTTATCGGTGAGCCATTTTTGTTGAAGGATACCCAAATGATGAGCGCCAAGAGCGCTGTTTAAAAGTCCTTTAGGGTGGAGCACTGCCGAAAAGACAAGACCGACAACAATGGTTGAAAACACCGCTGGTGAAAAGAATATCGCTCGCCAGACCGTTCGCCCGCGCAATTTGTTGTTTAGGAGCAACGCAAGCCCCAGACCAAACACGTTTTTACCAAGCGTTGTGACCGCTGCGAAAATCAGTGTGTTTTTCAAAGCCATTGTTGAGATTCGCTCGGAAAATATTTGCTTAAAGTTTGCAAGGCCGACAAAGTGTATATCGGGAAGATACTGGTTCCAGTCTGTAAATGAATATGCAAAGCCGATAACGGATGGCATCAAAAAAAACAAGCTGAATAACAGCAGGGCAGGAAATGAAAAAAGGGGGTGATACAACCTGTTCAATTGACTTTTGGTTTGTTTCATTATCTCGCCCTTTTTCGATATCTCAGGTTGAAATGGCTGGGTCTCTGGATGCCAAATGCTTCCAGAGACCCAGCTAGGGCTCAGGGTCAGCGCCAGCCATCCAATTGCCGCAGTGTTGCAAGCTCGGCAAATTTGGCATCCCAATTCACCAATACCTCATCGATGGTTTGGCCGCCAGCGAGCATGTCAATCGTAAGTGTAGTCAAATAACCGATCTCTATTGCGGAAGTAATCGCCATTTCCTCAAGAGGTACGGCTCCTTTTTCCAGATAATTTTTCATAAAATCCTGAATCCAGTATGGAAGTTCTGTTTTGCATTCTGCAAATGGCGGGATGAAATTCCAGTCACTGGAAATCTTCGCCATGTTTTCAGGCTGGGCGCAGTAATCAATAAACAGCATTGCTGCATCAACATTCGGCGCATCCTTAAACACATTGAAACCTGACCACTGCCCTGAGCAAAACTGCGCATTATCTATGAACGGGAATGGATACATGCTAAACTGAACATCCGGATACTTAGAGACACACTCATTGATAAACCATGCTCCTTGAAGCGTCATGGCAACTTCCCCATTCGAAATCATCTCCTGCCCCATATCATAGGTGCACGCGAGAAAGTCATCATTGACATATCCTTTTTCCACAAGTATGTTCAAAACTTCCAAGATCCAACGGAAACCTTCAACATCAGAAAACTTCACTTTGCCGGTGTTCAGGTCTTCCCATGTGAGGTTTGGGTCATTATCCACTACATTGGGGAACATGGTCACGGTCCACATGCCGATGGTCCATGCGTCTTTTCCTGTCAGCAAAACCGGTGTGACGCCTGAAGCCTTCAGCTTCTCACAAACAGCCAAAAACTCTTCCCAAGTTGTTGGAACCTCCTCCACTCCGGCTTTCTGGTAGACTTCAGTGTTGTAAACTATCCCGAAGGGATCGCCGGAACCATTGATAGGCAACAGGTATGCACCGCCATCAAGAACGATTTGTTCTTTGTTTAGCAGTTTGCTGTACCAGGGTTGGTTGCTGAACTCTACAAAAGTTTCGGACATATTGACTGTCTTTGCCAGTGCCTGGTAGTTATCCATAATTATTTCAGGCACTTCTTTGGATGCAATTTTTGCGTTGAGCAGTTGGCCGAAAGCATTGTCCGGAACAACCTGGTAGTCAATTTTAATGCCCGGGTTCTTTTCTTCAAAGTCGCGCGCCAGCTCTTCCATCGAAGGCTTGTTCCAGGTTTGATTGATCATGACAGTAACTTTTTTTGTGCCTTCTGCCAGTACGGTTTGAACCATGGAAATTGTCAGCATCATCACAAGTAGCAAGATTGATACGCGTTTCATCTTAGTGTTCACAGCAATTACCTCCATTTTATATTGTTGTTGGCCCAAACACCTGTCCTTGTATTTGTTACAATACATTTTAATCAAATGATTTCGCAATGGAATATTTTATCGCAATCATGGACTTTTTTACACTTGACCTGAAACAAGCATGAATATCCATTGCATATGAAGGGCTTGGTCGCACCAGATCTTGACTGTAAATACGCAGCATACTATATTTTTATAAGAGCCGGAGAACGATCTGGCGTGATTGAGCGTTAATTGGCTTGTCTTGTAATAACGCTTCTCGATCAATAGTGCATATAATGCCAAATCAGAACATCGTGGAAACCGAGGTGAGCGAAATGATTGTAGCGAAAGATGTATTGTTTTCCGAACTGGAGCATACTTTGCTGAGCATGGAGCGCCAGGGATATGCTGTAGCCGAACCGCGGAGCGAACTCTACAGATTGCCGATGACATATGACGCACTGTTGGAATTTGCCAACAGACTGCCCGCTACACCAATGCGACATGACTGGCCGTATGAAGAACCGGATAGCTTGTCTGACATAATCGCAGCGACACCGAACGCAATGACAAAAATAAAACCGATTGACCTTGCAATAGCAAAGGAGAAGACTGAAACAGCGTTTCTTGCATCGGTATGTGGCTGTGTTCTTGGCAAACCCTTGGAAGTAAATCCGAATTTGGAGATGTTGAAAAAGGCTTTTCTGCCACATAATGAGTGGCCAATACGCGATTATATCAGCATCAAGATGACGGAAGCTTTACCCAAGCGACACCCAAGCTGGACTGAATGCTGCAGGGAGAATATCCGTTATGTCAGCGCTGATGATGATATTAACTACACAGTGCTGGGAATGCTTGTTCTGGAACGGCATGGGCTTGACTTCGCGCATGCGCAGCTGGCTCACTTATGGGCTGAAAGTTTGCCGCTCTTATATACCTTTGGACCTGAACGCCGCATTTTGAAAAGGATGGTAGATCAGCAAGACGATTGGGCTTTTACCAATACCGCACCTGTGTACCTAAATCCGGGTAACGAGTATTGCGGGGCTTTGATACGCGTAGATGCCTATGGCTATGCTTGCCCGGGAAACCCGCGATTAGCTGCGTCCTTGGCTTATCGTGATGCGACCCTTACCCATCACCGTACTGGTGTCTATGGCGCCATGTTTGTAGCAGCAGCAATAGCCGAGGCGTTTGTGGCAAGCGACTGGGAAAGTATATTTTCTGTCGCGTTATCATTTATCCCGCCTCGCAGCCGCTTTTATGAAAAGGTATCCGGGTGTTTTGAGCTTATCCAATAAGCTCCGGATTTTGAAGCCGGTTACCGCGCTATCCATGAGCGTCTCGGTGAATTTGGACACTGCCGCATATATCAGGAATGCGCTACGCTGATGAATACCCTGCGGTTTTCAGAGAATATCGGCGAAGGAATATGCATGCAGGTCATGCAAGGTAATGATACCGATAGTTTCGGATGCACTGCGGGTTCAATCTTGGGGGCGTTTATGGGCAGGGAAGCCCTGGATAATCGTTGGTTAGCTCCCTTCCGGGACGAGATTCAACTGGCGATTGCCAAAGCGCCGGAACACAGTCTGTTACGGCTCGCAAAGAGAATGGCAGAGCTTGTACATATCGGGATTGAAGACACTAAAGGGCACCTCTAAAAACGTCAAATTTCCTTTAGCATATCATACCCCCCCGAATAATCAAGGGGATTTTGCAAAAAAATGTATGAATTTATCGTAGAATCATCAAAATATCTGTCTTAAAC
>Ga0123335_1003179_pt1 | contig 23323 bp, 21 predicted proteins | sample BiotimSIPDNA_2_FD_89707 | JGI IMG/M metagenome (GOLD analysis project Ga0123335, IMG submission 89707) | Anaerobic biogas reactor microbial communites from Washington, USA - Biogas_R2 time_0 SIP DNA | ecosystem: Engineered > Bioreactor > Anaerobic > Unclassified | place: Washington, USA...
ATCGCCGGAAGTCGCAACCGCCATTCCGGGCAGGGCGACTCGCTGGACCAGTTCCTCACGAATGCTGGGATGCTGAATCCCCACGGTCCAGCCGTCACCAAGGGTACGTATTTCTCCTCCGGCATTCACAAGGGCGTTGTCTATACCGTGTTCTTTCAGCTTCTCCGTCATCCTGTCGACTGCATAGCCTTTAGCTATGGCGCCGAAGCTGATCTGCACGCCCGGCTGACGCGTCAGCTCCAGACTGCCATTTAAACCGATGCGGTGCCAGCCGCTCAGTCTCCGTGCCGACTGCACGTCCTCTTCGGCAGGCACTGCAATGCTTTTCCCCCAGATTCTCCACGTCTGAAAAAGGGCTTCCATGGCTGGATCGAAGGCGCCCTCTGTGTTCCTGTAAATCGAGTCGCAGACCAGGAGAAGGTCATGCAGTTCACGATTGATTGATACCGTCTCCGCCTTCTCGTGATTCACACGCCAGAGGATTCCCGATTCATTGAACGGAGAAAAGTCGCGGTTGATTCTCTGGACTTCCTGGAACGCAGCGTTGATAGCCTGATTTGCCTCCCCGGGCTCCTTTCCCCGCACCTCGATTTCCACGAAGGTACCAAGAGCCACCTGTGTCCGCTTCACCGCTTGCGATTCCCGAGGGGTGCGCATCCAGCCGGCGGCAGCCAGCAGCGCGACCGCTCCCAGAACGGCGATCGCAACAATCAGTCTCCTGTTCATACTCATCTATATCAAATCATCCCTGCGAAGCCTGAAAACGCAAGAGCCAGTATCCCGGCAACCAGCAGCGTGACCGGCACGCCGCGCATCGGTTTCGGAACGTCGGCCAACTCCAGTTCTTCGCGTATCCCCGCCATGAGCACGAGCGCCAGGGTGAAGCCTCCGCCGGCTCCGACAGCAAAAACGATCCCCTGGTAGAAGGTGTATTCCCGGGTGATATTGAACAGCGCCAGTCCCATGATGGCGCAGTTCGTGGTGATCAGGGGAAGATAGATCCCGAGAGCCCGGTACAGCGGCTGGCTGACCTTCTTGATGAACATTTCCACAAACTGCACAAGGCTGGCAATGACTAGGATGAAAGCCACCGTCTGCAGAAACTCCAGATGGAACGGCTGCAGAAGGAAATAATAGATTATCCAGGTGACCATCGATGCGATCGTCAGAACGAAGGTCGTCGCCATCCCCATCGAGTACGCCGACGACAGTTTGCCGGAAACTCCTATGAAGGGACAGATCCCGAGAAAGTAGGCCAGCACGAAGTTGTTGACGATTGCGGCGGATATGAATATCAGCAACAGATCCATTTTCCTGATCCTTGTATTACGTTCAAGCCGTCGAGGCCATCGATTCACGATAGTGCTTCAGCGCTTCCACTTCTGTCGCCTTCTTCCTGCGCATGGCATTCCAGTTAACCAGCGCCATAAGCAGCCCCAGAGTGATGAATGCTCCCGCAGGCAGAATCATCACAAGCCAGGGAGTGAACCCTTCGGGCAACACCTGGAACCCGAGGATCGATCGTGTTGCGAGGATTTCTCTCACGCTTCCCAGCACGAACAATGCGAGAAGAAAACCGACACCCATTCCCGCAGCGTCGAGCATCGAGCGAAACGGATTATTCTTGGACGCAAACGCTTCCGCCCGGCCGAGCACTATACAGTTGACTACGATCAACGGGATGAATGGACCGAGTGCTTTGCTGAGTTCAAGGAATTGCGCCTGCATCACAAGGTCCACGATTGTCACGAAGGCTGCGATGACGACAATGTACGAAGCTATGCGCACCTGCGAAGGTATCAGGTGCCGGATCAGCGATATCATCAGGCTGGCGCATATCAGGACAAAGGTCGTCGCCAGTCCCATGGCAATGCCGTTGATCGCCGAAACCGTGACGGCCAGTGTCGGACACATCCCGAGCACCTGGACGAATATGGGGTTCTGCTGCCAGATTCCTTTCAGAAAGTCCTGTGCAGCCGTGACGTCTTTCTTCATAGGCCCATACCCGCTTTCACTTCTTTCAGTATCTTCATATGAGTATTTACGATTTCCACGACCGCCTTCGATGTTATCGTCGCGGCGGTGATTGCCTGTATTTCGTTGGGCCCGGGATTCTCGCTCTTGGTGCAGATCACCTGCGGCTGGGCCCTGAGATCCTTGAATTTGTCCTTGAATTCCGGCTCTACGATCTTCGCACCCAGACCGGGAGTGTCGGTCTGTTTGAGAATTTCGATCCCGGTAATAACTTCGAGGTCTTCCGACACTCCGACCATCATGGTGATTTTGTCTGAAAAACCGTTTCCGGTGACGGACATTGCATAACCTACCGGCCGGTCCTCCTGGTCAAACACCCGGTAGAGCTCAAGCAAATCGGTCGCGACTCTCTCGGTACGTACGCACTCAGGCTGCACTGTCGTGATCGCCTGGCGCATGGCCTCCTGCATGTTCTTCTCGATCTGCGGGGCCGCCCAGTTGCTCACCTGGGAAAGAAGACCTCCTACGATTACGCCGATGAGTGTGAGACTTAATATCATTCGAGCTACGATATTCATGCGGCTGCTCCAAACACCTTTGGCCTGGTGTAACGGTCGATCATGGGGACAAATGCGTTCATAATAAGGATGGCGTACATCATCCCCTCGGGAAGACCGCCGAACACGCGAATGACAACAACGACCAGGGCGATTCCGAGTCCGAAAATCCACATACCGCGACCGGTGACGGGAGATGAAACCCAGTCGGTCGCCATAAAGAGAGCTCCGAGCAGAAAGCCTCCGCCGAGCAGGTGATAGACGGGCGAGGGATACACCTGGGTATCCATCAGCCAGACGGCCGTTCCAAAGATCAGGACTCCGCTGCCCATAGCCACCGGGATTCTCCAGTTCACGATTCCGACGGCGATGAGGAACACGCCTCCGATCAGTAGCGCAAGCGCCGAAGTCTCGCCCAGCGATCCTCCAGTATTCCCCAGAAACATCGGACCCAGGGCGGAAGCAGTGGCGTCGAACTTCAGTCCGCCGAGAGGGGTCGCGGAAGTGATGGTATCGACGAGATTGGGGCTCTTCCAGGTTGTCATCGCGACCGGGAAGGCCGCCTGGAGAAAAGCCCTGCCCACGAGTGCCGGGTTAAAGATGTTGTACCCCAGCCCGCCAAAGACGTGTTTTCCGATCCCGACAGCTACAATCGCGCCGATAGCCGTCGAAACAAGGCTGAACCCGGGAGGGAGTGTCAGGGCAAGAAGCCATCCCGTCAGTACGGCGCTGCCGTCGTCGAGTGTTACCGGGAGTCTTCTAAGTTTCTGAATGACGGCTTCTGTCGCTGCGGCAGAGACGATGCTGGCAAGCAGAATGCCGATCTGCTCCCATCCGAAAATGATCAGCGCCGCCGCCGTGCAGGGCAGAAGCGCAGCACTGACCAGCCACATCGCCCGCGATGTCGACCAGTTGTTGTGAAGGTGAGGAGAAGTGGTCAGCTCCAGCCTCGTCATCGTTTGTGTCTCGAGTAGCTCGTTGGCCATGACTTCCGTTATTCGGCTTGTTTAGATGGTTTACTCTTCAGTTACGCGCTCGCTGCATCCTGAGGACCGCCTGTTTGCCCAGGCGGATCCACTGAACCAGCGGTATGTGGGCCGGGCATTCGTACGCGCAGGTCCCGCATTCCATGCAGGCGGTAATGCTCAGTCTTTCAGCCTCTTCGAAACGCCCGAGCCTGCTGAGGCGGGCGAGCCGCCCCGGAAGCAGATTCAGGGCGCACAGCGATACGCACCTGCCGCATTTAAGGCAGGCCGTCTCGGCGGCCTTGTTGATTTCCTCTTCAGTAAGGACGAGAATTCCTGAAGTCGCCTTCACGACAGGAGTTTTGGTGGTATGCTGTGACGCACCCATCATGGGCCCTCCCACCACGATCCGAACGGCGTTGTCGTGAATTCCACCGCAGAATTCAATCACATCTCTTACCGCGGTCCCGATCGGGACAACCAGGTTGCGTGGATTCCGTATTCCTTTGCCGGAAACCGTCAACACTGCCGTAATCGCCGGCTCTCCCGTGACCACCGCGTCGTGCACTGCGATGGCAGTCCCCACATTCTGCACGATCGTTCCCACATCGAGCGGGAGCTTTCCCGGCGGCACTTCCCGGTCGAGCAGTGCCTTGATAAGCATCTTCTCGCCCCCCTGCGGATACTTCGTCTTCAGGGGAACAATCTCGATACCGCCGGTGCCGGCGATTTCCCGCAGTTTATGGATTGCATCCGGTTTGTTGTCTTCGACCCCGATCAGGCACTTCTGCACCCCGAGGATCCTCATGATTATCCGGGCGCCTTCAAGTAAATCGGCCGCGCGCTCCAGCATGAGGCGGTAATCGCGGGTCAGATAGGGTTCGCATTCACAGGCATTGATGACCAGGCTGTCGACATTCTTCTCTTTCGGAGGAGAAAGCTTGACGAACGTGGGAAAGGCGGCGCCCCCCTGCCCCACGATACCGGCCGCCTGCACCCGCTCGAGCAGCTGCGCGGTCGTGGCAGCGCGCGGATCGAGCGGCGGGAAGAAGTCGGTTTCCTGATCAGCGGCAGGCTGGATGACTACAACATCCTGCAGATATCCGTTACAGGAGACTTCGCGCGCGATTGAGACGACCTTTCCGGTGACCGGACTGTGGATGGGGGCCGAAATGAAGCCGTCCGGCTCAGCCAGCAGAGTACCCGTCCTGACTTCACTCCCCTTTTTCACCAGCGCCTTCGCCGGTTTGCCCAGTGATTGCGAAAGCGGCACGGCGACCTGCTTTGTGGGCGGCATCACCTCCAGCGGCAGATGTTCAGTCAACTCCTTGAATTCGGGCGGATGAATCCCCCCACTAAAAGTCTTTGTCCTCATACCACTCTCTCAATTCGCATTGATGGAACTCCCTTTATAGAATTTTCTCGGCCAGAGGGCAAGCTGCAAAATCCCACCACGTCCCAAAACACCGACTGAGAGTCGTGTCGACGCCGCACAGGAAGCAGTTGTTCATTTGGCATGGCAACTGTGATATTCTCAGTCGCGTCCGGTGGAAACTGCCTCTTCAGCGTGCGGCGCGGAGAATCACTCAACTGTGTTCCAACTTTGATTCCTCCCCATCTTTTCTGCACCGAGCCACAATCCATCGCATTCAATCCGGGTAGAGAGACCGGGCAATAGGGCCTGGAATCTGATCCTTCCCGCACACATCTGGGAGCACTTCATGGGTAGAAAAGTATTCGTCGGCAATCTGTCATTCTCGATTGGAGAAGCAGAGTTGAGACAACTGTTTGAACAAAAGGGAGGCGTCGAATCCGTGACCGTCATGCGTGACCTTGACACCGGGAGATCCCGTGGATTCGGGTTCGTGGAAATGAGCACCGACGACGCCGCCCAGAAGGCGATCGCGGAACTGAACGGCTACGCGGTGGAAGGGCGCAACCTCACTGTGAATGAAGCGCGTCCCAAACAGGAACGGCGGGGAGGAGGCGGCGGTTTCAACCGCGGCGGTGGCGGCAGACGCAGGGAACCACGCTGGTAAGCACATGGCGTGACGGGAAACTCCGGTTTCCAGAGCGCTTCAGCAATGCCCGGGCAGGACTCTCGAGCTCGTAAAATCCATCGCGCCTCACTCAGCTAAAGCGCCCGGGTACTGCTGCAATCCGTAGCTATTTTTTCCTCTTTCTGATAGCCTAGCCCAAGCAAATTTGTTCCCAGTGCAAAGCTATCATGAGGAGAATGCCCCATGGCTGAATCCGAGAAGACCGAACGCAAGAACAGAAAAGTATTGAGGAGGGAGTTTCTCGCCGGCGGCGCGCTTACAGCCGGCGCACTGGCTTGCACCTCAGTTACCGCGGCGGCCGCGCTGGCCTCGCCGCAGCAACAGACTTCACTCGAACCCTCGAAAGGGTACCTTGTTTACGACAGCAGGCTCTGCCTCGGATGTCAGAGCTGCATGTTTGCCTGCTCGATGACGCATGAAGGAGAGGCGAATCCTTCGCTGTCCCGCATTCAGATCATTCGCGATGCTCCTTCTTTCACGAAATATCCCTATGACATCGTAATGTCGGTATGCCGGCAGTGCGTGTCTCCGCTTTGCGTCCAGAACTGCCCTACGGGGGCCTGCCATGTGGACGCGGCCAACGGCAACGTCAGAAGGATTGATCAGTCGAAGTGCATCGGCTGCCAGCGCTGCATAGAATCGTGTCCGCAGCGCCCTCACCGGACCATCTGGAATCACTTGACGGGAAAATCGACAAAGTGCGACCTGTGCGTCGATACTCCCTACTGGAGCCAGAAGGGCGGTCCTTCCGGAAAGCAGGCGTGCGTGGAAACCTGCACGGCCAAAGCTCTCAAGCTCGTCGCCGAGGCTCCTTCACAGCAGGACATTGACGGATACGACATAAACCTCGCGCCTGCACGCAGACCGATGCCGAAGATGGCGCCTAAACCGGCAGCGACTGGAGGATAAGCAATGGCATACGGCTACGCGGGGAAGATCCTGCTGGTGGATCTGACGGCAAAGACAACCAGCACGATTGATACGGCGAAGTACGCGGAATTTGGCGGCGGAGTCGGGATCGGCGCGGCGATTTTCTGGGATCTTGCGGTCGCGCCCGGAGACTGGGACCTTCAGGATGCTTTTGACCCCAGAAACGTTATCTCACTGATGAGCGGTCCGCTCGCCGCGACTGGAGTTCCTGGAGGCGGACGTACCAGCGTGTGCGCCATTGCTCCCGAGACATTCCCCACCCCGCTGTTTCATCGCACCAGTTTCGGCGGCAGATTCGCCACCATGCTCAAACTGGCGGGATGGGACGGAGTCGTGGTACGGGGAAAAGCGGACAGACCCGTCTGGATCAACATCATCGATGACAAAGTAGTAATCGAAGACGCAAAAGCCCTCTGGGGCATGAACACCTATGAAACGCAGGGCCAGATTTCAACCATGGTGGCAGGCAGGACGCGCTTCGGCGACGAGTGGCACCAGGCCGGCGACGCCTATACTACCGCCAGGCCGCAAATCGTCTGCATAGGCCCTGTGGGAGAATCGGCGACCAGAGTGGCTGCACTGATTCACGGCAGCGGAGTGAGCGCCCGCACAGGCGGATTCGGGGGAGTATTCGGATCCAAGAACCTGAAGGCGATCAGCGTGCTCGGCACCGGCAGCATCAAGGTTGCGGACCCGAAAGCGATCGTCGACACGAGGATCTGGCATGCGCAGAATTTTTCGAGAGGCGCCGCGCCGGGAACCGCCGCATGCATGCCATGCGTCAACAACGACCGGAGGCGTGACTCGTTTCACGGCGGCGAATCGATGTGTGCCGACGAGTACTGGTTCATGGGCGAAAGGATGAAAGGCGCCGAGGTCGCGATGAAATGGGGCATCTGCACCTGGGCAACCAAGTTCGGCGGCGCCATGGAAGTGAACATGCCGAACGCTGCAGCCCCGTTCAAGGGCAAGGTGCCGATGGAGCCCGGCATGGGCTGGTACATCAAGTATCTTTACGAGCTCGGAGTCCTCGGTCCCGGCAAGAAGATCGATTCGCACCCGCTGCCGATGGATCAATGGGACAAGCTGGTTTTTCGCGAAGTCTTCTGCGACGCGATCGCCCGGAGAATCGGAATCGGCGCGGATCTGGCGGAAGGGATTCTGGAAGCCGCGAAGAAATGGGGGAGGCTCGAAGAAGATCTGAACTCCGGTGCGCTCCGCCTGCCCGCCTACGGGGCGAGCTGGCATCATTCGCTCCCCGGAGTCGATTGGGCCTACGGATACATCTTCATGTCCGGAGACCCAATGTGGCACGGATTCTTCTCGCTGTCAGGCGGCGGGGGATTTGGCGGTCCGGCAACATATACCGCTGAAGAGCTTGTCGAGATGATGGCAGCCAAGGTCGTCCCCTTCAATGGAGATCCCCTGATGTTCAGCAACTGCTGGAAGGGTGAGGAAGCAAGGAAGACCGGCGTCTATTCCGAGCACAAAGCCAAGATGGTTGCATGGGCCAGGCACTACGCCGGATTCTACAATGAATCAATGTCAATCTGCGAAATGATGCTCCCGAGCTTTATCGGCAGATCTGCCGACGGCATCGCAGGGCCCAGCCCTGACCTGGAGTACCGCTACTACCGGGCGGTAATGGGCGATAAGAAGACCTTCGCCGACACGATGGAAACCGGCAGGAAGATTTGGAACATGGAGCGGGCGATAAGGGTGATGGCGGGAAGGCACCGCGATCATGAGCAATTCGCGCCCTTCATGTACATGCCGGGCGCCACCTTTGCGATGGGCGGCTCAAAACCCGTCTACCAGGACGGCAAGTGGAGTTTCGAAAACCAGAACGATCTCTATCTTGATAGAGAAGGAGTGGAAGCGTTTAAAACCCATTTCTACAAGCTGGAAGGATGGGATCCCGCTACAGGATGGCCTACCAGGAAGACTCTCGAAGGCCTTGGCATGAAGAAGATTGCCGATGTCATGGCTTCGAAAGGGAAGCTCGGCTCGTAACATCGGCATGCAGAAATGCTCGCGCCGCGGATTGCAGCGATTATCCGTGCAATCCGTGGCGCGGAGATTTTTAGAATCGTATTCCTCTGCGGTCGTTCTTCGATAATCCACGCTTCAAAAGATCCCACCGATTTGACTGCAATTGCTTTCCAGTTCCCGGAGCTGTCACATAATCTGTGCAATCTGCGGTGCTGCCTTGGTAGAATTCCCCCTGTTATGAGACTTTTCGAGAATCTGTACGCATATCCCTGGACAGGGAATGACAACAACTGCAACTCCTATCTTTTCGCCGGAACTCTCACTGGTGGCAGGCATGTAATCATCGACCCCGGTCACACGGTAACTCCCGCTTACCGCGAACCCGCACTTGACCGGCTGATCCGCAGCATAGCGCGCGATGGGCTGAACTCCTCAGATATCGGGCTGGTAGTCCTCAGCCACGGTCATCCTGACCATTGTGAAGCGGCGATAGCGCTGCGCGACAACTACGGGTCCCTCGTCGCGCTGCATTCGGCGGACGAACCGGCTTATCGCAGAATGGGTGGAAAAGTGGACCTGTTCCTTGACGAAGGCGAGCTGAAACTGGGGCCGGCAGGATCGACGGTCTTCAGGATTTATCATTCGCCGGGCCACACTCCAGGGCATATCACTGTTTACTGGCCGGAGCGTCGAGTACTCATTGCGGGAGACTGCATTTTCTACCGAAGCACCGGACGTACCGATTTTCCGGGGGGTAGCGCCCGCGAACTCGCCGAAACGATAAAGAAGCTGGCGGATCTGGAGATTGAACATCTTCTTTGCGGACACGCTTACGGAAACTCCGGAATCATCAGCGGCGAGGAGGAAGTCCGGGAGAATTTCCGAACTATTGGATCGTTTCTTTTTTGATTGCAGGTAAGGATCATCAACGTGAAAGAGGAAGTGATAAAGAGCGCGTTTGAACTGGCCATGGAGCGGATTTCCGGCTTGCCTGAACTGACTCCGCAGGAAATCGCCGAACAGAAAGAGAAGCAATTTGGGCCGGTCGGCGAGGCGATGGCCGGCAAGTACCTCCGGGGAGTCATCCGTGCCGATGAAATGCTTCATGAACTGGAACGGTACGAAGGAGAACCGGAACAGATAATCCTGCGGTCGCTCCTGTCCAGGCTCTGCGGGACATTGCAATTGGAGGGCGACGCGGCGGCGGCAGATAAAGCCCTGACCGTGATGAGCCGGATCTTCCCCACCAAACAGACAGCCGTCGAGAAGGCGGCAGAGAAATTCCGGGCGCTCTCGGGCCGGTTCGAGCAGGAAAGAGAAAAGAAACGCGCCGAGATGAAACCGGAAGCGGCAGAACGGATGGGAATCACAGGTTCCGCCGTGCGGTACAACCTGGACGATTATGGCCCCTGGATGGAAGAGATCGCGAAATTGAGGCAGGCCTGCGAACCGCAGGCGGCAGCCATCAGGAACCGACTGCTGGGCGACCTCACATCCGAATAGTCCCGTCCCGGCGGGTGGGAACGAAACACAATCCGTCCCACCCGCTTTTCAACTGATTCTCGGGCGCAAATCAGTGGGATTCGGTTCCGGAGGCACTGCCGGCCGAAGTGCCGGCAAGGACGCCGTCCCGTTTCATCGCTCTGAGATGTTTTTCGTAATAGTCGAAGACATGCTTCTTGTGCGCCGCCTGGTTCAACCCGAACAGATGTAAGGGGCTGGGGAAATCATAGTATCCGTACTCCTCCATCTCCTGGTATGCGCGCTCAGCCGTCCATGCATCATGTGTGATGCGATAGATCGCCGTCATTGAACCTGTACGGTGTTTCCCTCCGGCACAATGAACAAAAACCGGCTGGTTTTCCGGATCGTTCACCAGCTTCAGGAAATATTCGGTCTCTTCTGCAGTAGGCCTGCGGGTGGTTGAGAGCCGGATCTTGAAGAACTTCATTCCTGCATTCTCAACCCACTTTGGTTCGTCGCGTTTTCCTTTCTCCTGAAGATCAATGACGGTTCTCACTCCCAGTTTCCTGAGAGCGATAAAATCCTCTTCCTCAGGCTGGCCACCGCGATAGTAGTTGTCGTCGATCTTCCCGAAGTTGCGAATATCGATATCGTCAACGGATCCGGCAAATGAGAATGTTGCACCGGCGGGAAGCAGAGACACGAGTAGAAACCCGGAGAATAAAAGGCAATGTAAGGTCCGGGGAAAAGACATAGGGGGGACTCCTTGATGCTTAATAGAATTAAACCTACCCGCCCTGATACGTCATCCTGGATCGAAAGATCCAGGAACTAATCTGTACATATGATGTCTTTGAATTTCCGGTTTTCTTTCGAAACCTGTAGTAAAATCGCAGCCGAACTTGCGAAAGCCTGAATCAGCCTGTCGGAATCATAGAAACGTCTCGTGTGGAAACAAGGAGGGGGGACGATGTCAAACGGATACGCTGGAAAGATACTGCGAGTCAACCTGACCACCAGGCAAATCAGCACCATAGACACCGCAAAATACGAGGAATTCGGCGGCGGCTACGGGATGGGAGCGGCTATCTTCTGGGACCTGGCGGTCGCTCCGGGCGAATGGGACCTCAAGGATGCCTATGATCCCAGGAACGTGATTCCGCTCATGGCAGGTCCTTTGGCGGCTACGGGCGTCCCGGGTGCCGGAAGAACAAGCGTATGCGGACTATCGCCGGAGACGTTTCCCACGTGTGAATTCTGGCGGAGCAACTTCGGCGGTCGCTTTGGCACGATGCTGAAGCTTGCAGGCTGGGACGGGGTGGTGGTGGAAGGCAAAGCCGAGAGGCCGGTCTGGATCAACATCATCAATGACCAGGTGAAGATCGAAGACGCGAAAGAGCTTTGGGGTCTCGACACCTGGCAGACGCAGGACCGGATCACGTCGATGGTCGGAGGGAGGACACGCTTTGGTGAAGACTGGCAGGAGATCGGAGACGCCTGCACGACGGCCAGACCGCAGATCGTCTGTATCGGCCCGGTAGGTGAGACCAGATCAAGAATGGCTGCACTGATCACCGGCAGCGGAGTCAGCGCCCGGATCGGGGGCTATGGCGCGGTATTCGGGGCAAAGAATTTGAAAGCAATCAGCGTCACCGGGACCGGCAGTGTGCGAGTATCGGATCCCGGAGGGGTCGTGGATGCCAGGCTTCGACATATGAAGGGAAGTACCGCTCCTCAGGCCGGCGCAGCATCCTGTTCGCCATGCCTGCGCGGCGATCGCCGCCGAAACAATTACTATGGCGGCGAAACCATGTGCGCCTGCCAGGGGTGGCTTTTCGGCAGCCAGATTCCAGGGGCCGCTGATCTTGCCAGCGAAGCATTGATCAAGTATGGCCTGAGCAGCTGGTCTGCTCACTTCCATGCATTCGCCATCGAGATACCGGGTGCGCCGGAATTCTTCCGTGGAAGGGTGCCGACAGACTCCGGCCTGGGATGGTATCTGCAGTACCTCCATGAACAGGGCCTGCTGGGTCCGGGAAAGCAGATCGATTCGGCCCCGCTCCCGATGGATCAATTCGGCGATCTGAGTTTTCGCCTTGCTCTGCTGGAGGCCATTGCCCGGCGGGATGGAATCGGCGACACCATAGCCGAAGGATGCTGCCGGGCAGCCCAGAAATGGGGACGTCTGGAAACGGACAGGGAAAGCGGCGCTCTGCGTCTCCCCGCCTGGGGTGCGACGAGTCACTGGACGATGCCTTGGGTGGAGTGGGCCTATGCATATCTGTTCGGAGCCGGAGATCCCACATGGCACGGATTCATGGCCCCCGTCGGCGCTCCGACCGACGGCACCCCGATCGAGAAGTCTCTCGAGAAGCTGTCGAAGAAGACGATTCCGTATACCGACGATATCTTCATGTTCAACTACGCCTGGAAGGGCGAAGAGGCGTGGAAGACCGGGATCTATTCACCCCACAAGGCCAAGCAGGTCGCCTGGAGCCGCCATTATACGGCATTCTGGAACGAGTCGATGGCTTTCTGCGAGATGCTGCTGCCCGAACTGGGGAGCGAGAGTCCCGAGATAGAACACATGTACTACAAAGCTGTCACCGGAAATAAAGATTCGTTTGCCGACACTATGCGCATCGGGCAGAAGATCTGGACACTCGAGCGCGCCATTCGCGTGATGCACGGACGAAGCCGGCAGACGGAAGATTTCTTCCCCTACATGTACAGACCGGGAGCGTCGGGCATGGCGATCTACGGAGGCGTTCCCATTTACGAAAACGGAAAATGGCGCAATGACAATGCTCCCGACATGTATCTGGACAGAAAGGGCGTGGAGGACTTCAAGAGCCACTTCTATGCTCTGGAAGGCTGGGACAACCAACACGGCTGGCCGACCCGAAAGACGCTGGAAGAGTTCGGCCTGCAAAGAGTCGCCGATACGATGGCTGCCCGCGGAAGACTGGGAACCGTCTGAAGCGATATGGATTCACCGTGTATCAACCTTCGTGTGCATCCTTGCTGCAGGAGGGCGCTGATTAATCCGGCGCCCTCCCGCTTCGCCTTTGCGCCACATTTCCTCTGAGTGCTTAATAGGAAATTCCGTAGCCCGCATCAGCGGATCTGAGTATCATGGTCGCGCAATTCACGGCCTTTCTGTCGCCCCTGCAGTCCAATGTAAAAGGAGGAGCTTTATGCGAACGAGATTATTTGCTGTCGTAGCAGCTTTGCTGGTTTTTCTGCCTGTGGCTCTTGCTCAACCGGCTCCCAAAGTCGATTGTGACCGCGCCTGTCTCGAGAAGTATGTCGACCGCTATCTCGATGCAATGCAAGCTCACGACGCCAGCCTGTCGCTGTTTGCCAGAGACTGCAAGTTCACCGAAAACGGTGTGCAGTTGCCGCTCGGGAAGGAGGGGCTCTGGTACAGCATGTCCGGCAAAGGTACTTACAAGTTCTATGTTCCCGATGTTGAGACGCAGCAGATAGCGTTCATCGGAACGGTCAAGGAAGGCACCCGATCCTCGAGCGCGAAACCCGCGGAAGAGAAGACGGTGGCCATTGCGCTCCGGCTCAAGATCGTTAACGGCCTGATTACCGAAGCAGAGCAGCTCGCAATCCGGCCTGAAACAAACCTCACGGGCTCGGCGCCCGCTTCGAAATTCCCGCCGACAGGAGAAGCGGTGGAGAAGATGGGAGCGCCCCACGAAATCTTCACACAAACCATTCCCGAGGCTGAACGCGCTTCCAGGGAGGAACTGATCGAGACGGCCAACTATTATTTCACGGGTTTGCAGCGTAATGACACGAAGGGCTACTATCCCTTCACCAATGACTGCGTGCGCTATGAAAACGGCATTCTGGCGACCAGGGAATGCAAGAAGCAGTTCGAGTCGGGCGATCTGAGGAATATCGTCTCGAGGATTCGTGACCGGCGTTTTGTGGCCGTCGATCGTGAACGCGGAATCGCTTTCGCCTTCGGCTTTTTTGATCACGAACAGATCAACTGGACCTGGCAGATCGCCGAACTCTTCAGGATCGAAAAAGGAAACATCCGGCGCATTGAAGCCGTATTCCTGCGCTGCCCCTACGGGATGAATTCCGGTTGGAGCACCTACGAGCAGGGGATGTCGGAAGAAATACAGAGTATACGCTGAGATCGACCGGCATAGCCGGCATCATGAAAAGGATTGTCGGTCGTCCCTGTTTCTGGGACTGCCGGCAATCCTGGATTTGACTGTTCTACGATCGAGATTGGTTCGGCGCGCCACCTCTTCATACGTGCCATAGCGTTCATACAGAAGTGCACAATAACCGGATATCAGGGTCTCGGCATCGATTGATCCTTCGGCCAGACCTTCCTGCAGCCGGGTACAAAGGTTTGCCTGCGCATTAATCGATTCTTTCTGATAATCGCGAGTCAGCAGAATCCTTCTCACCGCCTGTTCCAGCTCCCGCACATTTCCGGGCCACGTATAAGTGCTCCCCGGCGATTTCCCCAGCGTGCCGCGAACCAGCTCTACCATCTCCGGCGCATCTTCACCGATGATACGCCGCACTATGAGTGCAAGGAGATCATCCATCTCGGCAGGGTCTTCCGCAATGCGCTGCTTGAGAGACGGAACCGATATGATGTCGGAACAGAGACGATAGAAGAGATCGTTACGAAACTGTCCGCCGGCCCGCAATTCATCGATCGGCTTGTTTGTCGCTGCGATGATCCTGCCGTGGAAACGCAGCCTTTCGTGGCTCCCCACGGGCGAAAAGACGCGCTCCTGCAGCACATTCAGCAGCTTGATCTGAACCGGGACGCTCACATCTCCTATTTCATCCAGAAAAATAGCGCCATGGGAGCTGCACCTTGACAGGATACCGTCGTGAGCTTCAACCGCCCCCGTGAACGCTCCCTTGCGGTGCCCGAACAGTTCCGATTCGATCAGCGATTCAGGAAACCGTGAAAGGTTCAGGCATTTGTAAGTCGCCACGTAGCTCTCGACGAAAACACCTCTTTTTTCGCCGAACGGAATGAACCCGGACTGGCCGATTGCGGCTGCGGCAGTTCCCTTCCCGCTCCCTGTCGGACCAAGCAGCATCGTCGAGAAATCTTCCATACGCCGCCACAGGTAGCGCTCGTAAACCCGGATATCACTGGTGAAGACATTGTTCCACAGGTGCCGCCTCAGCTTCTTCATGGAATCACAGCGGCCGACAAGCCCGCGGTCGATGAAGAAAAAAGCGCGGCAGATCTGATTCAGGAACGCGAAGTAGAGATTTGCCTCGTTCAGCGAGAATCCTCTGCGGTTGAAGACAGCGAAGACATCTTCATGAAACGGCACCCGGACCGGTTTTTCGCCGGCTGCCGCCTGATCGCGAATATGCCGGTCGAATCGAGGCAGGAAGCGGTGATAGATGTCAAACAGGAACGCCCGCCGCAACAGTTCGCGGTCTCCGGCACCGTAGCATCGTATATCGGCACGTCCTTCCGACTCGAGTTTGCGCACCTTCTCGCCGGCACGGGCGACAATGCGCTGCAAACGCTCCTCAGGAGGGATCGATGCGTCGCAGTCTGCAATCTTCAACTGCAGCTTCCGGTAATCATCGCTGAAAGGATTCGTCGCTGCCGCTTCAGACAGGAGATGAAAAAAGGAGCGGTCCTGATTCGAAATCCTGTCGCTTGTCTTCATGCAGAATTTGTACAGGAACCTGGCATATTTTGTCCATCGATCTCTATCAAGATTCTTTTCATGCTTCCATAAGCCATTAATCTGCAATAATTTGAACAAAAGACCGATCGGGGCCATTACATGCAATGAAACAGGAGTCGAAGTGAAGCGCACAAAACGGGATGGAGGAGAATATGAACACGTTGATCTCGGATTTCGTTCAGAAGGGGCTGGAGCGGGGCGTTTCCCGGGAACAGATTGCGTCGGAGCTGCAGAAGGGAGGATGGTCGCCGAGAGAAATCGCCGAGGCACTCGATGCGTTTGTGGAAAGTGAACTGCCGCTTGCCGTGCCGCGCAAGCGCGTGTCGAGCAGGCCGAAGGAGACTTTCCTGTTTCTCATGCTGTTTGCTCCTTTGTATATGGCCGCATTTGCCCTCGGCTCGGTGTTGTTCGACCTGATCAACCTGACGTTTCCTGCATCAAACCAGAATATACAGTATTCGATCGTCTCGCTGCGTTACGGCATAGCTTGTGTGGTCGTGGCGTTTCCGGTTTTTTTGTGGATGCATACCCTGATTAAGAGGGAAGCGGCACGAAATCCGGGGCAAAGGATATCTCCGGTGCGACGTTGGTTGACATATCTGACTCTGTTCATTGCGGCGATTTCGATCGTTGCGGACCTCACTACGCTGATCGTTACTTTTCTGGAGGGAGAGATCACGGTTCGCTTTCTCCTTAAGGTTCTTGTAATCGCGGTTATGGCCGCAGGCGCTTTCGTCTATTACCTACGTGATCTGCGTCATGATGAGGTTGCTCCTTCAGCGGAATTCCGCGCCGGGCATACGGCACGGGCCGGATTCGCAGCTTTGGTGGTACTGGTCCTGGCTACGACCGTGACAGCATTCTGGTTTGCCGGGAGCCCGTTCAGGGCCCGGACGGAAAAGCAGGACGCCCAGAGGGTCGCAGATTTGCGTGATATTGCCCGCTCCGTGGAAGCGTTTTATGGATGGAAGGGACGGCTGCCGGAATCACTCGATGAGTGCGATTCAAACCCAATAACCTTTGTGGATCAGAAAAGCGATCGAATAACCAGGGAGCCGTATCTTTATCGCGTAATCTCTGATACCAGCTTTCAGCTGGGCGCTGTTTTCGTGTTACCAAGCCGCGAAGACGAACCCGGTTTCTGGAAGCACGGTTCGGGCATGAATACCTTCAGAATCGATGTGACGAAAAACAAAGGCGCGGCAGGAAATCCGGTGTCTCCTTTTCTCTACTGAGATAGAATCAGATTCAAAGATCCTGAAATCCTGACCATACGGAGAAATCGTCATGTCCGAAAAGAAAACGAGGAGAGGGTTCGTAAAAGAAATTGCAACCGGCAGCGCGGCGGTTGCGGTAGCAGGAGGGGTATCGTCTGGAGAGGCTTCACAGGAGTCTTTGGAATCGCGACTCGAGCGGCTCGAGAGGCGGCTCCAGCACCTGGAAGACATCCAGGCGATCAACCGGCTCCAGTACGCCTACAACTACTATGTCGAACACATGATGAAGCAGGAAATCATAGACTGCTTCTCCGACAGTCCCGATGTTCTGCTGGATTGGCTGGAGGGCAAATGGAAAGGTAAAGCCGGTGTGCGGAAATACTTCGATGTGAATCAGGTGCCCCAGGTAGGGTTCCAGCACCAGCTCATTCCCTCCGCGGGATTGATCACCATTGCTCAGGACGGAAAAACTGCGAAAGGGAGATGGTATGCATTCGGCGGAGTTATGATGCCCGTGCCAGCCAAGGAGGGGGAAAAGCCGGAATTCACCCGTTCTTTCATCAATGGGATTTATGAAATCGGCTATATCAAGGAAGAGGGCATCTGGAAAATTCTGACGATAAACTGGGTCATACCTTACGGCGTCAGAATCAAGGACGGGTGGATCATGCCCGAGGATATCGCGGGCCCGATGCTTGCAGGCCAATCCGGCGCGGGTCCGCAGATGGCAGCCGACATACCGATGGACAAGGACGACCTTCGATACGTCACCGGTTACATCCTGCCGTTCCACTTCACGCATCCCGTAACCGGAAAGCCTACAAGCGAAGCAAAGCGTAATGCGCGTTTGAAGCCGCTGAAGCCTTAGGCGGCCGGCGTATCGGCCAGGGGTGTGCCATTGCCGTCCCTGTTGCTTTTTGCTCCGCCCCTATTGACCTCTGAAGGAAAGTAGAATAATTAGTCCATAATACCAGTGATTAATTAGCGTTATTCCTTCTTAGTTCGAGATCCATGGGCGGCCTCGGGCTATAACGGGGCCTTACAAGGGACAGGAAATTCAACGAACCGCAAAGGGGCGCAATGGCATGTCTACGAAGACGTTGAAAACAGCAGCAATCGCATGTTTTGTTCTGGCACTGGGTGGAATCCTGCTGGGAGGCCTGATCGCCAACCGCGATGCTCCGCCTTATCCCGGCTCCGTAATCGGGCCTGACGGAGAAACGATTTTCACCAAGGCCGATATCATCGCCGGGCAGGATGTGTTCCAGCGCTATGGATTAATGGATCACGGCAGCATATGGGGACACGGGTCTCAGCGCGGGATGGAGTTTTCCGCCGTAACGCTGCACAAAATCGGCGAGACGGTAAGAGATAGGGTCTCCCAGGAAGAGTACGGTCGTCCATACGACCAGCTGTCCGAAGAAGAACGTGATGTAGTGGAACTCCGGACGCTTCGGTCCATGAAGAAGAACACCTACGATGCCGGGGCCGATACGCTCAGCCTGAATTCAAATCAGGTCGCTGCCTTGAACGACATACAGGAGTACTGGGAATACACCTTCAGGGAAGGCGATAAAGGCTACGGATTTCTCCCTAACACGATCCCTACCCCGGAGGAGAGGAAACAGCTCGGCCGTTTCTTCTTCTGGACTGCCTGGGCCGCTTCTGCGGCACGCCCGGGATCCGATCACAGCTACACGAACAACTGGCCTCCGGATCGTATGGTAGGAAATGTAGCCACGACCGAAACCTACATCTGGAGTCTGGCGGGCGTTGTGTCGCTTTTCGTCACCCTCGGCCTGTTTATCTTCTGGGTGCACCGTGACCGGCTCTGGTATGGAGAGCCCCAGGGAGTTCCTCTTGCAGAGAAGCTGGTGGACATGCCGCTCACGTCGAGCCAGTTCAAAGCGGCGAAATACTTCCTGGTAGTGATCCTTCTGTTCCTGCTTCAGACTTCTTTCGGAGGCCTGCTGGCGCACTACACTGTGCATCCCGGCAGCTTCTACATCCCGATTGTCGGGGAACTGATTCCCTACAGCTGGGCGAAGACATGGCACCTTCAGCTTGCAATATTCTGGATCGCAACCACATGGGTTGCATCGGCGATCTATCTCGCCCCCATAATCGGCGGGCGGGAACCGCGTGGCCAGGGAGTCCTGGTTCAGATCCTTTTTGGAGCCATCGTGGTGGTAGCGGTAGGAAGCCTTGTCGGGGAAATCGCCGGGATTTACGGTTTCTTCGGCGACTGGTGGTTCTGGCTTGGACATCAGGGGTGGGAATACCTCGAGTTGGGAAGGCTCTGGCAGATCCTGCTTTTTGTTGGGTTATTGGCGTGGCTTTTTATCGTCTACCGTGCCATAAGCAATAAGACTTCGAGGATCGGAGACGAGGATTTCAAGAAGCTGATTAATTTCTACGTTGTAGCGGCCATCCTGGTCGTTGCGTTTTTCGCTTTTGGACTTTTCTTCGCCAGGGGAACTCACATTACGATCGCCGATTACTGGCGGTGGTTTGTGGTCCACATATGGGTCGAGAGTATCTTCGAAGCCTTCGGAGTAGCGGTTATTTCTGTGCTGCTGGTCGCGATGGGGCTTGCGCCGGCGGCGGCGGCACTAAGGGTCGCCTATTTCACCGCCGCGTTCGTGGCCTTCAGCGGAATCCTCGGCACGGCTCACCATTATTTCTGGTTCGGCGGCCCGTCGGCCTGGCTCGCCATAGGATCGGTCTTTTCGAGCGTGGAACCGGTGCCGCTGTTCGGCCTGGTCGTTCGGGGACTGATGGAGTATAAGTCCATTCGCCAGAAGGGTCAGGCTTTTCCGTATAAATGGCCAATGTACTTTTTGGTGGCCAGCTCATTCTGGAACTTCCTGGGCGCGGGCATTTTCGGATTCCTGATCAATCTTCCGGTCATCAACTTCTTCGAGCACGGCACCTACCTGACGGTCAACCACGGCCATGCGGCGCTCTTTGGCGTCTACGGCATGCTCTCAATCGGACTGGTGCTGTTTTCCTGGAGAGGGATGGTGGACCGCAAGCACTGGTCCGACACCCCGCTTAAGGTCTCGTTCTGGGGATTCAATATCGGTTTGTTTCTCATGACAGTGCTGACTCTCTTCCCGGTCGGGATAGCGCAGGCATGGACGAGCTTTAAGGAAGGCCTGTGGATAGCGCGCGACGTAAGCTTTTTCGAAAGGCCTTTCGTCGCATTCCTGGGTCAACTCAGGATCGTGCCCGATACCGTAATCATAGTGCTGGGAGTCGTGCCGCTCCTGATTTTCCTGTTCAAGACATACCCTCATCTGAAGCAGTTCGGACCCACACGCGAGATCGAACCCGAACCGGCGGGAACAACCAAATCCCGATAATGCCTGCTCTGTTGGAGGGCCTGCGACATCTTTTCGCAGGCCCTCGCATATTCAGAGCCGTCTGGAACGGGGTGACGCTTTCATGCTAGTCTACATATAAGGTTCCTCTCTAGCAGCTCTGCCTTCGGATTTGGGCAAAGAAGCATGTGGTTAAGTAACACTTTCCGGAGCGGAGCCGGCATCTTCTCCCGTGAAGTGTCCCTGGCGGATGGACGGCTCGAGTTCCGTCTCGACCTGGTTCTCCTCGTGACGTGGATGCTCCCGGCTCTCCTGAGCGCGATGCAGGGCGACTCTGCGGCCCGGTCTTTCCTCTCCGACAGCGCACTGCATGCGAGATCCCTCGTCGCGGTTCCTATATTGATCCTCGGTGAGTATTTCTCTCTGCCTTTGCTGCGGGAGATCTCCGGTCGTTTCCGCAGCCTCGTATCCGAGGATGAACGGGGACTCTTTGAAGCCTATCTGGTTCGCTCATTCCGGCTGCCGGTGGCGGTTGTAATCGCTTCCATTGTGTGCGCCTATCTGGTGGTGCTGATTCTTCTTCGTTATCTTCCACTCTCTTCGATTTCCGGTTGGCAACGAGGCTATGGAGACGGATTCAGGCTTTTCTCACCGGGGGGATGGTGGAACGTGCTGGTCAACGTCCCGCTGGTTCTCAGTCTGGTATTCATGTGGATCTGGCGGCTCTTTCTGTGGAGCCGATTTCTGTGGCAGATATCGAGACTGCGTCTGCAACTTATCGCGTCCCACCCTGACGGGATGGCCGGGCTGCGCTTTCTTGGATACTCTCCGGCTGCGTTGCTTCCGCTGAGTGTTGCCCTGAGTGCAATTCTGGCCGGAATGATCGCCGACCGGGTCCTGCTTTTTGGCGAACCGGTGATGAGCTACCAGCACCTTCTGTATACGTTCGCTGCGGTTGTAATTGTGCTGTACTACGGTCCGGCGATAATTCTTACGGGAAAGCTGTTCAACGTCAGACGCCGTGGCGTGGTTGCGTACTCACGACTCGCCAATCGTGTCGGTCGCAGCTTTGAGGAGAAATGGATGAAGGATTCGGATGCATCCGCACTCGAAGTTCCCGATTTCTCCGCCACTGCGGATCTCTACCATGTGGTGGAGCAAGTTTATCGCATGCGCGTCGTGCCGATAGACATGAAGAGCCTCGGGATCTTTATCACGGTGACCCTGATCCCATTCCTGCCTGTGATTTTGCTACAGGTACCGTTGAAAACAATCGTGCAGAAGATAGCTGCACTTTCGTTCTAAGGAGAACCGTGATCATCATGGCCGTCGTCCCCATGGGACTTGATTCCTCCTTTTTGTTCCGGTCCCGTCCCGGAGGGACGACCCGATCATCAATTCAGCTTTGTCGCGGGAACACTCACATATACAGACCAGTGCAAAGACATCGAATGTTTGAATTTATTCTGTCAATCAGCGGCGAAGTTGATTCGAATACCAGAGAACCCGATTATTCGAGTTCCCTGAACATTTCCGTGGGAATGAATCCAAGCTGAGTCAGATTCACGTGCACGGTTTTTTCCAGCCTTCCCAGGCTGAAGCGAGCCATTGCATAGCCGAGAAGCGATAGCACTATTGCCGCTACCAGAACCAGAAGAGAGCTATTGAAGACAAGCCACTGGATGGCCGCAAAGAACAGTATCGGGATCGCCGCCGCCAGGTAGATCATCGGCATGCCTGCAACCACGTGGGGCTTGAAGGCATTGCCAAAAGGAAAACCGTCGACGAGCAGGATACCGAGTCCCGCATAGATGGAGACTAATGCCAGACTGAAACAGGTAAAGAGCATTCCTTCTATCGCGCCCCAAAAGAAGATGCAGGGAACCAGCAGGAAAAGATGAAGAATTGCCAGAGGTGTCCATAGGGAAGCATAGATTCCGCGCACGAACGGCCGAAATCGCTCAATGGGGAGATTAGTGAAGACAGACGCCCCTCTTGGCTCCGCTTCCCCTCATGGATGATCAAGACGCGGTCGCATACTCTTTCGACAACGTCCAGCACATGCGACGAATAGAGGATGGTTTTGCCTTCATGCGAAAGGGCGCTGAGCAGGTCTTTCACAACGAGTGAGGAAGTGACATCCAATCCGGTAAGCGGCTCATCCAGCAATAGCACCGGCGGATTGAAGCAGAGCGGCGGCAAGCAGCACTTTCTGGCGCATACCCTTGGAAAAGGTCGCGAGACGGCTGAAACGCTGCTTGACTATGTCGAATGTCTCCAGCAGTGTCACAATCTTCTGCCTCAAAGACTTCTCCTCGATTTCCCGAAGGCGCCCAACCAATTCCAGGTATTCCTGGGCAGTGAGGCTTTGGATTCCTGAGTTGGCTGATTGAGTTCCATGCTTTTAGAAAAGCCTGTTGCGCCAAGTCGTCCGCAAGATCAGGCCTGTTGCAGAGTCGATGCATAAACCCTCGAACACGGGACTGGAAGCGCTTTACCACTTCCTCAAAAGCAAGTCTGTCCTTCGCGACGGCAAGAGTAATCACCACGAGGTCGTCGGCCTTGCTCAATTCGAGTGCGGAAAGATTCCTGTTCACCTGCGGGTCCGGTCGTCTTCTTCATTCTCTGGGCGAGCACAGTAGCGGGACGCGAAAAAGAGGCCGGCTCCCAACGCAGCCAGTAGGGGAACTGCAGTAGATAGTTCCAGTACGGACTTGTCGTGCATCCCAAGCAAGATACCGCGCCAGACCGCTACTAATGCAATACCCAGAGCGATGAACATGATTGTCGCTCCAATGGCTCTCAATCCCCTGTAGGAGTAACCGGGCTTATGAACAAGCCATTCAGGTGCCGGAGGCGGTGGATTCAGCAATTCCATTATTTGTTTTTCGTCGACCTTTGGATTCCTTTCAATCAAAAATCGCGCCATTTCGTATTTCATAGCCTCCCTGTGCTTATTTCTCCAGTTGATTACAACCGCCACCGCCGCGAGAAAAAGCCAGAATGCCGCCGCTCCTAAGTTCATATAGCCTCTCCTTCTGCCGAAGCTCAAAAAGTGTAAAGGCCGCAACGGCAAGCATTGATTTTGCGGGGTCAGACATCCCTGAGGGAGTAGGTAAGACCAATACAATCGCCC
>Ga0123335_1003180_pt1 | contig 23318 bp, 17 predicted proteins | sample BiotimSIPDNA_2_FD_89707 | JGI IMG/M metagenome (GOLD analysis project Ga0123335, IMG submission 89707) | Anaerobic biogas reactor microbial communites from Washington, USA - Biogas_R2 time_0 SIP DNA | ecosystem: Engineered > Bioreactor > Anaerobic > Unclassified | place: Washington, USA...
AAAGGATTCCTACCTAAAGGTTAAATAATTCCTACCTAAAGGTTAAATAATTCCTACTGAAGTTAAAAGATTCCTACTGAGGTTAAAAGATTCCTACCTTTACTTATTTATCTCATAAGGTTAAAGCTTTTTCCCCAATAGTTAAAAACAATATTGCTCTGATTTAACCTTTCATATATATTGAAACTGATAATCGTTTAATTGGTTTTACTAGTAAAATATAACTCAAAATAAATCGATCAGTTTCGAAGGGTATTATGAATCTTCCATCAGTTATAAAAGCTCTTGATCCGGATATTCAGTTAAGAAAACATACTGCTACAATTCATTTTAAAGGATCTCTTTCAACTGTTTCTCATAAACTCTTAAATATTCTCTACAAGTGTGCTTTTGATACTGATAATTTTAGTTCAGAAGAATACTACATTCGAGTATCTGATATTGTATCTCTCATTGGCTGGCAAAAAGGTAAGTTTGATGATTTAAAAGATGCTTTTATTAATTTAAGAGATTCCGGTTTTTATTGGAATATTTTCCGTCAGGATCGAAAAAACAAAGATGATTGGGATATCTTTGGTGGATCTGGTTTTATAGCTGATTTCATGATAAGTAAGTATGATGAAGTTGCTTCTTTTTCACTTCCTTCGAGGCTTAGAAAACTTCTTAAGAATCCAAACATTTATGCTTTTATTGATCTAAAAGTACAAAAAAATTTAAAAGGTAAGTATGATTTAATATACTACGAATACTTTTTAGATGAATTATATCGAAACTGTCAGAAAGAATTAATAACAAGATGGTACTCAATTTCAGATATAAGAAGAATGCTGAATATTCCTGAAGATGTTTATAAAGAATTCAAATTATTAAATCATCATTGCATAAAGGAACCAATTTCAACAATTAATGAACACACAAATATTAATGTTGTTATTAGTGATGTCTATAGAATTCAAAGGAAGATAACTGCACTTCAATTTAAAGTCTCTTTTAAAGATCCCCAAACGATGTCGCAGTGTTCATTAGATTTAGAAGACACAAGTTATTTTTCAATTCCACAGTACGATATTTTAAAAGAATTAGCATCATTTTTTGGAGAACAGCAGGCTGCAAAAATATTAGAAGAAGTATCAGTTGATCATCCTGATTGTTTTGCAGAGTTAATACAAAGAAATATTGAGTATTCTAAACGTCAAAACAAAAAAGGATCGGTATTAAGTTTGCCTGCATTCATGAGAAAAGCGATCCAGGAAGACTATGCACAATATAAGAAATCTATTGAAAAAATTAAAGTTCAAGAAGAGAAAATAGCCGAAGAGAACAAGATCATTGAGAAAAATTTAAAAGAGGATTTTGAAGAGCAGATTGCATATACCAAAATGCTTGATGATTTTAATTCTCTTCCAACTGATAAAAAGAATTCAGTTATATCTGCATGTAAGTCATTTAATCCTTTATTTGATGAACTACCGGATAATAGGAAAATCGTAACCGCAGCAGAATATTATTCAGTTAATAAATCATTATTTAATTAGTTGTGATATGATGAATAAGTTACAATTATATTGCCTTTTAATTAATATTTGAATCGTCCTTTATTAAGAAGTCTACTTTTATTTAGTTTCTATCCATTGCTTTTAATATAGTTTACTTAAAAAGCGTTCGGTGTTTAAAGAGTAAACAATTCGTTTTAAGGTATAGCATTTTCTGCACTATCTATTGCTTATTTTATCAGCATTTAAATTACTTCTTAATTTCATTTTATGATTTGATTATTGGAGAGTAGGGGAGTATCAAATAAATAATAATTTATTAATTGATAATTTGTTTATTAGGATACATCTTATGAGTATTTAAAATGAGTAATTTAATTCAATTTACATGATTATTCGTGGATGACCAGGGTGAAGATGTAGCCCTTTTGATGCTTCGTCACACCTAACTTACCACAGGTAGGTTATTATATCCAAGGTTGATTAATCTAATTGCATTAATTATTATATTGTTATATCCAAGGTGAAGAAATTAATAAACCTTGTGATTTCTTCATAATTGGTATATTATTCAAAGTGATATTAGCAAGGCTCAAATGAAAGGCAATAAATGTCAAAAACAACTAAAACGTTATCAGTTGATCTTAGTCTTGAAACACATAATTACATAGCTGAAATATTGAAGAGAACCGGCGAAAAAAGAGTGGAGTTATTCAGAAGAATAATCTCAAATGAGTATAATAGGATAATGAATGGCCAATCACTTAATGAAACAATTTCAACTCAAATAAATACCCTTTTAATAGCTATGGATGAAATAGATCCAATAACTAAAAAGATCGCTGAAAATGGTAATTCATTACGCGAAGGAGCGAATAGAATTTATTGCTCTGTATTGTTTGTAATTAAAGAACTACTTAGAACAATGCATTTCATTTCAGGTGCGTTATCAAATACTTCATTGCTATCAAAAGAGCAATTATCTATGTTATCAGTGAATGCAGATAATGAAGCTTCAAAATCATTCAAATCAATCAATAAAATCTTGAATGAAAATCAGCCGAAAGATATAGTCGAGATTCTTAAAAAAGATTAATATGGCGAGGGTATCTCACATGGGAATAGCAAATTCTTTCAAAGGATATGAAACTCTATTTGCTGCCTTAAGAATGTTCTGGCAGATGCTATCTAAACTTATTATTGTTTTGCTGTTCATACATGCATTAATTGTTTCTACCTACATTTATTTCAGACATAATGCAATATACGATTGTGTTAATTCATATGATATATGTTTAATTAAAACATACTCAATTGCTAAACTAACTTATGAAATAAATCCTTTCAAACAAAGTTTTAAGATCGATTATTTATGTGAAAATGAACCTCTTCAATTAGATTACAACTTTTTTATAAACAGATTTGAACCATACATATTAAAAAAGTTAAATTTCATAAAAACAAAAACAATTGAAATAATATTATGGTCATCTTTGATATACTTACTATTACCAATTTTATTAATCTATTTCAATGGAAAACATAAGAAAGATTCACAGGATGAATATATACGAGGAGCCAGATTAATTAATGCAGATGATCTAAAAACATCAATACAAAAAAACGGAAATGAATATTTATTTCGAATTACAAATCGCATTAACATCCCTTTAAGTATAATCAACAGACATTGTATAACATTGGGTAAACCAGGCTCAGGAAAAACCCAACTTATAAGTAGAATAATTGATCAATTAATTAAGAATGGATTTCGTGCAATAATCCATGATTTTAAAGGCGACTTTATATCAACATTCTATGATTTCAAGAAGCATTATATATTTAATCCTTTAGATAAAAGACATATGGGATTAAGAGATATAGAAATGGAGTTGATTGAAGAAGCATCAGATTTAACGATATCAGATCTTAATGAAAAAACTATAAAAAAATATTCAAAATATCTCTCTAAAGCATCTAATAAAGATAAGATAATACCTCTATTTGAATATTCATTTCTTCTGGATAATATTAGAGATATTATAAATGGAATTGAATCAAATTCTGATCAAATAACAATAAAACAAAATGCTGAAAAGACATCTCAATTAATAAAAGGATGGTCTATTTTTAATGAATTACGAAGCTCCATTGATATTGATGCTTTTTGTGCTTCATTAATACCAGAATCAGCCAGTCAGGATAACTTTTGGCCTATTTCTTCAAGACAATTATTAGGCTCTATAATAACATATTGCATTCATAATAATATGACATCATATTCAGATTTATGGATGCTTGTTAATTTAGGAAATGAGGAATTATTAAAATTATTTAAAACAACACCCGGTTGCGAAGAAGGTACCAAATTACTTACTGAAGCTAAGACAGCAAATAACATCATGGCTGTCATGAGTAATTACACAAAACCAATTAAATATCTTATTGGAACTGAAGGTGATTTTTCAATAAAAGATTGGGTTAAAAATGATAAAGATGATCGTAAAATAATTTTTCTAAGTAACTATGCAATGATCCAGGAAACTATAAAACCTTTTTTGACAATGTTTGCTGATTTTTCGATTAAATCACTATTATCTCTTGATGATGATCATAATAGAAGGCTGTTTTTTATTCTGGACGAATTTGGGGAATTGGGTAAGATCGGAACTATAGTTCCATTGTTAACCGGCAGTAGAAGTAAGGGTGGTTGTGGCTTCATTCTTATACAGGATACAGCTCGCATAAATTCTATATATGGGAAAGATGGATGCTCAACCATAGTTAATGCATGCGGTAATCTTATTTCTTTTGCGGTCAAAAAAGAGGAGGCTGAGTTCGTCTCTGAATGCTTCGGTACAGCTGAAATAAAGAGAACAGAAGAATCAAAATCAATGGGTGTGGATAATATCAGCGATTCAATAAGCCTTTCCAAGCAAACCGTTGAAAAAAGAATTGTGATGCCAAGCGAGGTAACAACAATTCCAACTTTGAATTTTTATATACATCTTACTGATTATGATGTAAGCAAAGACAAACTTGATATTGTTTCTTTCCCTAAAAAATCACAGTCTTATATTGGTCGTGAGGATCTTCTTTTCAAGAAAATGCAATCAACTAGGAGCTCTCTCTCCGATAAATCGTCTTTGTTTCAAGACATTAATACTGCTGATGAACAATCAAAATATGTTGAAGATCCTGATTTTTCTGAAATTGATCCTGAATTATTATTGCAAAATATTGCAATTAAAGATCAATCTTGCTATGGTGGGGTTGATCCATCCGGTATTACGGAACCATGTAATGAGGTAGAAAACAGTAAATCAGAGCAAAATGAATTGCAGGATTCCGTGCCATATCCTGGAAAACCCAAAGCAGATAATTCCGAAAAAATAAAAGATGAGTCTGATGGTATGATTTTTTAGGGAGATCCACTTATGCTTTCCTTATCCAAACCACTATCCCCAGAACGTGCTGCGTGGTACTTTGAGCGTGATAATTACTACCTAACCCAGGAAGGGGAGTGGTATGGTAAGGTTGCTGCAGGTCTGAATCTTTCCGGCCCGATCAAAAGAGGGGATTTTCTTAAATTACTGGAAGGTTACGACCAGTACGGAAACAAGCTTGTCGCTTCTGCCGGTGCAAAAGATATAAAAGATGAAAAAGGCAATATAAAGAGGCGCGGACATAGATCAGGGATAGACCTAACATTCTCTGCTCCAAAATCAGTATCAATCCTTTCTTATCGCGATTCCCGTATTAATGATGCTTTTAAAATTGCTCTCAGAACGACTTTGGATCATGTTGAAAAGGAATTTGCCTATACACAGACTAAAGAACGATCTGGTTTTGTCCGTGCAGAAAAAACAAATAGTCTTCTTTGGAGCACATTTGTTCATGATACCAGTCGAGAATTAGATCCACAGTTACACTGTCATTGTGTCCTTTTGAATCTTACCCAAAACACATCCGGTAAATTCAAGACGACCCTTAATGATTCTATATATAAGAATAAGCTGTATATCGGGCAGCATTTCAGGTCTCAGCTTGCACGCGAATTACAGAATATTGGATATGAAATTGAAGTTTCAGATCGTTCTAAAGGTTTTTTTGAAATAAAAGGCATTGGTGATGAATTAATAAATGCATTCAGCTTAAGAAGTAAGCAGGTGCGCGAGGAAATGAATAGATTACGAGGTCTTGAGTTTAAGGATCTGCCTGGATCTCGTCTTATTGAATGGGCAAAAGAAAGAAAAAAGGAATTTGTTAATAGTCCTGATTTTGAGAAAATCGTTAATGTTGAATTAAACAAACTTTCAAAAAGTACAGAAAAAGTTTATTCTTCATTTGGAGATGCCGAGCTTGCATCTATTGCTGTGACAAATAGACGCAGGCCAAAGCGACATGATGTGAGCAGGGAACAGGTGATTGCTCACATTGAAAGTACATGTAATTGTTTAAATACGTCTCTTGAAAAACTATATACATCCACTACAAATCAAACTCGAAGTATCGATATAGCTTCTTCTGCCAGGGATATTCTTAATGATGTTGTGAAAGGTCTTACCGAAGTTCAGTCTACCTTTTCTCTGCATACCCTTATGAATGAAGCGATGAAAATGGGGATAGGAAATTATACCCATAGTGATTTTTATCTTGAGTTCAATAAAATGCTATCTGAAGAATCTGTTTCTTTGCTTGGTGCGATTGAAACAAAATCAGGAAAGAGGGATGTCTATTCATCAAAAGAAATGATAGATGTAGAAAACTCAATTATAGATATGTGTAGAAAATGCAAAGGTCTTTCAGAAATAAATGTTGCTAAAAGTATCACTGATTCATTCATATCTCACACTGATATAAATCTCAAGATGAAATCTGCACTTCAGCTTAATGAAAAAGATCCTGTTAAAGCAGATTTTAGATTCAAGTCCCTTCTTTCAGAAATATCTAATCAGTCGGTAAAAAATAAGCTAATTAAAATCAGAGATCGTGAACTGCAAAGAATATCTGGCAGTGATATTGATCCAGCTGATGCAATACATTTTCCCGAGCTTCATGAGTATTTTGAAAAATTTGGCTATGGCTTCACGTCTGGTCAAAAAGATGCACTCAGACTTATTGCCAGTACAAGGGATGTTTTTTCTGTGATACAAGGAGATGCCGGAACTGGTAAAAGCTTCAGTTGTTTATATGGAAAACAATTATTGGAACAACATGGTTATAAAGTACGTGGTTTTGCACCTACGGGAAAAGCCGCAACTGGCCTTGCTGGAGCAGCAGAAATAGAGGAAGGTAGATTTTCAACTATCGATTCTTTCCTTCTTCAGTTTAAAAATTCTGATTCTGAAAGGCGTCAAGCCATGTTCGACAAGGGTAGGGAAGTGTGGATTGTTGACGAAGCTGGGATGTGTGGAAGCAGGAAATATCTTGAACTTATGTCTGTAGCCAGGGAAGCAGAAGCGAAAGTCGTGTTTATAGGAGATAGAAAACAGTTTCAATCTATTGAAGCTGGTCGTATGTTTTCGGAATTACAGGATAAATCTGGCATTGATATGGTTATCATGCCTGATGTGATGAGACAGAAAACCAGTCAGACAAAAGAAATTGTAAAGGCTATTTCTCTTAAAGAGATGGACTTCGCTTTTAATATTATGCAAGGATACAAGCAGGTATCCGAATCGTTTAATAAAAAAGATGTTACCAATTATTCAATAGGATCTTCTATTCAGTTTACAACAGGTTATAAGGGAATACCTTCTGATACTTACTGCAAAGTGAAAAAAGTGTCATCAGAATCGTTGTCACTGGAATACTTTGATGACGAATCACGTTCTTTCAAGCAGTTAGATTTTAATCCTTCCCAAGTCGATGAAAAGGCTTTTGATCTTTACCAGCCACCACATAATCATAACAAACTTTCAAATTTTAATCTTGAAGATGAACTCAATCTTTCAATTCCAGAACAGGGGCTTCCTGCAACTAAGCTGAAAGTAGTCGAAGTCAGAGAAACGAATCTTCTTGTAAGCTATAAAGATCCTCTTTCCGGTGAGGCTCGTAAAGCATCTTTTGATCCAACTCAGAACCCAGGTAATTTTTCACATTTTACATCTTCAGGAAATCAAAAACTTGAGTTTAAAAAGGACTATTATGAAAACATGATCTCTGTTGAGAGTGATAAAGATAAGTGTCTCAATTTGGTTGCAAAGGACTATCTTGATTCGATTTCTCACGAAGTAGGGCAGAAGGTTATAATTGCGGATGATTGTGGAAAAATTCCAATGGGAACCAAAGCTGAAATACTAAAAATTAATGATAAGTCTTACACAGTCCGATACAATGATCCTGCAGATAATGATAATAAAGAGGCTGAGATTGATATCAAAGCAATAGCACCAGGCAAACAAGTTCTACTTATTACAGGGACAAATAAAGATAAAGAAACTTTGAATGATATTATCAGACCTGAGTTGGTTAAAAAAGGTCTTATAACAGATTCAAAAGAATACTGTGTTTTTCAGTCAAAAAGCCTTGCAGGTACAGCTGCTATGGTAGCGGATTCCTACAAAGCAGGGCAGGTGATTATTACTAATAAAAAAAGTGGTTCGGTTCCTAAAGGAACCCAGGCAGAGATTCTGAAAATAAACATTGCTGCCAATACTATTTCTGTTCGATTCTGGGATAAGGCATCTAAAAGCTATACTGTTTCAGACATCGATGTCAGAAAGAATTGTAAAAATTTCAGTACATATGATCAGAAAGTTAAGGAATTCGGGGTAGGGGAGTTCATCATCTTTTTAAAGAATGATAAAAGAGTTGTCGGTGTTAATAATGGAGATACGGCCAGGATATTATCGATTGATGATGAAGGGAATGTTCGTGCAAGAATTGAGAGTTCCGATGATAAAAAAGAAGTTACTTTCAATATTAATAACAGGGGTCCTAAAGCATACAACTTTGTGAGTTCAGCTTATGCGATTACTGATTACAAATCACAGGGTGCAACGACAGATCGCCTTTTGTGGTACGCTCCTACAGAATCAGCCAGAATGAGTTCAAATACATTTTACGTTGCTATAACAAGGTGTAAAAACGAGGTTGGTGTATATACCGATGATGTAGAAAAACTCAAAGAGATGGTTAAAGAAGAACAGCATAAAGAATCTGTTCTTGATTATGGATCGAGAATAAAAAAGAATTCTTTTGATAATGCTAATGCAGCTGATCCTTCGGCTCAGGAAAAAACTGAGATTTCATATAGGAGTCCATTTTCTTTTAAATCTTCAATACATGCAATGAAAGAACTTTATACTTGTCACATTGCTAATATTTTCAGTCCCAGGGAACCTGAACAAAAAGATAAATCAATAGAAGTGAATAAACAATCACTGGAAGTCTAAAAAAATAATTTCTTATATCAAGGAGGTTTTATGTCAAAACGGCAACGTATTTCCAAAAATCCTGTAGATAAACTTATTCAAAATGTTTCTCAGCTGGATAATATTGTTAAATCTATTCTTGAAAATGCTGATAAACCTGATTTTGTTTCATCTCTGGTATCTCTCAGGCAGCAGAAAGAAGAAGAAGATTCAAAGAAGTCCAGGCTAAGTAGTGAAGGTACCGAAATTGTTAAAATTCTTCAAACATATCCGGGTCTTTCAAAGGTTGCCCTGGTTTTTCTTAAATCAAAAATATCCGAGTATAAGTCACTTGGAGTATTAGATCAGTACAAGTCAGGTGCAGAATCTGGAAAATTGAAAAAAGAGCTTAAAAAGAAAAAGACAGAAGAATCTGAACTTGTGGAAGAAAATGCCTGATTTGGCTATATATACATTATATATATAGGAGGATTTGGAATGGTTTTTTTATTCTGTGAATCAGATGGCAGAGATGCCAGGGAAGATGCTATAAGCGAAAAAGGCAAATTTGAAGGGGAGTACACAAAAGTCGTTTCAGGGTTACTTTTAAATGATGGTTATCGGTGCGATAAGTGCAATTGTCCTCTGGATAAGAACGATAATGCTTTTTATATATCTAATTTTTCTAATTCAATTAAAGATCCCAAAGGTGAAAAAGATTATTTCAACATGAGAACTGTAAACATTGAAATTTTTTGATTAAGAGGAAAAGTTGAAATTAACTCGAAAATTAGTATGCTTAATAACTGCTTTCGGTATTCTTAGTTTTACCTTTGGGTTTAATGGTCGGGTAGTATCTATATCTGATGGAGATACATATACTATTCTGACTGAGGAAAAAAAACAAATTAAAGTGCGGCTCCAAGGCATTGATTGTCCTGAAAAAAACCAAGCATTTGGATCAAAAGCAAAACAGTATGCATCAAGCCTTGTATTTGGTAAAGATGTTACAGTTGAAGTTGTTTCAACAGATAGATATGGGCGCACTGTTGGAATAGTTAAAACATCTGATGGAATTAACGTTAATTATAAGCTGGTTGAATCAGGGTTTGCATGGTGGTATAGGCAATATGCGCCTGGTGATTTAGATTTAAAAAAGGCCGAGGAGACCGCTCGATTAAATAGGGTAGGGCTTTGGGCAGATCCGGACCCGATGCCTCCCTGGGAATTCAGAAAAAGTGGCCATAAAAAAATTGTTCCTGTTACATCACTGGAAAACAAAACTAAGTCAGATGGATTAACTGAAACAGTAAGGTTTAATACTAAATCGCAGAAGTATCATTGTATATCCTGCAAACATGCTGTTAGCTGTATTACTAATTGTGTGGATATTGATATTTCTGAAGCTTCTAAAAAAGGATGTCCGTGTAAAGCATGTGGTGGTTCATGCAGATGAAAGTTTTTTAAATGCATTTTGATAAAGCAAATGAGTTTATTGATTTCATTAGATCATCCAATAAGTTTTGGTCTGGAAATGTCCGGTCATGGATATTTAGAGGTCAAAGAGATTCTTGTTGGAATTTAATACCTTCAGTATTGGGAAATGATACTGTTGTGGTGGAAATTAACAATCCGACATTGAATTTTGTAAGGTTTAGAATTGATACAGCATTTGCAAATCAGCAAACAGATACAATGGCAACTTTAAAGACACCTTGAAAATTTTATGATATAAGTTCTTGAAACTTATTTTACAGTTTACTATATTATTTTAACTTATTTAAATACAATGACTTACGTCGCATAATGTATCTTATGTAAACTAAACACTTTTCGAGGCCATTTTATGAGCTCACCTACCCTCAAAATATCAACCTTTTTTCTCAGAAGAGCAAATAATAATGAATAAAAGTCTTAAAGTCCTTTATATATTCGACAATAAAAATTATGCAAAGAAGGCAGCTGAATCAATAAGCGGTTCAGATATACAGGAAAGTGCATTTTCATTTGAATCTGAGACTATGATATTTTCGAGTCCATTCTGGGGTTATGATCTTGATGATCAGTGTTTAAGAATCAAATCATTTCATGACTATTGTGATCTTACAGTTCTTGCTTCTTCAAATCACCATCTGGATACACTGTTTCTTTTTATACGTCGTTCTTATGGTATTTATAAACCTATAAAACGGTTTAAGCTTAACATGATCACACCTGCGACTATCGAGGAACTAATAAGAAAATCCCCGGAATTACCTGATTGGGACAGTAGTAAATTAGAATCTTTTACAGGACCAGTTCCTTATGAATATTCAGATGCAATAGAGCCATTAAAAATTCATATAGATCTACATACGTATAGAAATCTTCTAATTGATCTTTCTGAAACAGGTAAACTTCCTGATTTTTATCATACTGAAGACGATGAAGATAACATATTCTGCTCTTCAATTGCAAGTGTTCTCATTCGTGAGTTAAAAATCGAACAGATGTATTTTCAGTCACTCCATTTGTGAGGAGAATAAATCATGATACAAGGCAAACTTTCATTACAAGAAAATGGTCGATATGCAATTCATTATGAATTCACTTCTGGTGATTCTCTTGAGGTTTTTGTTGATGGTAAATGGCAACAAACATCTGTTGAATCTTCAAAAGGAGAGTATTATCTAACAAACGGTCACCCTATTGATGGAGCAATGGTAAGGATTAAATCATTATTTGATTAGTACTTATAATTTAACATACTTGAGCGAATTCTGAATTTAAAACTATATTAGCCATATGATTATTACTGGTTACCTTTTTTCAGGATTCGCTCATGGCAGAAGTTATTCAATTAAATCTTTTTGGCGATGTAGTCAATTTTGATGATACAGAAATAAATACCCAGGAGGTAGAAAATGATTCTCAGTCATTGGGCACAGGTGGCTCTAGTACATGCAGGAAGCGAAGATGATGGATCAAAGATTCAGTGATGCCAGAAGTTCGCTTGTGGTATAGTTAAACGGTTCAAAAACAACTATATTTGAATTTAGAACAAATCTTGTGCTATTTGGAAATGAAGAAACATTATTAAAAATAATGATATAACATTAATTAAACCGGCAAACAATTCAAATATCCTGCAAACTGTTCTGACAATGAAAGTACCTTTACCCTACCGTACTTTTCAATATTGATAAATCCACTGGAAGCCATAGATATAATCTCTTTGTAAACCGGAGAATAGGCATATCCCAATCGCTTCGAGAGTGCTTTGATGTGGATTCTGGAGTTGTTTAGAAGAGCAAAAAGGATTTCAGCTCTCATGTTTGGACCCACCAGCGCACGTATCGCAAGCAACGCATTTTTCTTTAGTATTCGCTTTTTATCGAGCATTGCATCTTCATAAAAATCAACCATTGTACAATATAAACCCCACTTAAGGTATTCATCCCTGGCAAATTCCTTCTGGTTACTGTCATAAACGCCGAATTCATCACCTGTTTTAAACAAGACTTCGGGAGTGCTTTTGGGTTTGCAGTGCTTAAGTACTGTTTTAAATCTGGGATCTGCACCATTTTGAACAGCTATATCGAATATCGCACCTAATACTGCGGTATCTGCATTGTCAATAATGTGCAGTAACCTTTGAATATTAATCAAGTCGTGGTAATTTCTGATCCAGGTGAGCATTGCCTTTAAGAGTCTACCCTCATATTTTCCCGTGTGTGTTGTTTCAACAAAAAGAAGCTCAGGATCGACAAATCCCTCGAAAGGCTCGCCGGCTCCAGCCCAGCCCAGCCTTACCCATTTGGTAAAACATTCATCGACCAGTTCCCTATTATAATTCCAGTTCATTTGAAACCTCTTTTTTCTTATTCTTCAAAATCCGGTTGAGGGCAAAAAGATCTACTTTAATTATTGCCTTTTCATATGTTGAATTAAGATTTTTAACATCAGAGTCTAAATTATTTTGTTGATCTATACTTAGGATCACTCCATACCTTTTCAATGCATATTGAGCAACTTCTGATGCTCTTGAAAACTTAAATCCATCTTCTGTTTTAATAAAATCTGGCTTTATAGATTTGAATTGAATTTCAATTCTAAGTGCAGCTTCCTTGTTTGTCTTATATAGTTCATCGAGTTTTTTCCGAAATAATTTCAGGTCATCATCATCAAATTTTGTATTTTCTATGTCTAACAAATCCCAGGAACGAATGTTGCCATAGATCGCGAATTTAGTAATTATCGAATCTGCTTTCGATATCATATATGGTTCAAGATGTTTGAAATTGCCCTTAAGAAGAATTAGATCTGGTTTGTATCCGGGTAAATAATCTAAAGTTATTTTAGCCCTTTCGTTTATCCATTCTTCATTCAGTTCATATTTTTCCGCAATTTTCATTATTATTCCAGGATAAGGATCTTTTTTTAAATCTTCAGATGATCCAAGAAGATCAATGTCTCTGGATGATCTGGTGATTGCACCATTTATAATCAGTGCTGAAGCACCCGTGATAGCGATTTTTAAAGGTTGGTGCAGTTCCTGATCAAAAGCCTCAAGCACTTTGATCATCTTTTCTCTATTCATTCTATAACAGATTTCGCTCATTAATAATCCTTTATTTAGATATCATTATCTCTATAAAAGATATAAAAAATATAAGCAACTTTCAAGCTCTAATTAATAATGACATAACATTAATTATATTATATACTAAAAAAGTAACCTAATATAGATAGCCTTATCTGGGAAAGTAGGATGAAAGCGAAACAGGAAATGAGCAGAACTACACTTTATCTTCCATTGCAGACAATAAAAAAACTAAAAATGGAGGCTGCAATCAAAGGAGTTATGCATTATTCGAGCAGTATTGAGAATTCTGTTCTTTCGTTTATTAAAGAAAACGAAAGCATCAAAAGCTATGATGAAATAAAGAACAAATATAAAGAAGTTACCAATTCTTTTGTCCCTTCTCGTGTAGGTCGTCCATGGAATAAAGATTCGACAACGGTAAAAAAGGCTCTTACCGTTTATTTATTTCCATTATCATTTAAAAAGATGCAAAAGTTTGCTGAAAAACTTACTCTAAGTGTATCAAGTATGGTAGAGCTGGCTTTATTAATAGCTGATAATAATGAGTCAAATGATAGTAAAATTCCCTTATATTTATCGGATCCACGCTTAAAGTTTATTGAACAAGACTATGTTTTGCTTAAAAAGCTGATGATAGATTCCGGTGCTGAATGTATCTCTGAATTTCTGGCTGCTTGTAGTTATACCTGGATAATGAAGGAGATAAAAAAAATAATAAGTGATAATAAAAGGATGAGTTTACAATAAAGTAGTGAAATATTCACAAAGAAGTGGTTGATAATGGTAAATGAAAAAGGCTTTTTTTGAACCATTAATATGAAAGTAGCGAATATGACTATTTTTATTGATTGAAGCCATGGCAAGGATAATGACATTTGATTAACTTTCAGATTGCCTTACTTGAGCAACTCCTGAATATATAACTATATTAAATTCTTGCGATTATGTTTCACTTTTTTAGGATTTGCTCATGTCAGAGGTTGTTCAATTAAATCTATTTGGCGATGTAGTTAATTTTGATAATCTTGAAACAAATACCAAGGAGGTAGAAAATGATTCTCAGTTATTGGGCACAGATGGCTCAAGCACATTGGGAAAAATATCTTCCGAAGAAATACAATCAACTGAAAGAACAGGGGATATTGGAGAAGGAGCTGGAGAAAGCCGGAGAACAGGCGAACGAGATGATAGCGGAATTGATGGAGAGCGGAGTGCGCAGGAACGAAGCTCTGGAGATAGTGCTTCCTCAGTTTATACTACTGACACCGGAGAAGGATCAGGAACAGAAAATAACCGGTTAGGTACGACACTCCCCCGCTCTCCGGGTATTTTGAGAAATGGCCATACTGATGATAGAGGGAATTATCATATAACTGATGATGATGATATCGGTTCAGGTGGTAAAGTTTCAAAGTTTGAATCAAACTTATCTGCGATACATCTTCTTAAAAAGCTTACAGATGAAAAAAGATATGCAACTCCGGAAGAACAGTCAATTCTTGTTAAGTATACCGGTTGGGGTGGTCTATCTGAGGTTTTTAAAGAAAATCTTGATGGACCCTGGCTTGAACGTCAGAAATCATTAAAGTCAATCCTTACACCGGATGAATACAAACGGGCTGCACGTTCAACTTTAAATGCTCATTATTCTGATCCAAATATTGTAGATAGTATCTGGACTGCTGTTACCCGCATGGGATATAATGGAGGTCCTACACTTGAACCGGCAACAGGAATCGGTCATTTTTTTGGAAAGAGACCGCATAACCTGCCAATTGAAATGCATGGTATTGAACTTGATCCAGTATCAGGTCGTATAGCACAACAGTTATATCAATCTGCAGACATTAAGATTACTGGCTATGAGGATGTCAGACTTCAGGAAAACAGATACAATCTTATCATATCAAATGTACCATTTGGAGATTACAAACCTTACGAGGAAAAGCAGAACCGAACCCCCGGACTTGATAACAGATCATCAATTCATGATTTTTACTTTTTAAAATCACTTTATGGTTTACGCGAAGGTGGATTAATTGCTTTTATTACATCGAGGTACACTCTTGATAAAGAAGATACAGCTATAAGAGAAAGAATTGCTGAAAAAGCTGATTTTATAGGTGCAATTCGTCTTCCTAATAACGCTTTCAAGCAGATTGCCAATACTGAAGTAGTTACGGATGTCGTTTTTCTTCAAAAACGGCCTGAAGATCAGGAAATGTCTGATCAAACGAAGAAATTTATTCATACCGCTAATATTTTAATACCTGATTCAAATGATACTAATTTAAGTTTTTCAATCAATCAATATTTTATTGATCATCCTGAAATGGTTATCGGTAAACATGATATAGGATCTATGTATTCCGGCAAGGATTATACAGTAAGTTTGTCTGATAATGATTTAAAAAGGCGCATTGATGCTGCAATCTCCTTTCTTCCTGAAAACATAATGAATGTTATTGTTAATGAAAAAACAAAGCATCTTGATGATTCAGTAAATTGTGTGTTTTCTCATATTGATATTAGTGCTATCCCCAGGGGTTCGTTTGTCGTTGGACCAGACAACAGGCTTTACCAGAAGAGTTTTTTAAGTGGCAAAATAGAATTGTCTCCACTTTATCAGAATGAGCAGAAAAATAAAGATGCTATTCTGAGAATAATGCTCATGTCCTCAATCAGAGATTGTGTTAAAGAGGCAATAGATCATTATCATAATGGTCAAACTATAGATACAGACAGAGATCTATCCAGGCTTAATTCTCTTTACGATAACTTTGTAAAAGAACATGGCTTCCTGAATTCTAAAAAGAATGTTCTTTCATTTAACAATGATCCGGATTCTGCACTGCTTCAATCCCTGGAAAAATGGGATCCTAAAACAAAGACAGCAACAAAAGCAGACATCTTTGAGGGTATTGCATTTGTTCGTAAGGAACCCCCTACTTTTGTTGAATCCCCTGTTGATGCAATGGCTCTTTCTCTTTCCCGATATGGCAAGCTTAATATGTCATATATGGAGTCATTAACCGGTACTGATCAAATGATTCTTGTGAATAATCTTCTTTCATCAGGCCATATTTATCAGGACCCTTATGATTTCCTGAATAATGGCAGGACAACTTATTTCACAGCTAATCATTATTTATCAGGCAATATAAGAGAAAAGATCAAATTAGCTAAAGCTGCAGCTGAAAAAGATCCTACTGTTTTCTCAAGAAATGTTCAGGATCTTTCAAATGTTTTGCCCATAGAATTAGGTCCTCAGGATATTTCTCTTCGCCTGAACTCCCCTATTGTTGGCGAAGAACATGTTAAAAGCTTTATTAGTGATTTACTTGATGTTTCTAAAAACCGCATTGATGTTATTCATATTTCAATCACAGGAAAATGGGAAATTAAAGGTAAAATTCATTCTATTGAAAACGATGAAACCTATGGAACTTACAGATTATCAGCAATTGAAATTATAGATAACCTGATGAATGGCAAACCGGTAAGGGTATATTCTAAAGGTGCTGATGATCAGCTTGTACTTGATACTGAAGCTACAGCTGCAGCAGAACTTAAGGCAGAAGCAATTAATCGTGAATTTTCAAAATGGATCTGGAAAGATCAGAATAGAACTGATGATATTGTTAAGCGATACAATGAAGTTTATAACTCAACTGTAGAGCGGAAATACACACATCCTGAGCGTATTGTAAATCCGGATGCCAAAATATTCATGCATGGATGTAACTTTCCTTTTCCCCTAAGACCAAATCAGGCAGATGCAGTATGGAGAATAATTCAGGAAAAAAATACCATGCTTGCACATACTGTTGGAGCCGGTAAAACAATGGAAATGGCCTGTGCTGCAATGGAGCTTCGCCGTTTAGGTATACGTAATAAACCTATGATAGTATGTCCCGATCATATGATAGGGCAATGGGCTTCAGAGTTTAGGGAGGCATATCCGGCAGCTAAACTTCTCATTGCAGATGATAACAACTGGAGCAGAGATAATCGGAGAACATTTATTAATAAAATTGCTACCGGCGATTGGGATGCCGTTTTAATACGTGCGGAATCATTCAAAATGATTCCGATGTCTGATGAATATCAGAAAGATTTTTTTAAAAAGAAGATTGCTGAGTACAGACAGATTCTTGAGAACACAGATTCAGCACATAAAAAATCGAGATCAGTTAAAGATCTTGAAAAAGCTATTGAAAAGTATGAAATAAAAATAAAAGAACTTACTGACTCTCATCAGGATGAAGGTGTAATTCCATTTGACAAACTGGGAATAGATCATCTCTTTATTGATGAAGCTGATATTTATAAAAACCTTGAATACTACACTCAATTGCAGAATGTCAGAGGTCTTGGAACACCGAAAGGCAGTGAACGTGCTATTGATATGCTGATGAAAATCAGACATATCCAGGAGAACGATGGAGGGGTTACTTTTGCAACTGGAACACCTATAAGTAATACCCTTGTGGAGGCATATACAATGCAGAGATTTCTGCAGCCTGAAGTTCTTAAAGCAAATGGGCTTGAAGCTTTTGATGAGTGGGCACGCCAGTATGCGGAGTCAGTTACTCAGATGGAATTAAATAATACCGGTACTGGTTATAAACCAGTTACCAGGTTTTCAAAAATTGTTAATGTTCCGGAACTTGTCAGCAGTTTAAGGCAAACATGGGATATTCAGACTGCTCAAAATCTTGAAAAGAATGGAATCCTCGTACCTGGTGTTAATTTGCCTCATATGAAAATTATTAATGAAGCTGCACCTTGTACCCCGCTGCTTCAATCATACCTTAAGTATTTAGAGCAGAGAGAAAAAAACCTTTCAGGGAAAGCGGAAAAAGGCAAAGACAATGTGCTTTCAATAATGACAGATGGTCGAAAAGCTGCTATAGATATGCGATTTATAAATCCCCATTTGCCTGATGATCCAAGGTCTAAGTTGAATCTTGCTGTTAAAGTGATAAATGATATCTATAACAAATACAAATCAGAAGGGTACACTTGTGCAGTTTTTTTTGATAAATCAAGGTCATTTGATAGTAATGGATCTATTCTATTTGATGGTGTAGATGAAATTAAAAGCAAACTTATTGCAAACGGTGTTTCACCTTCTGAAATTGGTGATGTGAGAGACTGTAAAACATTTGAACAGAGACAACAGCTTTTTGAAAAAGTTCGCGAAGGCAAGTGCAGGATAATTTTTGGAAGCACTGAATCAATGGGGGCAGGTACTAATTTTCAACAAAAACTGAAAGCAATAGTTCATATCGATGCACCCTGGAGACCAAGAGATATTGAACAACAGAATGGCCGTGGTTATCGTCCGGGGAACAAAACTGGTGAACTGGAAATCTATAATCTGGTAACCAAGGGCAGTCTTGATACTGGTCTCTGGAATGTGCTTGAAACAAAAGCAAATTCAATTCGGCAGGTCATGGATGGAAGTGACAAAAACACTCGTGAGATTGATGAAAATTACTATGGAACAGTTAAGGATTTATCTATTGATAATGAGTTAATGAAGGAAGCTGTGGAGCTTGACCATTCTTTAAAAAAACTTCGTTCTTATGAGAGATCTTTTAATAATGATATTGCTCATATACATAGGCGTATCCAGTTACTGCCTTCCGAGATTGAAAAAGCAGAAGATTATTTAAGAAAAATTAATCAGGATTTATCATTGAGGCAACCAGAAGCCAAAGGAGACAAATTTTCTATTACAATAGGCGATAAAGTCTTTTTAGAAAGAAAAGAGGCTGGTGAAGTAATTAAAAAAGTGGCATCTTCATTGTTTTTGCAAGCAAAAGCAGCAGGTAAAGAAATTGAGAAGGAAATAGGTTCATACTCCGGTTTTCCTGTATTAATTAAATCCACAATGCATGATCCTTATTCTATTGCCAGAATTGTTGCACGTGCACCTAATTTCTGTTATTCTTCGGAAATCAGGAGTGACTCAGATCCATCCAGGTTGTGTGTTTCATTTCATTCTCAGTTGTATAAGAGTATGGATAAGATGCTGGAAAACTCAAAGAGCAATATTGAACAGTTAAAGAATAACTTATCTGAGTATTCTGTTAAAGCATCGGCTGTATTTCCTAAGGCAGAGGAGCTTAAAGCAAAGGAAGCCAGATATATTGATGTCATGACATTATTAAAAAAAGAGGCTGAAAAAGCACCGAAACAGGAAGAGAACCACTATAATATTCCTTGGAAACTGATAGGTTCCATGCCTCCAGAAGATGTTAAAAAATGTGTTCAGGCCTTTTATGATAATATCAAAATAGAACAGTCTTCTACAGAAAAAGGTATAAAAACAGGGACAGATATTGCGAATTTTATTAAAAAATCACACAATTTTTCTCTTCCCCCATCAATTATTGCGCAGTTGGATGCAGGTATATCATCAGGAGATCTTCAACCTGAAGCTACCTTCGCTTTTGTTGCTGATTCTATAGAGCAGTTCAGAATTCAGGGTTATTCCTGGAGAAATAGTAATATTCCAAATGGTACTTATTCTGCATACTGTATTGATCAATCAAATGTATCTGTTGGAGATATTTGTGTTAGATCCAGGAATATTGATAAAGAACCTGCATTCGAAGCATTCAGAATATGTGATAACAATACGTTCAAATATCTTGGAACTGAGAAAGATTTTGCGGCTATTCAGAGCAGAGTAGAGCAGTATGTTTTAAGTTTATTTGTTCGGGATAAGATTAATGAAACTATATCAATAGCAAATTCTCCTCTGAAAGTTCAGGAGGAAAGGGCTGTTTATGGTGTGGATATTTAAAATGAATGTTAACTTTATTTTATTAGGTATCATAAAAAATGAATATTGAATATGAAGAAATGGTGGTAACATTTATCGACATTTTAGGTTTCAAAAAGCTTATAGAATCTGAGAATATAGAGGAAGTTCGCAAAATTATAGACCGTTTTAATGGATTTAAAAACCTTTCAATGCTATGTCACAAAACTGGTGATCCAAATAATGATGCATTTAATTCAATTTCTGCATCTGATGCAATAATTCGATTAACAAGGTTCCCAGAAAATTATAATAAAGAGCAGATCATAATAAAAGAAATAGAAGTATTAGCATCCATCCAGCTAAAACTGATATGCGACCATAAAATATTAATTAGAGGAGGATTATCTATAGGTAAAATGTACTTCAATTATAATAACAGATTAACATCATTTTTTGGACCAGCTTATATTCGAGCATATGAAATTGAATCTAAAACAGCATCGTATCCTCGGATCGTTATTGACAAAAAACTGAAGACAGAAAAGTTTGATAAAATTAATAATAGTTTGATAAGTTCAGACATAGAAGGAGATTTGTTTATAGATTATTTAGAAAAATACAATTCTAATGAAGAACCTAATGACTTTTTAGAGCAATATTGTATTGAAGAACATAATGAGCATTATCTTAAAAAACATAAAAACAGCATTGTTCAACTAATAAACGAGTCTGAAAATATTACAAAAAGTATTAAAGACAAATATTTGTGGTTGGCATTATATCATAATAAGCACTGTATGAAAAATAATTATTCGGTTGATTGTATGATAGATTCAATTACAATAAATCAATTAATTCCATGAAGGAACTTTTAAATTTACAGTTTTTTGCAATACTATATATTATCTCATAAGAAGTTAAAAATCAGAAATTTACAAGTTCTTTTACTCATGGTAATAATATCAGCCATGTTTTAACATTTCCAAAGATACTGAAATAACGAGTGACTTAACTACTTCGAATGCAAAACTTCCTCCCTTATTGCCATTATACCTTTTACTTTTTTCCAAACAGTTTCATTTCTGGAAGCATCAAGGAATTCGTGCCCATTCCAAGTTAATCTATTAGGTACCCATTTTCCACCATCGCAAAGTTTTTTCGCTTCTATAAGGCCAGCTTCATTTAGCAACATTATATGATAATATATTTCTTCTTGGCTGTACCCCTCAATTTTGATATCTTTCCATTCATCCCATTTTTCAATTTTTTCAACCTCAAACAAGATAAGGCGTACCAGGTCCATGTCTCTTTTCATCTAATACTCCCCTATTCGAATTTTACTTCCGGAAGATTTTCCACTATCTCCAATGTCTTCATACTCACATTAATAATACTAAGCAGCAGATCAAGGATATACCTGGGATTCCCTACTTCTTTTGCCCAGTCATTTGGATTGTTTGTTATTCCGCTCTCTTTATGAGTGGTTATCTTATATCGTTCCATTATCCATTCAATGGCACTTTTCCCATTCACCACATATTGATATGCTTTTTCAGGAATATTTTCTATCGTGATCTTACTATTATAAATGATCGTGTCTTTCTGATCTTTTTTAGGATATCTCATTTTGTCAACTTCAAAGAACTTGCTTTCTACACCCTTAACTTTCACACCTGGATATGCAGGAACAGATTCATAGTTTATATGCAAATCTGCCAATTCCCTACCCGCTTTGCTGAATTTCCAGAAATCACGGGGTTCATCGACCAGAGGAAGGCGCGGGAGCATCTTTTTCAAATCGTTGGCAAAGGTTTCCCGGTATTTTGGGGCATGCAGGAAGCCATAGACATAATAGAAAATATCTTCCTTTGATACTCTCTTACCGTAAATCTTCTGAGCGTTATCAAGTATAAAATCGGAGATGCCGTCTCTACGGACATATTCGCTATTATCGTCAGCAGCATCGAAGAGAGAGGGGTTCTGTTTTTCTCGTTTTTCGTAGTAATAGAGAGGAAAACACTGAGTCTTTTCTAAAGTGTCTAGGCATGGAATTATATTTGTTATGACACTTGAAAAGGGCTTATTTGAGCCTACACCTGATATGCAAATTACAATGTTCTTAATTCCTTCATTCGGAAAAAGTTTGGGAATTTGGTATGTCCTGTGGATAAGTAATTTGTCATTATATAAATATTGCTTAAAAAATGGTCTATAAAGAGATATGGTTCTAAACTTTTGTATTTTATACTCAATATTTTTTCCTACATCTCTTATAAGAGTATCTGTCCAAACTATTTTTCCTAAATCTCGATCTAAATGTTTTATAATATCTATATCTTTTTTTAATTTCTTATGGTAGTTCACTCTTTGTTCATTGTAGAAAAATATAGAACTTTCTATGTTCTTATGTAACTTTTTGTTTGATGAATTGTATACCCATGCATCTCTTGATGAGGAAAGACCTCTGCTGTAAAAAGGATTAAATAATTGTTTTATCTCAGTGGCATCTTTATCTCCAATGCAAATAAAGGTATCAAATTTACTCGACCTTTGATGAATCCAATCACCATGTTCATTTGGGTTCAATACTTTCCAATTAATACTTGAATTTCCAACAAAGTTGAATTTTGTAATAATATGTAATTTTTCTTCTCTACTTAAATAATCACCAATATCATGATAGAATATTTCCCCCTTTTTTTTGCTCTGTTTTGGTTTTTTCACCAATAAAGTAATTGCAATGGGTGTGCGGGAGCCTGAACCAAATATTTTTCCCCCTTCTTTCCTTGATAGTTCTCCGCTTGTGCGTTGATTTCCTCTAAGGTTAAATACGTATATAGCCGTAAATTCATCTTCAAGGCATTTCCTGAAGCCATCCTGAGCATTACCATCAATCCAGGCACCATTGGAAACGAAACAAATAACCCCGCCATTTTTATCAAGCCTGTCAGAAGACCATCTAAATGCTTTAATATAGGAATCATACAGAGAGTTTTTAAGGTTCGCACTTGATTCCCTCACATATGTTTGTCCAATCCTAATATTTAATTTATTGTAGTTCTGGTTTTGAGCATCATCATTAACTGATTTCTGACCTACAGAAT
>Ga0123335_1003181_pt1 | contig 23307 bp, 18 predicted proteins | sample BiotimSIPDNA_2_FD_89707 | JGI IMG/M metagenome (GOLD analysis project Ga0123335, IMG submission 89707) | Anaerobic biogas reactor microbial communites from Washington, USA - Biogas_R2 time_0 SIP DNA | ecosystem: Engineered > Bioreactor > Anaerobic > Unclassified | place: Washington, USA...
ACAGATATTTTGATGATTCTACGATAAATTCATACATTTTTTTGCAAAATCCCCTTGATTTTTCGGGGGGGTATGATATGCTAAAGGAAATTTGACGTTTTTAGAGGTGCCCATTATTAATATATTCGCCCGGAAGGAGGAGAGCGGATGAGCTTTGCCATCGATGTTTTGCTCGCAATAATAATAATCATACCCATAGCCTCGGGAATCAAGCGGGGCATGATAAACTCGGTCATGACTGTTGTCGCCTTCGGAGCCGCTCTCACCAGCGCCTGGCTTTTTACCCCAATGTTTTCGGCTTTTCTCCTGGAGACGCTGTTCATGGAGGAGATCACCGGGCTGGTATCCAAAGCGCTGGATGCCATAATGGCATCGGGCATAACTCTGGGCAACCTGTTCAAGGAACTGCCCGCCGCTTTCACAGAGATAACCGAACGCTACGGCTCGGACGTGTCTCGGCTGTCCAGCTATTTCGACATCCAGGAAGCCGCCGGCGCCTCCGACCTTCATCGTCTTGTCTGCGAATTCATCGCCCGGCCGGTCGCCGAAATATTCGCTGATGTGCTGGCGTTCTTTTTGATATTCACGGTTGTCAGTCTGGTGCTGAAGCTGGCGGCGCTTCTGCTTGACGCCATATTCAAGCTCCCGGGGTTAAGCGGTCTGAATCGCTTCGGCGGCTTTGTCGTGGGCTGTTTGTGTGCCTACCTTTATGCGGGTGTTGCCGCCGCTCTGATAGCGAAAGCCCTTCCCGCTCTCACCGCGGCGTACCCGGAATTTTTCGGAAATCAGGAGTTCTGCGGCTCGATTCTCCTGCCGTTCTTCACTAAATACGGTTTTTTCTCGTTTTTGAATATCTCTCCGATCTGACGGCGCGGAATGGCTGCGCCGTCAGATTGGAGAAATGACCGCCGCCCCTGTCCGGCAGGGGGCGCATACCGGCGCATACTGGCGTATACCGATACACCAATGCAACTACATCGCCGGAGAAACGGATAATAAAACATTATGGAATTATGCTCAAGATGCAACAAGCGCGTAGCGGTTGTCTTTATCACAAAGATTGAGAACGGCAAAAGCTCCAACGAAGGACTGTGCCTTAAGTGTGCCAAGGAGCTGGGGCTGCCGCAGGTCAACGATATAATTAACAAGCTGGGTCTCTCGGACGAGGACCTTGACCGTATGGAAATGGAGGTTCAGGGTCTTGTGGAGGCATCGGGCGCGGAAGATTCGGATGACGATGACGGCGAGCCCTCCTCCCGCACGCCTCCCATAGATTTTCAGAAGCTGATCGGCGGCTCGATGATACCCGACTTTCCACGCCGCATATTCGATCAGGGCGGTGCAGGTACGGGCGCGGGTGAAGGCGAGGGCGATTCCCGCGGCGCCGGCAAAGGCGGAGAAAAGAAGTCGGGGCGGGAGAAGAAGGACCCGAAGCGCAAATTTCTTGACCTCTACTGTCAGAGTCTCAATGTCCGTGCGAAGGAAGGCAAGCTCGACAGAATAATCGGACGGGAGCGGGAGCTCAGCCGTCTTATTCAGATACTCTGCCGCCGGCAGAAGAACAATCCCTGTCTCATAGGTGAGCCGGGCGTCGGCAAAACCGCCATCGCCGAGGCGCTGGCACAGCGGATCGGCGACGGCAATGTGCCCTACAAGCTGCAAGACAAGGAGGTTCTCTTAGTCGATATGACCTCGCTTGTCGCCGGCACCCAGTTCCGCGGTCAGTTCGAGACCCGCATGAAGGGGCTCATCGAGGAGGCAAAGAATCTGGGCAACATAATACTTGTGATCGACGAGGTGCACAGCATCGTCGGCGCGGGTGACGCCGAGGGTTCGATGAACGCCGCAAACATCCTCAAACCGGCTCTGTCAAAGGGCGATGTGCAGGTCATAGGCGCCACCACCATGGCGGAATACCGCAAATATATAGAAAAAGACAGCGCTCTCGAGCGCCGCTTCCAGCCTATTGTGATTGAGGAGCCTTCGCTTGAAGATTCGGTGGAGATTCTCAAGGGTATCAAGGGCTACTACGAGATCTTCCACGGCGTGAAGATTCCCGACGAAACCGTTCGTGCGGCGGTGTATCTCTCCGAGCGCTATATCACCGACCGTTTCCTGCCCGACAAAGCCATAGATCTGCTGGACGAAGCCGCGTCATATCTGGCGCTGAACACCCCCGCCATAGGGCGCACCGCCGAACTGCGCGACGCGCTCGCCAAGGTGCGCAGTGAAGCCGAAGCTCTCGAGTTTGACCAGAACTACCCCGCCGACAAGCTTGAGGACAAGTACCGCCTGCTTGCCGATCTTAAGACGACCGAGCTTAATACCGTCCGCGAACTGGATGCCGCCGTCGCTCAGGCAGAATCGGTCTGCCTTACCAAGGCCGACCTGGCCGCGGTCATCGAGATATGGACGGGAATTCCGGCCGCTAATATAAACGAGCATGAATTTGCCCGGGTCGACCGTCTCGCCGACCGCCTCAAAGAGCGGATTGTCGGTCAGGACCAGGCGGTTGAAGCGGTGGCGCGCGCCGTGAAGCGTTCCCGCGCGGGCGTGTCCTACAAGCGCAAGCCGGTGTCCTTCATATTCGCCGGTCCCACCGGCGTGGGAAAGACCGAACTGGTCAAGACCCTTGCCAACGACCTCTTTGACTCCCCCGAGACACTAATCCGGCTGGACATGTCGGAATTTATGGAGAAGCACAGTGTGTCCCGCATCATCGGCGCGCCTCCCGGCTATGTGGGTTACGACGAGGCGGGGCAGCTTACCGAAAAGATACGACGCAAGCCCTACTCTGTGGTGCTGTTCGACGAGATAGAGAAGGCGCACCCCGATGTGCTCAACATCCTGCTGCAGATTCTGGACGACGGCAGAATTACCGACGCCCACGGCAAGCAGGTGAATTTCGAGAATACAATAATCGTAATGACCACAAACGCCGGCTCGGTCTCGGTATCCAATACCGCGGGTTTCGGCGGCAGTGAGTTAAGTATCAGCGAGGATCGCACCATGAGGGCGCTCTCCGACTTCCTGCGCCCCGAATTCCTCAACCGTGTGGATGAGATTATCACCTTCCGGGCTCTTGACGAGAACGACTTCGTTAAGATAGCCGCCATTATGATAGGCGACCTGAGAAAAGTCCTTGCCGAGAAGGAGATCGCGCTCAATATAACCGACGAAGCGGTTAATCTTATCGCAAAGGCTTCCTTCAGCCGCAAGTTCGGCGCCCGCAACATGAGAAGATATATCCAGACCCATGTGGAGGACGCCGCCGCGAACCTTATTATCGAAAGCTACAACGACAGGGTTACGGCTATCAACGTAGCGGCGGAGGGCGAGACCCTGGCAGTGACCGCCGATCGCTCCGGCTCGTAACGGAAATTCGTTCATGACCGATAAATGGTACGATAAGTCGATTGAAAAGGTTGCCGCCTACCTGGGAACCAACCTTACCACCGGACTGACGCGGGAGACCGCTTTGGCGCGTATGGCTAAAAGCGGCGGCAATGTCATATATCCCATCCCCCGGGGTACCAAAAAACTCTATATACGTCATATTCTCACCGACTTCACCTCCATACTGCTGGTTGTTACCGCTGCGATATCCGCCGTGCTTGATAAAAGCGTCACGGCGCTGGTGATGATTGGTCTTGTGGCAATCAATACCCTGTTCATGGTAATCACCTATATCAGGGCGCAGCGGGTGCTGGAGGACATGGGGCAGTATGCGCTGCCCACCGCCAAGGTCATGCGGGGCGGACGGCTCTATCTCGTGCGCGCCGAGCAGCTTGCCGAGGGCGACGTCATATATCTGACGGCGGGCGACATCGTGCCCTGCGACGCCCGGCTTGTGGAGAGCGACCGGCTTGCCGCCCTTGAGACCACGCTCACCGGCGTACCCCATGCTGTCAAAAAGGACGCCGAATTCATCGACTACCGGGATCTGCCCCCTTCAAAGCAGGCAAATATGGTTTTTGCCTCCACGGTGCTCACTTCGGGCATAGGCAAAGCGGTAGTCTGCGCCGTGGGCGGCGACACACTGGTCTGTAAGATGGGCAAGAACGCGCCGCTGGTTTCCCATGACCGCATCGGCGTTATTTCGGCGCTGCATCGCTTCTGCTCGATCTGGAGCCTGGTTATGATCGGGCTTATCTTCCTGCTGACCGTACTTGATGTGATAATCGGGAAAAGCGGCGGCGGTCTCTTCGGCAGTTTCATCACCGGACTTGCCCTCGCCGTTTCCTCGATGAGCGAGTTCTTCACGGCGTTCGGCTATATCGTCATAGCCACCGGCATCTTCACCGCCATGGAGCGGCACCGGGATCTGAACCGGGGCGCCATTATCAAAAACGCCTCCAAACTGCCGGCGCTCCGCGACATCAACTGCATCATCGTCCCAAAGGAGGGCGTGTTCGGCACGCGCGACCTCACTCTGACCTCGGTGTTCGTAAATGACATGACGCACACCGCCGGCGAGCGGAAATTTGCCGATAACGTGCGGCGCATCATGCGCTACGCCATAATCTCCACCGGGCTGTACAGCTCCGAGAAGCTTATAAGCAACAACCTCAACTATGAAAATCTCTACACGCCGGAGGAGGAGGCTATTATCCGCGCCGCCGAAAAATACCGGCTGTATAACGTAAATCTCGAGAAGGAATACCCGCTGCTCGACCACGAGAGCGTATCCGAGGACAACCGCTTTGAAACCTCCCTGTTTTTCGACGGCGGCAAATTTTGTGTAGCCATGCGCGGCGAACTCGAAGAGGTTCTCACCTGCTGCGATTATTACCGATATAACGGCCGCAGCTATCCTATCACCCCCACGCGCATGGCGGAAATCCGTGTAGCCGCCGCCATTGCCGCAAAGGAGGGCTGCCGCGTAATAGCGGTGGCATCCGGCGAGACCGAATACAACAATCTGGCGCGGCTGGGCAGGATTCAAAGCGCTCTTACCCTTGAAGGCTTCATGGCAATACGGGAGCCGCTGCTTCCCGGCGCCGTCAAGAGCATATCCCGCCTGAAAGCCGCCGGCATAAAGGTCATTATGACCTGCGCAGACGCAAGCGAAAACAACGCTTATCTGGCCGCCATTCTGGGCATAGCCGAAAGCCGGGATCAGATAATCACCTCCCGGGAGATGGATGCCGTGAAGCCCGGACTTATGCGAGCCAACATCGGGAACTATACGGTTTTCGAAGGGCTGACCGTCAGTCAGAAGCGCTTCCTGCTGCGCTCGCTGCGCGAGGAAGGCGCGGTCACCGGACTGCTTGCCCGGGAACTGAACGAGCTGATTCTCCTTCGCGAATGCGATGTGGGCTTCGCCCAGGCAATGACCCTGTCGGTCAAGGCGGGGCGCGAGGGAGTGGAGCTTGCCGACCACCGGATACCCGTTTTCAGCCGCAGTGCCCACAGACCGTCAAGAGGCGGCTGCGAAGCTGTCAAATTCTTAGCCGACGTCTGCATCCCAGAGGCTGACTCAAAGGGGTACGGCGGCTTCAACGCCATAGTGACGGCAATCGCCTCGGCGCGGGTCATATTCTTAAACCTGCGGCGGGTGTTAAGCTATCTTATCACCTCACAGTGTGTGCGGCTCTTTACGGTGCTGACGGGAGTGTTCAGCGGTATAAAATTTCTGAGCGCCGCCCAGCTGCTCTTCTGCGGGCTGTTTCTTGACTTCGCGGCGGCGATCGTCATAGCCTTTGAGCGCCCCGACACCGATGTTTTCAGACAGCGCGGGGGCATGCAGGTGCGGGAGCTTGAAAAGAATCCGGTAATCTATTACCTGCCCTGCGTCATAACGGCGTTCTTATGGGCGCTGGTCATCTGCCTGCAGATGCCCTTAACCTACTTATTCGATATCTATCCCGGGCGCACCGAGCTGCTTGCCGCGACTTTCATCGGTATGATACTGGGTCAGATAATCCTTCTCTGCGAGTCGCGTAAGGACAAGTCAATGTTCATACCCAGCGTACGCATCAACCGCGTGTTCATGTTCGTGCTGACCTGCGCCGCCGCCTTCACGGTGTGCTGCCTTGCCCTGCCCGATTTCGGCAGGCTTTTCGATGTGGTGAGCCTGCGAGCCGAAGCCTGGGTGCCCGCCCTCGTTCCCCCCGCCCTGCTGATGGCGGGAATCGAACTTGTGAAACACCTGCGGAGCCATGGAATCGGTATCAGTCTCAAAGGCATCACAAAGAAAAAGGACGCGGCAGACGAACAGCCCTCCCCTGCAGCCGCTGCGGCAGATTCGGCCGCGCCTGCGTATGCGTCCGCGACATCGAATACATCCGCCGCGGGGAGTCCGATTCCGCAGACGCCCGGGCAGTACCGCGCCGGCATAGTGATAACCTCTGCGGTTGACGCCGCATCCGAGCGCTATGATTCGGCTATATCCTCATACCTCGACGAGTTTGCCGCCGCCGTGGATGCCGCTGATGAGAAGAACGATGACATGAGCGGCGGAAATTCAAGCCCCGATGCGGACGAAAACGCCGGGAACGGCGTTATAACGCCTGCATGTTCCCAGTCAGAGGATAACGCCGCCGAAACAGGCGAGGTTATTTCCGGCGAGACAAACGAACTCCCGCCCGAAACGACAGACTGAATCCGTCCGACGGAAACGGCGGGCAAACGGATTATTTAACGAATAATAACAGGCATCCCGCGCCCGGAACTTTGAACCGGGGCTGGATGCCTGTTATTTATGTGATTCATTGTCAGTCGATGGTCTTGTCTATCTTGAAGCGGAGTATCTTGCGGGAGGTGTTCTTCTCGAATTCGGTATCGCGGAGCTTCACCTTGCCCACCGACTTGTAGGATACGCTGCGGGCGTTGATCTCCTTTATCGCCTTCTCGAAGTGTGCCTGCGGGTCGGTGATTCCGCGGCGCTCCAATGCCTCGGCGTCGGGGTAAATCTCGGCGACGATAATCTCTTTGTATGGGTCGCTCTTGCTCTCGCCGGCGTATACCACAACCTCGTTCACGCCGTAGACGCCCTGAATCTCGGTCTCGATCTCCTCGGGGTAGATGTTCTTGCCGTTGGAGAAGATGATGAGGTTCTTGAGTCTGCCGGTGATGTAGATCCACTGGTCTTCGCCCTCGGTCAATATCTTGCCGTAGTCGCCGGTGCGGAAGTAGCCCTCCTCGTCGATGACCTCGGCGGTGGCTTCCTCGTCCTTGTAGTAGCCCAGCATACGGTTTGGACCGCTGTAGGCTATCTCGCCCTCGCCGTTCTCGTCGGGGTCGATGATCTTCACCTTGCCGCCGATAATCGGCAGCCCCACCGAGCCGGTCTTGCGGTACTCGTTGCGGTTGCAGGAGATAAGGGGGGCGCACTCGGTGATGCCGTAACCGTTGAGGATAACAATGCCGATGCTCTCGAAGAAGTCGATTATATCCTGATTAAGCGCGGCGCCGCCGCAGATAATCATCTTGACCTCACCGCCGAAGCTCTCGGTTATCGACTTAAAAAGAGGTTTGCGCAGGTCTATGCCCACTTTGCGCATGCCGTCGGAGAACTTTATGAGCTTCTTCAGCATCGGTAGCTTGCCTGACTTCTCGGCGGTGGTCATTATGCGCTTGTAGAAGGTCTCGACAAATAGGGGAACCAGCACCAGGTGTTCCGGCTTGAATTCCTGCAGCTCCTTGAGAATATGTCTTGTGCCTGAGGACAGGTAAAGGGTACAGCCCTGTGCCAAGTGACCTTCAAAGCATACCGTGGAGCCGAAGGTATGGTGGGGGGGCAGTACCATGATTGAGCGGTAGGTGATCTGGAAGTTATACATGCCCTGAACCATATCGGAACAGAGATTGCGGATAGAGAGCATTACGCCCTTGCCCTTGCCGGTGGTGCCGGAGGTAAAGACGATGGTGGCAAGCCGGTCGACATCAAATTCATAGTCGTAGTATGAGTTGTCGCCGCCTGCAAACAGTTTGGCGCCCCGTTCTCTGACGCTGTCCATGTGCTCGGCATATTCGGCGGTGACAGCCGGATCGGGACCGAACTCTATGAAATTCTTCAAGGTGGGAACCAGGTCGCGTATCTCGTTTGCCTTGTTCACGACACCGCTTGAGTATATAAGACCCTCACACTCGGCTTTGTTCATTATGGCGGCGATTTCGGCGGCAGGCAGTTCCTTGTCAATGGGAACCAGAATGCAGCCCGTCGCAAGGAGCGCAAAGTAGGCATACACCCAGCCGACAAGGCACTCGCCCACGACAGCCACATTTTTGTCGCGCAGACCCATATCGACAAGGGCTGTGCCCAGGTCGCGGACATAGTCGCGCATCTCCGCGAAGGTCACCTGAGACGGCTCGGGGTCCTTCGGGTTGTTGCGATATACCAGCGCCGGACGGTCGGGGTAACGCTCCGCCACATTTTCCACAAGCTCGCGGAAGTCCTCGAAATGGGTGGTCTCGTATAACGGGTAGTTTGATTTTCTGTTCTTATATGACATGTTTTATCCTGCCTCTCAATTTACATAGATGCTTTGTGCAATGGTAATTATTATATCAGTTTTATATTAGCATGTCAACATCCGATTCGGAATTGTTACAAATTGTTTGTAACAATTATAATAAACTTAACTATTGTTAATTTATTTATCGACCGTCAGCGCCGCAATTCCCGCAGATACGCCTTGTGTTCGGGCGGCACGCGAAAACTCTCGCAGGATTTGCGAATCGCCATGTTGTGCGTCCATCTGTCAAGCCTGCCTTCTTCTATGCAGGGCAAAATCTCATCATAGCGCAGGGTCAGCGCCTCGGCGAAATACCACGCCCGCATCATATTAACATAATAAGCGTCCGAACGAATCTCCGCGACCATTTCGGGGTAATTCGGGCGGTAATCTTCACCGAGGCAGTGCTTCATCAGCATCCCGATCCCGAAGCGCAGGGTATATTCATGCTCCGAGCGCAGCCATTTCTCAATATGGGAAATCAGTTCTCTCCTGTGTTTCGCAAAGACCCTGGGCAGGAGAGCGTCGCAGGTCGCCCAGTTGTCGACATGAGGCAGGAATCTATCAATATCAGCAACACATTCGCCGAAGTCCCGGCAGGCATTTATAATGAACGCATGAAGCTGATTTTCTTCAAAGCTGTCATGGGGCAGTGACGCGATGAAACCGTCAGCTTCACCGGATTTTATCATTTCCTTTGCCAGTTTCCGAAGTTCCGGGGTTCTCACACCGATTATCGTCTCGGGCGGTATGTTGGGTATCAGTCTGCGCTGGAACGCGGCGTATCCCGCGTCGGATAGCGCGTGTAGTTTTGCTTTTATGTCCATGTCGCTCCGGAATAACACTTTTTCTATATTACGAAGGCTGCCGCGAAATACTGCGCGGCAGCCCGTATATGTATAATTTTATATCAGCCGATGATTCTCTTCGCCAGATTTTCGACAGTCTCGTCGCTCCAGTCGGGGGCGGTGCCGATATATACGGTGCGGGAAAGCAGGTCAAGTGTCTTGGGGCACATGTCGCGGGTGTAGTTGTGATTCAGGTTTTTGTTTGCCTCCATCTTGAATGGGTCCATAAGGGGATGGAGAGCGCCCCGCTTTTCCATGACCGGCGTCCAGTTGGTATAGACATGTTTGCCGGTGTCGATGGGAAGCGTACCGCCGCCGAAGCGCGCCGAGAAGGCTCTTGCCTCTTTTTCGCTGCCGAAACGCAGGGCGACGGTGGTGCCGCAGTCGCCGCAGGTATCGTGGGAGGGAGCTATTTCCATCTTGTGGGCGATGGCTTCGATCAGTCTGCGTCTCGAACTGCGCAGTCCGGCGATGATGGGATCAAGACGCTTTAACTGCTCACGGAGAATGGCGCCGTGGAATTCGCTGACGCGGTACTCGGTGCCGCAGAACTGGGGCTCGTTCACGCCGTCAAGCTGTGAGCCGAAGAAGGCTATTGCGCTTGAGTCGTGGAATATAAGCGCGCGCTCGTAGAGCTGACGGTTGTTTGTGAACAGGGCGCCGCCCTCTCCCGAGGTGATGACCTTGAAGTAGTTGAAGCTGTATGTGCCGGCGTCGCCTATGGCGCCCAGCTTGCGGCCCTTGTACTCGCCGCCCACCGACTGGCAGGCGTCCTCCACCACCGCGAAACCGTGCTTTTTCGCCACCGCGCAGATTTTGTCCATATCCGAGGGGAAGCCCTGAATATGCACCGGGATAACAGCCTTTGTCGCCTTTGACACCTTCTTCTCCATGTCCTCCGCGTCGATGGTGAGGGTCTCGTCCACCTCGCAGATTACCGGTATAGCGCCGACAGCCGTCACGGCAATTGCGGTGGCGATATAGGTGTAGCCCGGAACGATGACCTCATCGCCGGGGCCGATGCCCAGACCGATGAGCGCCGACTGAATCGCGGCGAAGCCCGAGGTCATGAGAAGCGCGTAGTCGGTCTTCATGAAGGCTTTGATCTCCTTCTCGAAGTTCTCGACTTCGCGGGCGCCGTCATTTATCTTGAACAGTTTGCGGCTCTCTATCACGCGGGCGAGAGCGTTTATTTCTTCTTGTCCTATGATATACATTTTTTACCTCGCTGTATGTTTTTTACAGGCTTTCGATGAGCTTAAGATTCTGAAGTATTATATGGTTGTCGGCGTCGTCGGTGAGATTGAAGACGTCCGCCGCCCGGGAGGTCATAACCTCATAGCCGCCCAGGGGTATCTGATCGCGGGAGGGGAAATAGGCGTGGGCGCCGTTGCAGCAGCTCAGCGACAGGGTGTGGCGGAATTTGCTGTATTCGCGCAGGCGCAGAGTCACCGCGCTGAAAATCTCATATGGGAAGGGGATGAACAGCGCCGGTCCTATCGCCGCAAGCGTCTGGCGGAAGGTGAATGCCGTCTCTGCCGGCGCTCCGCTCTCGTAGTGAGCCTTTATGCGCAGCAGGTGGTCGTATTTCAGACCGGTGAGGTTTATGAGATTGTTCACGTCGTGGTTCGCTCTGAACCAGGCTATCTGCTCGTCCACCTCCGACTCGGGGGGCAGGGGCTGATAGGGCAGCGAAATGTCGCCGCTTACCGTCTTGACCGCCACGTCGGTGCGGTAGTCGTATATCGTCCGCCAGCAGGTTACCGCGTCCTGCGCCGCCACCGCGCCCAGCTCGCGCACATACTGGATGTTGCCGGTTGTGCGGCCGTTGGTGAGACGGGGACCGGTGTCGCCGATGGCGCCGTTGAAGAACACCGTCATGGTGCCGCTCTCCGCCTCGAGACGGTCGATCATCACGCCCGACCAGTCGCGGGTGATCTCATGATTCCTGCCCGCAGCCGTGCCGTGACAGCCGTAGTGTACAAGGTTGAGAATCGGCTCGTTCCCCTCGGCGCCCCGGAAGGCAAGTATTGTCATGGTGGGGTCAAAGGTGCCGTGAGGGTTCTGACCGAGGATGACCTCGCCCTTGGGGGTTATCTGACGGCGGTTTATGCCCACCTTGCTTTCAATTGTTCCGATGCCCATTTTCGCGGGTATGCGGGATTTCCAGGCGTCGCCGCCTGCCTTTACCGCCCGGGGAACCAGTATCGTATCGCAGTACTCGCGGTTCAGCGGTCCCCAGCCGGTCAGCTCCACGGTTGTGGGTCCCGAATGGGTGTGTGTGGCGCAGACTATGACTTCATCGAAGTCAATGCCGGCTGCCGCGGCGATCTTCTCTCTCAGCTCGTCCGCCAGTTCGTCCGACAGCTCGCAGAGGGCGGCTGAAACCAGGATAGTCCTGTTCTCTCCCCTCTCGAATGCCGCGGCGGTGACCGTCAGATCGTCGTGCACCGAAGTGGATATAACGTCGGGCGCGTAGCCGAAAAGCGCGGTGCCAACCGGCGGAGTGATTATCTCTCGCGCCGCACCGGCACGGAAAACATCTGATGCCATATTGTTAACCTCCAAAATTGTTGCCTCTGAAATGCGGGGTCACGCTTCGGGCGCTTTCGCCCGCAGCAGTCTGCCGCAAAAATGCCTGAACCCGAAAATAGCCGCCTCATCTCATCGGGAATCGTGAACCAAAAACGGTTTTATGTTATTCCGCTTCTGTTAAAAGTGACTGCGGCCGCTCACTGTCCGAGACGCCTTTGCTCTTAAGCAGCTTCAGAAATCCGGTCTTATTGTAAAAATACGCTTCTCCGGTATAATCTCCGTTCCCGATTCCCTTCATTGTCCCGTCTTTCATGGAGATCGAAACGCCGCCCGGCGCGGGATTGAACAATAATATATCGGTAATCTCATGTCCCCGCCACTCATCCCGCATGCCGTATTCGAAATCAAAGGGGCGCTTGTTTTTGGCTTCATATTTTATGGCATGGCGAGTATAGGAAATCGCCCACATCAGCGGTCTGACAAGGTATATGCCGCTGTTGCGGAAAGAATAGAGATTGTTTCGCGATATGCTCCCCGCCAGCTTGACACGATATAGTATGCTGCCGCCGACAATATGAAAATCGCATCTGCCGCTTTTAATATTGCCGAAAATCCAGAACGGATGAGCGGGAACGAAGGTCATTCCATTTTTCCTGCATACGCTCTTTATGCCACCATACAGCGAAAGGCGTTTCAGGAAACACCTGATAAAAGGGAGCATGAACAGCAAAGCCGCAGCCGGCACAATTATAAGCAAATATTTCATGCTTTTACCTCCATATACCAGTATTTGTTAAACCATATGCAGCGTGTGTCTTTCGGCTTATGTTTGAATGTTTAACGTGTCGTCGGCACATCGGAATCCGAATATATTATACAATATACTTCGCTCCGTGTCTACTGTTTCCGCGAAAATGTCGGTTTCTGTCCTTATCAATCCGCGTCCTCGTCAAGCGCTTCAATGAGGAAGGACACCGGACGGAAGCCGTCGTTGCAGGAAATCATTGCCGAGCGGGGGTTCTTCATCCAGCCGTTGTATATGTTTTCCCCGCCGCAGGCAAGGGTGAGTACAAAGGCTGACATGCTGTCCCAGGCGCTCTGACAGAAGCCTTCGGGCTTTTCCCAGCCGTTGGCTATGAAGGTCATGCCCTCTCTGATGTCACAGGGGGAGTCGAGGGGATTCTCGTAACGGGCGATGAGGTCGCTGTGACGGACGGCCTTGACCGCCGTTATGCGGACTTTTTTCATATGCTTATATGCTGTCGGACTTTACTCTTCCCCGCCGCCCCGGAGCATGTCTGCGAATGGGGTCACGTCGGACATGCCGAACTGCTCGCGGTAGTCATACCCGAGGAAGCAGGCGAAGGTTGACAGGTCGCGGAAGCCCAGGGATTTATAATATCGTCCGTCGGCTGCTATTACCGGCTTGTCGGGGGTGAAGGACCTGGGCGGCTTTTTCCAGCCCGAGAACATCGAGTTGTCAAGCCAGTATTCAAGCAGCTTTGCCTCCTCTGCGCCGAACAGCTCCAACAGCGGCTTCGGGTATGCGCACTGCCTTGCGTTCTTCTCGGAGGAGGGGTCGTCCATCGGGATGTGGAAATCCCTGTCCATAGGGGCGTATTCGAGGAAAATTCCCTCGGCAGCCTTTACCTTCACCGGCGGCGCCTTGCAGTCGGCGTAGGCAAGATATGCCAGCTTCGCGCCGGGGATGTGTTTGCGCAGTTCGGTCACTATTGCGTTCATGACAATCAACTGCTGCTCGGAGGGAGTGTACCCGGCGCAGTCCGGACAACGGCACGCCGAATCACGGGCGTCATCCATCCAGAAGAAGAAGCGTTTTGTAGAGCGGTAGAGTTTCAAAGCGGTCTCGGCGGCGCGTCTCGCCATATAGCCTATGGCTTCCGGGTTCGAGGCGCAGCAGTTAAGGTCGGGAACCCGCTTACCGTCGGCGCTGAGCCTGAACCATTCGGGATGAGCCGTAAATTCCTCCGCCGGCAGAAGGTAGCGTGCCGCGTGCATCTCGTATTCAATCTCGATGCCCTTTTCATTGGCGTAATCGAGCGTCGCCCGGTATTCGGGAGTTTCGAGCATCTTAAGCAGTCCGGCAAGCGATTTGTGCGCCTCTCTGCCGCCTTCGGGGTGCAGTCCGATGCGGGGTATGCCCAGCCGCACCGCCTCGTCGATCCATATCCTGTCAAGCTCGTCGGGATGAATCAGCACGCTGCCGGTGTATTTTATATTATTGCCCATGATTATTTCCTCGCATCGGTGATTTTAACATATTATAACAGATGATTCCGCGAAATGAAAGACCCGATTTACAAATAATAAAATGACCGCTGTTGTCAAACCTCCCGCCGTGTGATATAATCGCGATGATATTACATTTGCGGCGATTTTCCGCGGAAATTCACGGATTACCGGATATATGAATACATCGTCAGCGAAAGGCAGGTACAGAATGAACATCCTTCCAACCGTAAAACTCGGCGATACCGATATCACCCGTCTGATTCTCGGCGGCAACCCGATAAGCGGCAACTCCCATTGGAGCGCCGACGCCGACCGGGAGATGCGCGAATATTTCACCGTCGAGCGTATCAAGCGGCTGCTCTTCCGCTGCGAGGAATGCGGCATAAATTCCATGCTGCTGCGGGGCGACATGCATATAATGCGCCTGCTGCTCGAGTACCGCGCCGAGGGCGGGCGGCTCAACTGGATAGGCATGACCGGCAGCGAGTTTCTCTCATTTGAGGGCAACGTGCGGCAGATGATGCAGTACAAGCCTGTCGCCATGTACCACCACGGCTCGGTGACCGACAGTTTCTTCAAAAGCGGCAGGACCGACGAGCTTCGCCGCCGTATCGACTTCATAAAATCCCGGGGAATTCCCGCGGGGCTGGGCACCCATATGCCCGAGGTTATCGAATATGCCGAGGAGCATGAATGGGGCGTCGACTTCTACATGGCATGCGTTTACAACATCAGCCGCACCGACCGGGTCAGCTCCGCCATCACCGGCGGCGCCAATGTGGGCGAGGTGTTCGACGAGGGCGACATTCCGATTATGTACCGCACAATCCGCCGGACCCCCAAGCCCTGCCTTGCCTTCAAGATACTGGGCGCGGCGCGGCGCTGCTCTTCGCAGGACAGCGTCAGAGCCTGCTTTGACGAGGCTTTCGCGAATATCAAGGACAGCGACGCCGTGGTGGTGGGCATGTACCCGAAGACCGAGGATCAGGCGGCGCTGAACGCACGATATACCGCCGAGGCTATTGCGAAAGTCGGAGTTTAGATGTTGGTTGTATTATATAATCTTTCATATAATCTGTAAAAGGAGGGTTATCCGATGAAACGCATTTTGACACTGTTTGTTGCCCTGTCTCTGCTTACCGCACTCATGTCCTGCGGCGGAGGAACACAACCGTCACAGGTAGAAACCACAGCCGGGGAAGCCGATGCCGCAGACGGCGCCATCACCACAATCGCCGAGACAGCCGACCCCTTAGCCGACAATCTGCCCGAGGCTGACTTCAACGGGCGCAAATTCCGCGTGGTGACCTCGGATGAGTACGCCTATCAGATTTACGCGGAAGAGGAGACGGGCGACGTCACCAACGACGCCATATTCCGGCGCAACCTCACGGTTGAGGAGCGCTTCGGATTTGAGGTGGAGTCGCTGATTAACAGCGCGGGTAAATTTCAGTGGTATCCCCCCATCGTCGCCACTGTGCTGGCAGGCGAGGACGCTTATGATCTGGTAGGGCACTATGCCTACAACGCCCATGTCGCAATATCCGGCGGCGCATATCTTAACTGGAAAGATATACCCGACATCGACCTTGACCGGGTCTGGTGGAACAGCGAGATAAACGACCGCGCCACCTTTAACGGCAAACTGTTCGCAGTCACCGGCTATCTCGCCACCACGGTCATGCAGTCCACCTACGCCATATTTGTGAATACCCGACTTGCCGGAAACTACGGCTATGACCTGAAATCGCTTTATGGCATGGTGGAGGACGGCGAATGGGTAATAGACAAATTCACGCCAATGATGAAGGACATGTATGTCGACCTGAACGGCGACGGCGCACGGGACAAGGATGACCAGTACGGCTACGGCTCCATGCCCGACAACTCACTGGACTTCTGGCTCGCCGCCTTCGACCAGCCCATCACCTCCCGTGACAAAGACACGATAAAGATAGAGATTATGACCGACAAAACCGTGTCGGCGCTCAACAAACTGCTTGACTTCTACTACAACAACGAGGGTGTCATCAACTATGAGACGGTGACCGCCTATGTCTCCAACTACGGTCATGACCGCTTCGCGGCGGGGCTGACGGTATTCGCGCCCTCCTTCTTCTCGGCGGCTTACGACATGTACCGCGACATGGACGACGATTACGGCATTCTGCCCATACCGAAGTGGGATGAAAAACAGGATAAGCATTTCACCCATATCATGGACAAGTATACGATATGGGGCACTCCGGTGACGATCGGCGATACGGAATTTGTAGGCATTGTAACCGAGGCTCTCTGCGCCGAATCATACCGCTCGGTCTACCCGGTTTTCTACGACACGGCGCTGAAAGCCAAATACAGCACCGATGCCGCCACCGCCGACATGGTTGACCTTATAATGGACGGCGTGACCTTCGACCTGGGCTTTATGTTCGGCGAATATCTCGGCAAAGTGCAGACCATGATACGCGAACATATCAAGACCAACAACCCCGATTTTGCTTCAGACTACGCCTCACGTGTTTTCAAAATCGATGAGCTTAACTCTTTCTACGAATAAACCGAAACCGAGGTTTTTACAATATGTCTGTTCTTAACGGCAACATCTCCCGCGAAGCTGTTTTCGCAACCGACCTCCCCTTCGGCGAATGCCTGAAACCGCATAAGGGTATATCCTCACCCGCCGCGGCGCTTAAAGGCTGCATGGATATAGCCTATGATCCGGGGCGCGGGCTGCTTATCGCCGCATGCGCCGGTTCGCTTGAGCTGTTTCGTGTCTCAAATGACGGCGATACGCCGGGGAGCATCGAAAAGCTCTCCTCTCTCGGCGGCATCGGCGCGTCGCGGCAGTTAGCCTGCGGGCGGGGCGGATATGCCTTCGTCACGGCGCGGCATGACGGTATATACATCGCCGATCTGCGGGATGAGCAAAACCCGCGGCTCATCGGCCATCTTGATTCCCTGGAGCTGGCGACCGGCATAGCGCTGTATGAGGGCGGCGAACATCCTACGCTGCTCTGCGTCACCAACCGTCACATGGGCAACGAACTGTGGGATGTGTCGGACCCACATCTGCCTCATTTTCTCGGCTCCTATCTTGCCGGCGAATCCCAGTCGGCGGCTTTCTTTACGCTGCCGGGTGACGAACGGCTGTTTACAGCCTCCGGAGACTGGATGAACAAGCGGGTACAGATTCACGACGTCACAGACCCGAAAAACGTCCGCCTTGTATCAATGTACAATGTGGACGGCTTTGCCGACGGCTGCGCGGTGGTGCGGCAGGGCGGGCGGACACTGTGCCTCACCTCCACCGGCCATCATGCCGCCCGGTTCCGCAACCGCTGGAAGTATCAGAAATCCGGGATGCTCCTGCCCTGTATGCTGGAGGAGGGCTACGGCTGCGGTCACGGACTTGAGATTTTCGAGATATCCGAGCCTGAATGCCCTGAATATATCGGCTCGGTGAAGTTCCCGCCCCACCACGGCGGCATCGATTCCTGGCGGGTGTCGGTATCGGGTGACTGCGCCCTCTGCTGCGACTCGGCGGGCGGTTTCTTTGCCGTTGACATCAAGAATCCCGCCGCTCCCGAAATCGCGGGGCACTTTCTGCCTGCCGCCGACAAGAATCAGCCGGTCTCCCCGCCGCCTGTGCAGACCCTCCGCATGCCGGTCATGGGGGCTTTATATGCCGCGGGAAGCATCTGGCTCGCATGTCCGGGAGAAGGACTTCATGCCCTTGACCCCTCTGCCATTGAGGTGCGGATGCGCGAACCGGAAATTCCGGCGGCAGATTCCGCGCAGACCGCCGGAATATCACATATAGAAAAAGCAGATAAAAATCAGACAGCCGGCGGCATAGTATTTTCCTGCTCGTCTCAGGTACATTCCTTCGCGGTTATAAAAAGCGAGGGCGGCGAGCGATTGATTTTCGCCTGCGGAAATTCCGGGCTTGCCGTTTGTTATACCGAGGGCGGTGAGATTACCCGCAGGCTCACCCCGGCACCCTGTCACGATGTGATTGCAATCGGCGATAGTTTGGAGGATCAGCGCATATTCGCCGCCGAGGGCTCCGCAGGCGTGGCTGAATACAGATATCATCTCGGCGCACTGACCGAAATCGAACGAATCGACCTGCCGGGAGCGAGAGAACTGGTATATCTGCCGACGCGGAAGCTTATCGCCGTGCAGGTCGGTGTGGGGAGCGCCGGTCTGATCTCACTTGACGGCGAAAAATTTAACCTGCTTGGAAACTATCCGGTGGGCGGCATGCTCTACCACCGCCATTTCGTCCGGGAGCCATTTGCCGGTCATCTTGTGACCCTGCCCCTGGGCAACGGACCGAAGCTGTTCGAGGTCTCCGCCGAGAACGGCGGCGCGGTTAAGCCCGTCCATATCGCCTTTGCCGACCGTCAGCTCTGTCCCATCGAGGAGGGTGCCGCGGCCGGAAAGGGTCATCTGTATGCCGTGCTTGACGGAAAACTCGCGGTATACTCCTCTCCGGATGAGTTTGAGTCACTCGGCGAATCGGCGGCGCACACACTCCCGGGAGTGAAGCTCCGGGGGATTCCCTTCGTCTGCGGAGATTCGCTTGTGGTGCTGAACCGCCGCACGGGAGAGGCGGTCATACTCGATATCTCCGAACCCTCATCTCCGAAGTTTGCCGCAAAGCGCCTGCTGCCCGGTCATCCCGAATACGCGGCGGCGCTGCCCGGCGGCTCGGTCCTCCTCTGCTGCGGTCACGCGGGCGCTCTGCTGCTGTGACGGCTGTGAATTTATATTGAAGCCTGCCGATACACGCCCCCGTTCTCTGTATAATCCGAGGGGGGAGCGCTGCTCGTTGTCCGGTCACGCATGTGTTCACCCGGGCAGCCGTACAGATGTATATTCTTTGTCGGCTTTCTGCGGAACAGCCCGGCGGCGCGGTTATTCACATATAGTTTACCCTTGTTACCCGCACGAAAATCGATTTTTTGTATTGACAAACAGCGCGTTCCATATTATAATTGCATATCATGTATTCAGTTTTTCAACCTTATATACATTATAGTATAATATTTCCACGTGGCGGATATACCGTTACGGGTGACAGAACCGGAGGTTTTATAAATTATGTACGATACCGTAAAGCAGCTTCTCGTCGATGAACTAAATGTAGAAGAAGAGGATATCCGTCCCGACGCGGAGCTTGTCAACGACCTGGGCATCAACTCCCTGGAGCTTGCCGATCTCATCATGCTCTGTGAGGAGAAGTTTGATATAGAGATAAAGGACGACGACATCCGCGGCTTCGTCACCGTCGAGGATGTTGTGGAATACCTCACCGGTATCGCCGGCGAAGAATGAAATTATACCGGACCCGGGGAGAAACCGACCCGGGATGTACGGTTTTATGGCTTTGCGGCTGTTTCCGGATTTTTCGGAAGCACCCGCTTTAATGCTGAAATAGCTGAAATAATGGAAAGAGAGGTGCGGCATCTTTGAAAATCCTCCTGGCAATCATTGTAATTCTGGCAGTGCTGCTTTCTCTTGCCGCCGTCATAGCCATAGCTCTGATACTAAAGTCCTCCATAGACACCGACAGGCTGCTGCAGACGGTGAATCGTCCACGCAGCTTCGTGCGCTCACTGCTTCGTGTGGGACTGGGACGCTATCCGGTCATAGCACCGGTATATCTCCCCTCCCCCGACGCCCCCGGGCGCATAGTCCGGATTGACGCCATAACGGTAACCCGCGGCGGCGTCACGGTGGTAAAGTCGGTGCCCGAGCCGGGACATTACGTGAACCTGCCATACTCAAACTGGCAGCTGCATACGGGCGGAAGCGCCATGATGATCCTCTCGCCCTTCGCCCTCAACAACGAAGCCTGGCGTGCGGTCACTGCCCTGCTTACCTCCAACGGCTACACGGTGCCGGTGCACAATCTGGTTGTGCTCAGCGCCTACGATGTCTCTTTCGCCAACTATGAGGAGCTGCTTGTGACAGCCGATGAGCTGATACCCTGCATACGTTCCCTCGACCGCAGCCGCAGTCTTTCGCTGCGCCGGATGTGGGAGATACGCAAATTCATACGTCAGAACCGCATTGACCCCCGCAGGATCAAAAGGCTCGCGGAACAGCAGATGTATGCTCAGGGACAGATGCAGGCAGGTCGAAATTACCGGAATCCCGATCAATAATAAAGGGCAGCCCAAAATAAGGCTGCCCTTTATTCATATGCAATTCACACTTCCGCGTCTCAGCTTATTCCGAAGGCTGCGATGCGGATTTTGTTTCCCTCGGACTGCTCGTGCTTTTTGCCGGCGACCCGCAGCCGCAGAATATGCTCGCCCGGGGCAAGATTGCCGTATAACAGCGGCAGGGCTATCCGGTTGAAATTCAGACAGTATCTGTCCCATGCGCGGACGGTTTTCTCCTCGCCGCCGTCAAGGCTGCAGATAATGTCGCCGCCGTCCTTTGCCAGCATCCAGTAGACGCCAGCTTCTCTGCCGGTGAAGCGCAGTTCCAGCGCCGAGCCTATGTCATCCGATTCGATGTAGTGCTCATATCGGCCGCAGAGCGGTTTATCAACGAGAGTCCAGCCCTTTTGTCTCTGACCGGAACCGCATTCAATAAGACCTGCGGCGTCGAGCAGCCGGGCGTCGGTCTTTAGCGAATCGGCGGGATTCTTCGGCTCGGGCATAACGTGTTCTTTAAGTGCCTCGGGGGCTTCTCCGGACAGCGCCGGCCGCAGCACGTCAATAACCGCATCGGCGCAGAACCTGTGCCCTCCCTCGCCGGGGTGTACCGTATCGGGGGCGTATACCGTCCAATCGCCTCCCGCCCTGTTCACCGCATAGGCGAGATGTATTCCCATGTCTATCCGGGGAAGATTGTAGTGCCGCCCGAGATCATCGTGCGCCTGCCTGGCTACCGAGGGTCTGCCGTCGGTATAGGCATCCCAGGCGGCTTTTGTTATGGTGTAGACTATTATGATATCCACATAGGGGTTTGCCCGGCGCAGCTTGCGGAATATCGACTCGCTGTTCACCGACACGCCGTCATAGTCGCAGGCGAAGCCGTCGTTCACCGAGAATTCGAAGAATACCAGATCGGGTTTATGGGCTATGACGTCGCGATCACAGCGGTATAACCCCACAAAGGAGCCTGTGCCGCCGATTGCCGAGTTGACGTTTGTAATCTCCGCCTCGGGAAAGGCTTCCCGCATCCAGCTTTCGGTCATCCCCCGCCAGCCCTTCATTTCGGTTATCGAGCCGCCGAAGTAGCTGACCGTCAGTTTTTTCGCCGTTTTCAGCAGGTATCTTGTGTTTTCAAGCATTTTTGTTTTCCTCCCCTTTTGTGTGATTTTCTGTTTCCTCTATCGTTATCATGAAGTGCAGCCTTGCCTTGGCGCGGCGGCGGAGAAACCCGGGCAGAGTGTTCACTACCCCCCGAGAGCCGTATACGGCGTTCAGGAAGCGGAAACGGGTATCTTCGTCTTTATTCACATTCACGTTCTCGGGTGCGCCGTCACCATGGTTATCCCCCACCGCATGAAAGGCGACAAAATGCGCCCCCCTGCCGTGCCAGTACATGACAATGCCGGCGCGGATATTCCCGTCTCCCGGCCGTCCGGCGCTAAGTCTTAACCCCCATTTCAGTTTCAGCCTGCCGCCGGAGTTTTCAAGGAACGGTTTAAGCCGTCTGCGCAGGAAGGAGACCAGGGTCAAAGGATTGGTTCCCAACAGCCCGAAGAGCAGCGTGGAGTGCCGCATACCAATCGCCACCGCCCGCCAGCCGCCTTCATCACAGCCGCAGATGCGCAGAAGATTGAAAGCCGCTATCCAGCCGCAGCCGTTGTAGTCCGAATTCTTTATCCCGTATGGCACGGCGGCGGTTTTGCGCTGGTCGATGATGAAGCCGTCGGCCGAGAATGCCTCTGCCGGCAGAGCGTGGGGTATTTTTCGTTTTCCTGACATATTTGCCGGCTTCGGTCAGCCTTCCCTTCCCCGCGGCGTGGTGCCGCGGTATTTTTTGTACAAGCGGTGGAAATAGGACGCGTCGCGGAAACCGGTGAGCCTTGCCGCTTCCTCCACGGTGACCCCGTCGGCACTCAACAGCTCGGCTGCCTTGTCGATACGCAGACGGTTGCGGTATTCCACGGGCGGGATGCCTCCCGAATATTCGGTGAAGAGTCTGCGAAAGCCCGTGACGCTTACAGCGCACATCCTGGCAAGTTCCTCCACGCCCGTATTCTCGTATGGCGATTCTTCTATGCGCCGGATCGCGGGCAGAATCGGCGAGAAACGGCTCCCGTCCAGTTCGCGGCGGCGCATGTCGCAAAGCAGCGCCGTAAACAGCTCGTAGAAAAGGCTCTGAGCCTTCAGTCCGCTCATGGGCTGCATATAGGTGCGCTGCAGGGCGGCGAAGCGGGGCTTATAAGGGCTCGCGGCGTCACTCAGAAGGATTTGCGGCGTTTTGCCGATAACAGCCGGTTCGCCCGCCGAAATGTACAGCTGAAAATCGGCGACAAGCATACTGTCGTATCCGGAACCGGCTTCATCTTCGGTTATGCGGAAGGCGTATTCGCCGCCGCAAGGGATATATAAGATATCTCCGGGAGTTAATATGAAACCGCCTCCCTCAAAACTGTACTCGCGCCGTCCGCCAAGATACAGCGAGAGCACCGAACAGTTCCGCGCCGAATTAACGCTGCCGTTTGAAAAGGCGCGCGAATAGCCTGCCGGCTCGCGAATAGCCGCCGTCCGCAGAAGCGTCAGACCCGCTCCTCTCTCGAGCATTGCGGCGGGAGAGATAACACGCCGCGATTCACTGGGGGCATTTGTCGAATCGTCCATATTAATGCTCATATTGTCCATTGTATTTTCTTTACATAAAGGGTATAATGATGCTGAAATCCTACATTCGACTATCGGTTTTATTATATCACAGGAGGAAACAACATGCAAGAGTTGACTTCGGCAATGGTAAAGGAGCAGGCAAAGCTGTTCGGCGCCGACCTTTGCGGCATCGCGTCGATGGACCGCTTCGAAGGCGCGCCGCCTCAGGCCGACCCGCGCTTCATATTCCCCAGGGCGAAGGTATGTATTATGCTCGCCTTCCGCATTCCCAGGGGTTATTTCCGGGGTATAGAGGAGGGCACCCTCTTCTCTGTCTATCCCTCTATGGGCTATGGCGGAATCAATATGGTGGTGTCTCCGCTGACGCTTCGATGG
>Ga0123335_1003183_pt1 | contig 23303 bp, 22 predicted proteins | sample BiotimSIPDNA_2_FD_89707 | JGI IMG/M metagenome (GOLD analysis project Ga0123335, IMG submission 89707) | Anaerobic biogas reactor microbial communites from Washington, USA - Biogas_R2 time_0 SIP DNA | ecosystem: Engineered > Bioreactor > Anaerobic > Unclassified | place: Washington, USA...
ACCTGAAAAAGTACGTTGCCCTGAAACCCGGTGATGTGGAAGCGCAGAAGACCCTTGCGGATAATCTCTATGAGAGAAAAGATAACGCCGGTGCACTTGCGGCCTACCGCGCTGTTGCCAAGGCGGATCCCTCTGCAAAGGGTATCTATAAGAAATATGCGGAACTTGTAATGGCCGGTGGAAATGAGGCCGAGATCGTTACTGTTCTTAACGGCGCGATAGCTGCCGGTGAAGCCGATGTTGCGATGTACAAGAAGCTTGCCGGGATCTACAGCAAGCAGGGCAACCATGTAAAAGCAGTTGCCATGTACGAGAAGGCAAGTCAGCTTGATCCCAAGAATTCTTCCCTGTTGACCGAGCTTGCAGAATGCCAGCTCAAGAGCGGAAATGCCGGTGCGGCTATCCTGACCTACGAACAGGCCATAGCGATGAATCCACAGGCAAGCAAAGAGTATAAGGTACTGGGTGATCTTTACATGAAAGAGAAAAAGACTGATTCTGCGATCAGGGCATACAAGAAATATCTTGAAAAAAATCGTGAAAACTCAGTCGCAAGACTGGTTGCCGAGAACGCCTATAAATCGAATAACTACCCTGAGGCTGTCAAGTATTTCGCGATGTTGTCAAGCCCGGATAATTCCGATCCGGCTATTCTGATGATGTATGGGCAGTCCTGCTTTCAAACCAAAGATGAGTTCAAGGCTTACCAGATCTTTAAGCAGCTCTCAAATGTAAGTCCAAAAGATCCTGTCGTATTTGAAAAACTCTATGATATCTCGACTCGTGCCGGTACCAAGGAAGAAGTTCTGTCATATCTGAGAAAATATGCAGAGCTGAAACCCTCAGATGCCGCGGCTCAGAAAAAACTGGGAGACATGCTTTTTGAGCGTAAAGATGAGCCCGGGGCACTTACCGCATACAGAGCCGCACTCAAGGCCGATTCTACAACGAAAGGAATTTACAAACGTTATGGCCAGCTTGTTCTGGTCAGCGGAACGGAAGATGAAAAGATCAGAGCGTTCAGCGGTGCTATAGCTGCCAATGAGGCAGATGGAAAGATGTACAAATCACTCGGAGAAATATATCAGAAGAAGGCTCTTTATGATAACGCAATCAAGATGTTTGAGAAAGCATCACAGCTTGATCCCAAAGATTCCGATATTCTGAATTCTCTTGCCGAGTGTCAGATTAAAAAGGGCGCTATCAGTGAGGCAACCATGACCTACGAGCAGATCGTTGCTCTGAAACCTGGTGCTGAAAAAGAGTACAAACAATTAGGTAACCTCTATATGCAGCAGAAGAAAACTGATTCGGCTATCAAGGCTTATAAAAAATACCTTGAGAAAAATCCTGCTGATGGCGAGGTCGCCCTTATAGTCGGTACAAAGTCTTATGAATCCAAAAATTATCCGGATGCGGTGAAGTATCTGGGAATGGTAACCGGACCAGAATCGAAGAAAGCCTCATTCATGGAAAAATATGCGGAGGCTGCATACGCTGCACAGGATTTCCCCAGGGCAATGCGTATCTACAAGGATCTCTCGGTTCTTAATCCCAAAAATGCCGACCTGTTCAAGCGGCTTTATGAGATTTGCAACAAAACCGGGGCTCCGGATGAAGCGCTCAGCAATTTGCGCAAATACGCTGCGTTGAAGCCAACTGATGCGGAAGCTCAAAAAGAATTGGGTGATGCTTTATTTGAAAAGAAGGATAATCCCGGCGCTCTGACTGCATACCGTAATGCTCTGAAGTACAATCCGGCTATCAAAGGCTTTTACAAGAGGTATGTCAGCCTTATTATGCAATCTGGCAAACCTGATGAAAAAATTGCTGCCCTTAATGGAGCAATAAATGCCAATGAGGCCGATCCCCCCATGTATGGCTCTTTAGCTGAGCTCTATAAGGATGCGGGCAATTACCCCAGAGCTATAAAGATGTATGAAAAAGCATCTCAGTTAGATCCCAAGAACGGCAAAATTCTCTCTTCACTTGCCGAATGCCAGATAAAGAGCGGTGCTCTCAATGAGGGTGCGATAAATCTTGAACAGGCAATCGCTCTGAATCCATCGGCCAGCACTGAATACAAGCAGCTTGGTGACCTTTACATGCTGCAGAAAAAGAATGATGCCGCGATGAATGCCTACAAGAAATACCTTGAAAAGACATCGGATGGCAAGATCGCTTCAGTGGTTGCCTCCAATGCTTACCAGAAAGAAAATTACAAGGATGCATTCAAGTACTACGGAATGGTTAAAGACGACAACAGCTCAGGGTATCTCATTAATTATGGCCTTTCAGCTTTTAAGATGAATGATTATAAAACCACTATCACCATACTGGAAAAAGTCAGGGGATTGAAAGGCACTGTTCCAAATAAGAGCGTTGCACTGAAAACCCTTGCTGAATCTTACCAGAAAAATGGCGAGCAGATGAAGGCTGCTGAGGTCCTCAATGAATATGTAAAGCTGCCCGGAGTCAAAGATCCTGATGCCTCTTATTTAAGAGCTACAGTTTATGAGACAATCAATCCAACTCAGGCAGTGCAGATGTATGAGGAGAACGTAAAGGCATATCCAAGAGATTACAGAAACCTCCTGAAACTTGGTATTTACTACTCACGTAAACCTGCAAGTGTGCAGACGGCAGCCAAGTATCTGGAAAGATGTGCTGCTATCACTGATACTATAGGTAGAGTCTGGCTTGAGCTTGGCAGCCTCTATGCAAAGCTCAAGAGAGATCAGGATATGTTAAATGCATATCGTAAATTCATCGCAGTAGATCCGGAGAACGCCGAGGCTACAGGTAGAATCGGTGAGATCCTTTTAAGCAAAAGGATGACCGATGATGCTATGGTGTTTCTGGAAATGGCTAATGCTCTGAAAGAAAACGATCCCAAGCTGATGACTCTTCTGGCCAGGGGCTACATAATGACCAACCGGCGAAATGAAGGAGCAAACCTGCTTGAGAAAGTTGTTAAACTTTCAAAGGGTAACATCGATGATGAGCTCAGGATTGAGCTGATTAATGTTTACCTTGAATCAAACCAGCATGCAAAAGCTGCAGATGAGTTGAAGATTCTTATAGCCAAAAAACGCGACAAGGATCTTCTGGTCAAGTATGCAAGAGCTGTATATGAGTTAGGGCGTTATAAAGAGGTCGAAAGTATAGTAGGAGAAATTAAGGCTGTTGATCCTGAAAATCTCGAAGCACATATGATGCTGGGAAGAGCTAAAGTAGCTCAGAAGAAGTATGATGATGCGATTGAGACTTTTAAAGAGGTCCTCTATATCGATCAAAACTACGGCCCTGCATTGTGCGAGAGAGCTAATGTGTACCTCATTCAGGGTAAAAATCAGTGGGCAAAGACCTTCTATGACAGGGCTCTGAAAGCGGACCCAAAAAATGGTCTGGTTCACCTCGGCCTTGCCAAACTGGCTAAACAGCAGAAGGATTACACAACCTATTCTCTTCATCTGGAAAAAGCCCGTAAACTTGATCCGCAGAATAAAGAGATACAGGAAGAACTCAAATCCGTCAGAAGGTAAATTCAATTCGACCCCAGGGGGGACCACAGAGTCCCCCTTTCTTTCTCTCTTTCCCTATCTTCCTTCCCTCAGGATCTTTTTTTATCCAGAAAAATCTCTCTTCATACGTAATTTTAGATGGAAGGGAGGCTCTTATGAATAATCAGGAAATTGCTGAAAGTCTAATGGAACTGGTCAAACTTTTCTCTGATACTGCATGGAACTATGAAAGGGCACTGGATCAGATTCAGGATGAAGATTTAAGGCTGGAATTATCGGAACTTCATAATGAGCACATTGGAAACATGGAAAATCTGAACAGTTATATCAGGCAGCTTGGCGAAAAAACACCAGCGTACGAATTTTCAGGCGAAATGTCTTCTGAACTCAAAGCAATCACAAGCGAAATGCCCGATGATGAAGTAATCAGGACCTTGCGGAAAAATGAGAAAGTGATAAATGAGAAACTGTCATCTGTAGTGGAAGATGTTCAGATTCCTGAACTGACTCATGAGCTTGAAGAGGAGATAGAGAATGAGAAGATCTATATCGACACTCTTGAGAATCTGATGTAGCGGAGTGAAGTATCAAGTCATTGCGGCTTGATACATGCGCTTTTGTTAAACGCTTATCAAAAGAAAAATTACAAGTGATAAGACGATTTTTGCAAGGTGAACAAACGAACAGCAACAGGGGTTGAGACAAAATGCTTCGAGATAATGGGTTTACCTGATATCACGCGTTATTCTGCACAATGATTATTGCATTGCTGATTAAACGTTTATCGAATAAGTAAATAATATGAACCAGCTAAAAAAAGTGCGCCCAGAAAAAGGGTCAGTGCAGGCAACAGGATAAATCTGTAAGCCTGGGAGAGTCTACTCTTAAAATACTCATTTGAAACAACCAGGCATACATGCAGAGGTGAGATGATCATTCCAAAATAACCGCTTGCATATGCAAGCACTGTAACCGCTGCAAGAGTACCAAATGGGCAGTTCTCACCTAAAAGTGCGAATACCAGAGGAAAACTGGCGCCAACAAAACCCGCAGCTACACCGGTAACAGCTCCGGAAACAAACGGTATTACCATAATGACAAGCAGAATAGGCACACCCATCGAAAACAGCTCTCCACGCATCATTGAGACAAGATTCCCGCTGCTGTCACCTGCAGGTATTAAAAGAGCTGCCGAGAATGACTGCACCCCCACTATTATGAGCATTAGCGCCCAGGTCTGTCTGGAAAAAAGCGATTTAGCGGATCTCTTTACGGCAGCGTAATCTGTTTTAAATGTAAGCCCTATACACACCATCAGCGCTGCCGGCAAACTGACGAGATTTACGATCGTTTTTGAAAACCCGGCCTGAGGAAGAAGTATCGACCCGACCAGAGAAAGAATTACCAGGAGAAAAATGGGCCCGACTGTCTGAAGAAGTGCCTTGATGTCAAAAGTATCAGGTTTCTCATTAACAGAATGAGGGATCTTTTTAAGAAGAAATATGTACCCTGCTAAAGCAGAGATTATGGTCAGGGGAAACTGGAGCAGAAAGAAATAGCCGGCAGGTATGCCAGTATAGCTTATGGCAAGAATTACTCCCGGATATAGCGGCCACCAGTATTCCCATATGTGCCGGACCAGTAATTGATAGCTGCTTTATGGGAAGGTGAAAGCTCTTTTCCCTTATCGATAGAATCTACCAGCGGTGCCGAAAACAGTGCTCCTCCGGGCATGGGCAGAAGTCCTATGAGAGCTGGAAGGCTGCTGAAGAGAAGCTTCCTGTTTTTGAGCCACCCTTTAAGCGACTCTACTGTTTTCTCCATTCTTCCGGTTGTCCTTAAAGATTCCGTAAAAAACAGAAGAAGAAAAATGGTCAGGAATAGAAGCAGGTTTGATGGCTGAAGGAATCCTTTGAACCAGAAAAGAAAACGTTCTGATCCGCTGCTGGATGCAAACACCAGCAGTATTGAATGAATCAGAATGGATAATCCAAGATTCATTCCGAAACGATTTATTACCAGTATGGAAACAAATGCTGCAATGACTTTAATAAACGCAGGGAGATTGAAGATCCAGTCCATATAATGAGAGTAAAAATAGTTTGTTGCAGAGGCACGCATTTTGATTTCTCGATTAAGTAAGAATTCAGAGATGGAAATTACCCCATTTTATTACTTCTTGAAGGAGAACCGATGAGTCCGGAAAAACAGTTCCCCAGACAGCGACAGTCTCAGCCTGGTGAGAGCTATAAAATGAATCCCGTTCCTGAGACAGAATATGATGAATACGTGCCCGCAAACAAATTGTCGGGTCAGATGGCTTTGATAACCGGAGGAGACAGCGGCATAGGGAAAGCGGTGGCTGTTCTTTTTGCAAAAGAAGGGGCGGATATTACGATAGTTTACAAATCGGAGCACCGTGATGCAGAAGAGACAAAGGCCAGAATCGAGCAGATTGGAAGGAGCTGTCTTTTAATTGCCGGTGATATAGGAGATCAGACATTCTGTGAAAAGGCGGTAGAGAGATCGGTACAACGATTCGGCCGCCTTGACATTCTGGTCAACAATGCAGCGGAGCAGCATATACGCAGCAGTATTGAGGAGCTTGATTATGCTCAGCTGGACAGAGTTTTTAGAACAAATATCTTTTCCATGTTCTTTCTGGTAAAGTCGGCCCTGAAGTACCTGCATGAGGGATCATCGATTATTAATTCCACCTCGATAACTGCGTATAAGGGAAATCCTGCGCTGCTTGATTATTCTGTGACCAAAGGTGCCATTGTCTCCTTTACCCGTTCTCTTGCTTTAAATCTTGCAGGAAAGGGGATAAGGGTAAATGCCGTTGCCCCGGGACCGATCTGGACTCCGCTTATCCCTGCATCATTTCCTGAAGAATCGGTTGAGATGCATGGCGCAAATACACCTATGGGAAGGGCAGGGCAGCCAAAAGAGGTTGCGCCCTGTTATCTTTTTCTGGCCTCCAGGGACTCTTCTTATATCTCAGGGCAGGTCCTGCATCCTAATGGGGGAGAGATTGTAAACGGTTGATCGAGCGGCCTTAAATGGCCGCATTTCCCATATCCGGAATATTTCAAAACCGTTTCTTCAATTACATGCGGTTAAGCACGCAAATATCTCACATGGAAATGATGGCATACCATTTGCCCTTTCTCTATATCGTGCGCTAGCTCAATTCGTGCTAAATGGAGTTTCTCAAAATTATCAATGGAGGTGTTTATGAAGCTGCGCAATGTGTTTATGACAGCAGTGGCCTGTGCGGTTCTGGTTATAGCTGCCGGCACAAACAGCGAGAAGGGAATGGATGGCTCCTCTGATACCAGTATGGGCGGAAATGGAAGCTCTCAGATGGGTGATACCATGAGCATCTCAGGTGTTGTCCAGGAACTTAACATAACCGACAGCATGCTGATTCTTCAGAGCGGCACAGGTACCGATACACTTTTCATAACAGAGCAATCCGCTATAGATCCTCAGCAGATTAAGCAGGGTGCGCAGGTTGATGTAAAGTATATAGATATGCAGGGCCGCAAAGAAATAATCGAGGTCATGCCGATGGGTACTCCCAGCTCGTATAAAAACGAAATGCCCGACGGCAACGGCTCCGGTAATGGCAGCGGAGGTGAAGCTGAAATCACCGGTACTATCCAGAGTGTAGATTCCACAGACAGTTCAATAGTTGTGCAGTCTGACTCCGGAACTGATACTTTGTATTTTGACCAGGACACAAAAGTCCTGCAGGATGCTCTTCAACAGGGTTCCCAAGCTACACTGAAATACAAAATGTCAGGTGACCGAAAGGTAGCAACCAAGGTCTCTCCAGCTTCACCTGGCAATGGTGGAAGTGACTCTTCTGAGCCAATGCCTTATTGACACTCATCTATTAAGCTTTCTCCACTTGGCGGCTCATTTCGGAAGAAATGAGCCTTCTTTACAAATCCTCCTACATTTCGCCTTGAACTGTTCCGGAATGAATCATACAATGTAGGTGTGTCATTTCCCTTTGTTTAATAATTCTGATGTCAAAGGTAATAAATCGCGCTGCCATTATGAGTAAACAAAAAAAAGTCGATAAACCATCTGAAAACAACACTTTCTCCAAATTGCAGACTCTGGCGGAAAAACAGGGGTTTGTAACTGAATCGCAGATCAACGTTCTGGCTTCAACTCCTGATGCCGACAGAAAGATCAGGGAATTCCTTTCTGATCAACAGATAGTCGTACAGCCGGACTCCAGTCTTGAGAGGAAAAACTCAAAGCTTCACAAAGGAGCACGGGCCGGCAGGGTGCATTATTCTGATCCCACCTGGATCTACCTCAACAGCCTGGGTCGTGTACCGCTTATGAGCAGAGGACAGGAGGTACAGCATTCTATACTGATCCGCTTTGCACTTTATAAACTGATGGATATAGCGTTCCGGGAATTAACTATTGTAAACACAGTCTGTAACCTGGCCGGAAAACTTGAATGTGGAGCAGCAGAATGCATTGATGTTCTCAGGATAGAGGAGGACCGCATAAATAGTCCTTCTGAAATCGAAAAAATCAAGGCTAATTTCCTGAAGTCGGTTCAGGTAATCAAAAAAGATCTCCTTGAGCTTGACAAACTGAAAAACAAGCCTGATCCGGATGAAAATCTGGTTATAGAAATTCAGGATCGGGCCGACAGGCTCGTAGAATCGTGTCAGCAGTTAAAGCTCAATACAAAGGTGATCAGAGAGCTTCTGGAAAAGTATAAAAAACTGCTGGTAGACAAGGGAAGTCTTGAGGATCTTGAGTATTTCGCGTACTGGGAAGAGATGCGCAACCAGGCAAAGTGCGCCATAATTGAGGCCAATGTGCGCCTGGTGGTAAGCATCGCTAAGCGGTATACAGGAAGGGGACTGGAGATAAACGATCTGATTCAGGAGGGAAACAAGGGGCTTATCACGGCTGTGGAGAATTTTGATTACAGAAAAGGGTACAAATTCAGCACCTACGCAATCTGGTGGGTGCGTCAGTCAATCACCCGTGCTATTCATGAGAAATCAAAAACTATCCATCTGCCGGCAAATACATTCGATCTGGTCTCAAAAATCGAGCGCTTCACCCGGGACTGGAGCTTGCGCAATGGCACTCAGCCTTCAGTTGAGGAGATCGCGGATGGGTTGAAATGCCCGATTGAAAAAGTTGAAACTGCGCTTGAATGTGCTGTTGATCCTATTTCTCTTGATATGGAAGTAAATAGTGAGGACGGGACAACGATCGGAGAGTACATCCAGGATACCAGCTCTGAAGATCCCATGGTCAGGCTCTCGTTAAAGTCTTTAAGAGTGCATATAAAACAGGTACTTGAATCTCTTGATCCTAAAGAGAAAAAAACCGTAATCATGAGATTCGGTCTTGATGATGGCAGAATTAAAACTCTGGGGGAGATCGGACAGAAACTTCAACTCACTAATGAAAGGGTCCGCCAGATAGAGATAAAGGCATTAAGAAAACTTAAACAAGCCAGCAGATCCCAGGTACTGCTTCCATGGAAAGAGGAAATGGACCTGGTAAATCAATCTTCCTGAGGAAAATGGTAAAGTAGCGCGATTATTTGCCGATAAACTAAATGTGCATCTAATCCAGGGAGGCAAATATGGGTGGTGTTTCAAACGTTGCATCCTCAATTCAGGCAGTAAATGATATGATGAAGCAGGCAAATCTCGATGCCATCAAAGCCGCTGATAAGATGATGAAGTATAACGTAGCGGTTTCAGTCGGCCAGGAGATGGGTAAGGGAGAGCAGATCGATCTCACTGCCTGATTCTACCAGTAATAAGGTTTATTGCGGCTGCCGGCCAGCCGTTTATTTCTAAGCGCCTGATAATAAGCTTCAATGTACTCACGGGCGCTTTTATCCCATGAATAATCTTTAGACATCGCTTTTTCAATCATCTGCTTCATGTGGGCAGGACGATCATAGTATGTGCTTACTGCCCATCCTATTGTATCATAAAGCGCTTCCGGTGTCGGGTCATTGAATTTAAAACCGGTTCCCTCACCGGTCTGTTCGTTGTAATTCTCAACGGTATCGTTGAGGCCTCCTGTGGCCCTTACTATTGGAAGGGTTCCGTATCGTTGTGAATACATCTGATTCAGTCCACAGGGCTCAAATAGTGATGGCATGAGGAAAAAGTCACATCCTGCCTCAATAAGGTGTGAGCGGGCATGGTCGTATCCGATAAAGGATCCTGCTCGCAGTGTGTAATGTGACGGGAGCATGCCGAAGAAATGCTCGAGGGATTTTTCCCCGGATGCGAGTATCACAAACTGGACCTTCATGTTCTGAAGAACCTTTTCGATACATCCTGCAATGAGATGAAACCCTTTCTGCTCGACAAATCTCCCTATCGCACCAATCACAGCTACACTGTCATCCTGCTGAAGATCGAAGGCTTTCTGGAGAGCTTTTTTGCAGGCTTTTTTCCCATCAGGCCTCTTTAAGCTGTAATTCTTCGGAATCAGAGGATCGGTTTCTGGATTCCAGATCCCGTAATCGATTCCGTTAAGGATACCGAATGTGTCTGATTGTCTTCTGGAGAGATAAGGGGCCAGTCCAAAACCGCCTGAGGGGGTAAATAGATCTCTTGCAAAGGACGGGCTTACAGCATTGATAACATCAGAGTAGTAGATTCCGCCTTTCAGGAAATTAATCTTGTCATAGGATTCAAATTTTTCTTCTGTAAAATTCTGCCAGCCTAAACCCAGATAGTCCACATGACTTTTGGGATAGATTCCCTGATAGGCTACATTATGCAGAGTGAGCAAAGATGCTGTATCTTTGAGCAGCGGATCGTTCCAGTGCCAGAGCTTAAGGTAAACTGGAGCCAAAGCCGTTTGCCAGTCATTTGCATGAACAATATCGGGCTTAAAAGAGATATCTTTGCAAAGCTGGAGAGCCGCTCTGGAAAGGAAACCGAACCTGAGCGGGTTGTCATCGTAATCGTGCATCGAACTGTCGTGATAGAGTCCGTAACGATCAAAATACAAACGGTGCTCAATCATGTAGACTGGAACACCTGCAGGAGATTTGGTCTGTAGAACAGAGCACCACTCCTCCTTGTTCCCCATCCATACACCCATACTCTCGAGCCGTATCTCCGCACAGTATTTCTTAGGGTCGATCAGCCCATATCGTGGTATCACCACCCGGACATCGTGACCCATTTTTTTCAACTGGCCGGAAAGTGATGTGACGACATCGGCTAAACCACCGACCTGCGCAAAGGGATACATCTCAGAAGAGACGATAAGGATATTCAGTTTTCTTTCGGTAGTCTGGATAGCTTTCATTCCGGTCCCCGGTTAAATTCAGTTAAACCTGAAAAATCGCAGTTGGATGAGGCAAAAAATTGTAATCTGTTGAGCGCCAAGGCTTTCAGGCATCTTGATCTTATCACCTTGTCGGTTAAGACCTGCGATGCCTTCAAGCCTTATCATCTCAACATCTTACGTTTTTTTGTTCTCCCCAACTGCGACTTTCAGGTTTAATATACAATCTCTGCAAGTATTAAAAGCTAAAGATGGGCCAGAATATGGAATGGATTTTGCCCCGAAATGAGTTATCTCCTGAAAGGAGGAACTGATGAAAGCCAGTGTTGATCAAAATACCTGTATCGGCTGCGAACTGTGTCCAACAATCTGTCCGGATGTATTCAGAATGGAGGATGACGGGTTGGCAATTACAATCGTCAGCGTTGTTCCGTCAGACGTTGAAGACCAGGCCCGTGAAGCAGCTGAGAGCTGTCCTGTCCAGGCTATAGCAATTGAGGAATAATCTATTTCCCTCTTGAGGTTTGCAACAGGATCAAGAATTATACTCTCGAATCCGTAATTTTCATAGGTGCAGATCTTGAGAGGAGAGTATATGCAGGATAAAAAAGAAAAAAGCCGCGTTTTGGTCGATTTCCTGGACCAGAAAGCGTTTGACCCTGTACTGGAAGCTGTTGCTGAACAGTACTCAAGCGAAATTGACCGAAAGAAGCTTAAATACGTACAAAATGAGATAATGTTGGAAAAAGAGAAGTTCCATAATCAAAACCTCAACCCAGAGGGGATAAAAGAAAACTATATACGTGAAATGTACTTTGAAACCAACAGTAAGCTCGGCAAAGAACTTGAAGATCTGGAACTTCCCAGACTTGTTGAGCTCCGCGGCAATTTCCTGAAGCTTTATGATGAACTGAATCTATAAGCTTGAAAATCGCAGTTGGATGAGGCAAAAAACCGTAATCTGTTGCGCGCTAAGGCATCTCAATATCTTACGGTTTTTTTGTTCTCCCCAACTGCGATTGCGTGTTTTCAGGTTTAATAACCGTCAGATAATTCCTTAAAAATCTACAGGTCAACAACCTTTTTGAGCTTGCCGGTACGTATTTCGGAGAATCCGGGAACATCATCTATCTGATCTTTGTTCTGAAATTTTCCATGCTCATCCCTGTATCTCACTGTCGCATCGGCCATCCTGTTGCCGATACCCTCAACTTGCCTGAGCTCATCTTGTGTGGCAGTATTGAGATGAATTTTCTTAGTCATATTATCCTCCTCTGCAAAATGCAGTCTTCATCACATCATTATTACGTCTTCTGTTGAGGTACAATCGTTTTTGCACGGCAGCAATTGCTTGCTTCAAAGGTGTGCCAGATCCTTAGATGTATCTTTTGCAAAAGCCTGGACCTTTGACATAAAGGTAAGCCACTGGGTATATCTTGAATACAGGTTATAAAGATCGGAATCTGTCTTTTTCTTACAAATTAGATGAACCCTCTTTATCATAATGCAGAACCGTCTCAACCAGTAGTCCTCAATGCTTTTCCCGGAAATCACTCTGCTGAAGTGCTCAAAAGTTAATGGCTTCTGTGTCGTTTCCTTTTTCCTTATAGGGATCTGATTTCTGATTGCGTCAATTATGGATGTGTATCCTTCCACAAGGCTGATAAATGCAGGGCTGCTTTTCCTGAGTGCGGGGTGAAATCCAAAGCGCATTATTGCCAGCAGTTCTCCTAGCAGGCTGAATGTAGATGGGATCGAGAGGTAAGGACGGGTGCTGTAGAAATAGTAAGCAAGACGCGACTGGTGAAAACCCTCGTACCAATCAAGGATGCTTCGATGGAGCTCGCGGTAGTAGGAATTATCCGGCGGGTTTCTGTAATGAATTTTTATTATTCGCCAGACATTTCCGGTATTGCCGCTTTCGTTATACAAAAATGAAGAAATGATCCGGAACTGCTGAATTACTCTGTAGATATCTAGAACATAAGCAATGGAGAGCGTAACTATCGAAAAGCCCAGAAGCGCCTCGATGGTAGCCATAAATTTGTAAGGAAGAGAAAGCGGAACGATATCTCCAAAGCCCAGCGTGGGAAGAGCCACGCTGCTGAAATAAAGGGCATCTGTAAACTCATCCTGGGGCTGCGGACCTGAAAAAGCAAATTTGTTGCTTTCCATACCGGCCCAGTAAAAAAAGTAAAACCAATAAGTTGTATGCCCAGCCAGAAAACAAGAGTTCCAATAATCATCAGCGGCGCTCCCATTGAGCGCAAAAAAACTCGCGATTGTGCTGGAAAGAGTGATGTCAGTGCTTTTATGGTACGCCAGATAGACCTTTGAACTAATCTGCTGAAGAAACCATAGCCCTCGTAATGCAGAATAGTTAGAAGCATATCAGTCAGTCCGCAAAGCACAAGTAACAGTCCGGTCAGGTTAATCAGTAGAATCATGAGTTAAGTGTTAAACGCTCAAATAATGTGCCAGTTGGTAAGTCCCGGGTGGTGAGGCAAAAAGAAAAAATTGGCATTTTGGGTCAAAAGTTGTTATATTGTAAATACCAGCAATTACTATCCTATCTGCAAGGTCCTCTTGCAGCAATTTGGGTGAAGAGGAAGGCGCCGGTGCAATGCCGGCGCATTCTTTTTGAAGTAAAGTTACTTTTTTCAGAGGATAGCTCATGGCATCAAAAATTGAAGATGTAACGATCAATTATGAAGAAGATGGCGTTCTGGTGGTAAAGGAACTTGATAAGGTTGTCTTATCAAAAGGATCCTGGGCAACGGTACTGTATAAGTATCAGCAATGGGAAAAGAGCAAAAATGATTATGGCCCGGACCGCTATTCGATCCGCAGATACCGCAAAATTGATGATGAATACAGGCAACAGGCCAAATTCAACATTTCCAGCAAAGATCAGGCTTTAAAACTGATTGACGCCCTTCAGAACTGGGTTAAGTAAGCCGTCTTTTCTTCCTGAATTTCTCTGGCCCCGGTACCCGGGGCCGATCATACCTTGTACAAAGATTCTCTGATCAGTTGATTTACCTCTGATTCCGTTTCCAGGGCTGCTGCTTTTTTTGTCAGTTTCTGCAGATCAGAAAAAGCGTGTTCAGAAATCAGCCGTCTTATAGAGGGAATCGAGGACGGCTGCATCGAGAAGGCGGTCACGCCTGCACCCACCAGCAGAGCCGCCATATTAGGATCAGATGCTATCTCACCGCACACAGAGACCTCTTTCCCTTTGTAAGCTGCAGTGCAAACGATGTTTCTTATCAGGCGGATCATTGCAGGGTGGTTACACTGCCTGTATTCATCTAAACACCCATCTTCCCTGCTTGCGGCAAAGATGTATTGTACCAGGTCATTTGTACCGATATTAATGAAGCTTGTCCTGCTCAGAAAACTCCTTACGGAAAGAGCTACAGACGGGATTTCTGCCATGATGCCAATACTGAGAGCATCGTAATTCAGCTTCAGCTTTCTGCATCCGTTCTGTATATGGTAGATAGCCTTGTTGAGGTCATCTAAGGTTGATATGAAAGGGAGCGCGATTTTTATTCGCACCAGTCTGCAGACGCTCAGGACACTGAGCAGATGACTTTCCAGGAGGTCTGGATGATTGAAGAGGTAACGGATACCCCTGTTTCCAAGCTGAGGATTTTCCTCAACAAAAGTGCTTATAAATGGCAGAGTTTTATCTGCTCCCAGGTCAAGCAGGCGTATTGTAATGGGGCGCCGTTTGGTGACGGCAATAATCTTGCGGTAAAATTCGGCTTCCTCCTGAAATGAGGGAAGGTGTCCGCAGGAGATGTAGAAGAGTTCTGAACGCAGTAGCCCGATTCCCTCCGCGCCATATGCCATGGCCATTTCAGCTTCCTTTACAGAGCCGATGTTTGCCTCCAGCTTTATCCGCCTTCCATCCCTTGTTTCGCAGTACCTGCCTTTTTTCTGCTTTCGGATTTTGCTGGAAAGGAAGTATTCTCTTTTTTCCCGGTAAGAGGCTATTTCTGAGCCGGAGGGATGAAGGACCGCCTTGCCGGTGTAGCCATCGATTATGAGTGGTTCACCGGAACGGATAAGCGAGGCGGCACCCGGAACATTGATAATTGCAGGTATTCCCAGAGACTTTGACATTACAGCCACATGGGAAACTTTACTTCCCTCCTCAATGATAATCCCCCTGATTTTATTAAAGTCAAGCAGTGCTACATCGGATGGTACCAGACGTCCGGAAACAAAAATTACCGGTTCATCAATTCTCTGCACGGGGTTTGTGCGAACATGCTCAATGTCAAGCAGGTTTCGCAGTATCCGGTGATAGGCGTCTTGAATATCAAGAAACTTGGTGCGTATTACTTCATCGTGAATAGAGCTGAAGCGGGTTTCAAGTACTCTCATCTGGCTGGCTATGACATGCTCGATATTCATTCTCTGGGCTCTGGCCAGTTTTTTCAATTCCAGCAGAAATGTTTCATCTTCCAGAAGCTGGAGCTGTACATTAAAGATCAGATCAATACCGGTTTCATGTTTTTCTTTTTCAATCTGACTTGAGATCTGTCGGAGCTGAGCGCGGCTTTTCTCGATTGCAATCTCGAGTCTCTTTATTTCCATTGCGGGATCATCCACAGGGAAGCTGTTCATTTCCAGGGCATCAAGGGAGATTTGTTTAAACAGGAGCGCCTTTGCAACAGCGACACCCGGAGAGATAGATTCTCCGTAAAGCTCGCGCCTGATCCTGTCAACTGACCGGTCCATCTCAGCAAAGTCTCCGCACAGCACAGATCAGTTCTTTTAAATCGAACGGCTTGGTGAAAAACTCATTGGCCCTGAGGATATCTTTCCCTATCATCTTATCTTTGCAGCTGTTTTTTGCACTGAGAAGAATTACCGGTGTGTTTTCCGTCACTGGATCATTTCTGATAATCTTCAGCAGCTCCCAGCCATCCATAACTGGCATGATAATATCCAGAATGATCAGATCGAAAGAGAATGCGCAGATCTTTGAAAGGGCACTTTCGCCGTCAGGAGCACCGATTGCCTGGAAACCATCCATATTTAATCTGCTCTCAAGCAGCACCCTGATCACAAAATCATCATCGACCACCAATATCCTTGAATCGGACATCGTCGGCACCCCGTTTGAACCTGCCCCGGATTCACATTTATTAATAGCAACTAACAATCCATGTAAGCGCACATGTGGGCTAACTTGATATTGACAACAATACTACTACAAGTAATAAACAAAAATAAGGAGCTTTTGGAAGAGTGCGCCCCCTCTTTCGCTTCAGCCCAGTTTGGAAACCGGTCTTCCGCTATCACCCCGTGTTGTCCACCATTTGTGCAGGCAGGTATGTTTATCACATTTTCAGACACCTTTGCGGCCGCAGTAGCGAACCGGTGGTAGATTAAAATGGATTATAGCCTGGAAGAACCAGACATGTACCATTTTGGGTAAATAAAGGCAGGTTACAAAGATGTATAGTTGCACATCCATCTTTTTTTTGTCTATTAATGACATAGGAACTCGGAAAAAAGAGCCACTACCACCAGCTCTCACGGCCTGTAAATGCACTCTTTGTAGCCCATGAATATATACTCCCATGCTTGAATTCTTCAAGGCTACAATACGTTTTAATCTACCTGCAGTTCGTCAGTGCGGCCGCAAGAACGGTTGAAAATGTGATGAAATCACCTGCCTTTACAACTGGTGGACAACACGGGGTGATAGCGCAAGACTGGCGTCTTCGACAGGCTGCAGCGAAAGAGGGGACGCCCTCTTCCAAAAATTCTTTCTTTGAATAATTACTTTTCACGAATGTCCCCTCTTCTAAAAACTCTGTATTCAACAGATATTTCGGTAGTTGGGGTACCCTCTTCCAAAAATCTTTTTTGAGCATTATTACTGTAAACTTTAAATCAGCACTTATGGATATATTGCAGTCCTATGGTGAACTCAGAAGCTCCCTGTAGATCCAGTGCAGATTTACTGTGGTAACAAAAAGAACTGCCATCTGGCTTATGCGGACCCTCAGTGCCGAAACTGAATCTGACCCCCGGGCACCGAAAAAAATTAGAAAGAAGAAGAGAAACAGCATGGAAGAGGACTTTCGAAACACGAATCCCTCCTATGTTACATTAAAAAAAAACTATTGCAAGAATTGAGCCTGCACTTCATTTTTATCATCAAATATTATATACTAATTTCTAAGCTGATTATGAGAACTCTATCGATAAGCATCCTTTTAGGTATAACTCTTCTGCAGTTCAGTGCTGCAGCAAAGCTCGCATCTGAATCCAGGGGGATCGGAATCTACACCGGTCTCTCTCTGCCATTAAAAGAGTTTGGCAACGGTTCAACATCTCTGCTTTTGGAAAAAACCAGTACAGGTTTTGCAAATCCGGGACCGTCTGCAGGTGTCAAGTACCTTCAGTTCCTGGGTTTAAAAAGTCTGAAGTGGGCATTGGACGGATCTGTGATTTTAAATTCCTTTGATGAAGAGGGGTTCGAAAAGAACTTCAGACGCCAGTACAGCAGCGAACTACAGAATGCCGATATAGAGAGGCTCAAAACCTACAGCGATTACTGGTGGGTGAGTATTCCACTTCTCACCGGGCCCTGGATTGAAGGGCACTTTAACCCGGATCTGGCAATGTATACCTCCTTTATGGGCGGGGTTTACTTTACCCGTGTTCCCAGAATCACCATGGCCGGTTACTACAATAATGGCGTTTATCTTGGAAATGTAGTTTACAGTTCCGACATATCGGCGGCTTTTGGGATAGCGCTGGATGCCGGCATTAAATACAAAATTTTTACTTTCGGATCCAGACTATCCTTAGCCACACTGAAATCAGTCAATACCGGGTACGATGCAAGTCTCTTTGGTAAGAGTAACACCAAATACTACAGTAAAGAGTACCAGCTGTTTGTTATTCAGCTGCTTGTCGGATTTGTACTCTGATCCTCTCATCGTCCCTTTATTACAATACGGTCCCCTTCTGCTGACACCTGCAAAGTGTCTCCCTCTTTTAAATTACCGGCGATAATAAACCTTGAAATCGGGGTCTCAAGTTCTTTTTGTATAACTCTTTTCAAGGGCCTGGCCCCATACACCGGATCATATCCTTTTTCAGCCAGCAGATCCTCTGCCTCCTCACTTATGTTCAACTCTATTCCATTTGCGGCAAGCCTTTCCCTGAAACGTGAGAGCTGAATTTTAACTATACCTCGGATATGCTCCAGTGCAAGAGAATGGAATACCACAATTTCATCAACCCGGTTGAGAAATTCCGGTCTGAAGAATTTGCGCAGTTCTCCAAGTACAGTATCTCTGATTCTGTCGTACCCGTCACCGCCGCTGTACTCTGTGATAGCCTGTGAACCGATATTTGATGTCATGATAATGATAGTGTTTTTAAAATTCACCACCCTTCCCTGTGAATCGGTTATCCGGCCGTCATCGAGTATCTGAAGGAGTATATTGAATACATCTCCGTGCGCCTTTTCTATCTCGTCAAAAAGCACCACTGAATATGGCCTTCTCCTGACAGCCTCTGTCAATTGACCGCCCTCTTCATAACCTACATATCCCGGGGGGGCCCCGACAAGACGCGATACAGCGAACTTCTCCATGTATTCCGACATGTCGATTCGCACCATTGCCCGTTCATCATCAAAAAGATTGAGTGCAAGAGCTCTTGCCAGCTCGGTTTTGCCCACACCGGTAGGTCCCATAAAAATAAAGCTTCCAATCGGACGATTAGGGTCCTTGAGGCCTGCCCGGGCGCGCAGAACCGCATCTGCAACAGCCTCTACCGCTTCATCCTGACCGATAACTCTGTTGTGAAGACGATCTGAGAGCTGAAGCAGCTTCTCCTTCTCGCCCTGAACCAGTTTACTTACCGGAATGTGGGTCCAGCGGCTGATAATTTCCGCTATATCTTCTTCATCGACTTCCTCCTTGAGAAGTCTCTTGCCCCTCTCCTGTGATTTTAATTCCGCCTCGGCTTCTTTAAGCTGCTGCTCCATCTGGGGAATCTTCCCGTGGCGCAGTTCGGCTGCTTTACTAAGGTTATATTCACGTTCTGCTTTCTCCAGTTCGTGACGAGCCTGTTCGATCCGCTCTCTGAGGCTCTGAAGCTTCCCAACCCTGCCTTTCTCACTTTCCCATCGTGCCCTCAGTGAAGAGGCGGTTTCCTTGACTTCAGCCAGATCCTGCTGAATCTTCTGCAGCTTTTCCTTTGAAGAAGAATCCTTTTCTTTCTTAAGTCCCTCAATCTCAATCTCAAGCTGCATCTGACGCCTTACTGCTTCATCGAGCTCTGTGGGGCTGCTGTCCATTTCAGTGCGCAGCTTTGCAGCAGCCTCATCGATCAGGTCTATGGCCTTATCAGGAAGAAAACGTTCGGTGATGTAGCGATCTGAAAGAACCGCTGCGGCCACAAGTGCACTGTCTCTGATCCGCACCCCATGATGCACCTCGTAGCGTTCCCTGAGTCCACGGAGAATGGAGACCGTATCCTCAACAGAGGGTTGATTAATAAGGACAGTCTGGAAACGGCGCTCCAGTGCCTTGTCTTTTTCTATATATTTGCGGTATTCATCGAGAGTTGTGGCACCGATAGCGTGCAGTTCGCCCCTGGCAAGCATCGGTTTAAGCATGTTGCCTGCATCCATTGAACCTTCAGCAGCCCCGGCACCTACTACCGTGTGCAGTTCGTCAATAAAGAGAATGATATTACCGCTTTCGACCACCTCTTTAAGAACCGCCTTGAGCCTCTCTTCGAACTCACCTCTGAACTTGGCGCCTGCGACCAGGGCTCCCATGTCAAGAGATACGACCTCCCTGTTTTTTAACCCCTCTGGAACATCACCCCGCATTATCCGCAGTGCCAGACCCTCAGCTATTGCGGTTTTCCCTACACCCGGATCACCGATAAGCACAGGGTTGTTTTTTGTTCTTCTTGATAGAATCTGAATAACCCTTCTTATCTCCTCATCACGGCCGATAACCGGATCAAGCTTGCCCTGAGCGGCCATTTCGGTGAGGTTGCGCGCATATTTCTGAAGGGCCCCGAAGGTGCTCTCGGGATCCTGCGAAGTAACCCGCTGCTTTCCACGAAGATCCTTAAGCACGTTAAGGACAGATGAAAGGCTTATCCCAAGCTCAGATGCAAGTGACCTGCAGTCGGGATCCTTCTCCAGGGCAGCGATAAACAGATGTTCAGCGCTGGTGTACTCATCTTTCATCTGTGAAGTCTTGTGTACAGCCTCATTCAGTACAGATGAAAGGGCACGGGACATGTATGTCTGGACACCCTGACCGGTAACAGTCGGTATTTTACGCAGCTTTTCCATGGCGGCTGAATCAGCCTTCAATGGCTCTACATTCAATTTTGTCAAAATAGAGGGCACAAGGCCGTCCTCCTGCCTTATGAGAGCAAGCAGGAGGTGGAGAGGGAGTATCTCCTGGTGATTCATCTCTACAGCAAGCGAGTTTGCCGCGTTGAGTGCTTCCTGGGATTTCCTGGTGAATTTTTCTATGTTCATGGTGCTCCTTTTTTTGAATGCCTTTAACTAAGCAAGAGCTGTGCCGAGGGTGAAACCGGCATTAATAAGGCGCATAGGAGAATAAATCGTTTAATTTTGGAAAGGAGAATGTTTGTAATTGAAACAAGTGTAAGTTATACCCCTGAAAAATCACAGTAGAAGAGGAGCTGTTAATATTTGAAATCATCTCTCGTAATGTCTCCTGACAGTCCCCCCGGCAAACCCGGGCGATAAACCAGCTTTGTAATACCTGACGTATGCACCCGGATCGGGGCGAATTGCGCTTGTCCCTTGTGCATAAAGGCTTTCACAAATCGCAGATGTTCCACCGGTAAGGTGCCCCTGAGGTTTGTTCAAATCTTTCTGCTACAAGGTCTTAACGCACTTCGCTGCTTCCCGGGTGCATAAGTTAGGTAATAATCATTTGCTCTCTTTCAGGGGGCAGTTTATTTTTCCTTTTCAGCCCTGAGGTGAAGTCCTGAGAGCTGGAAGGCTTTAAGCCAAATATATGGATACTCAGTTACCATTTACTATTCTTCCCCAGCCTACAGAAACCACATGCGGCCCAACCTGCCTTCATGCCATCTATAATTATTACAATGATATCTACCCTCTGGACAAATTGATAAATGAGATACCGTCGCTTGAAGATGGTGGTACTCTGGATGTACTTCTGGCATGCCATGCGCTTCGCCGCGGTTACCAGACAACAATCTATACCTACAATCTCCAGATGTTTGATCCCACATGGTTTATAGACGGCATAGAAGTTGATTTGATCGGGAAACTTAAAAAGCAGCTCTCATGCAAATCCGATCACCGGCTTCAGGTAGCCACTAAAGGATATATAGAATATATCGGCCTGGGTGGAAAGTTGAGGTACCGGGACCTCAGTCCTGCATTGATCAGAAAATACCTCAACCGTGGCACACCGATTCTTACCGGGCTCAGTGCCACCTATCTCCATGGCAGTGCCAGAGAGGACAGCAAAGGGGTAGCCGATGATGTCTGTGGATCTCCGTCCGGACACTTTGTTGTGCTCTATGGTTACAAAAAAGAAGAAAAAATTGTTCATGTGGCCGAACCGTTTCACCCCAACCCGTTCTCTGATGACTGTTATTGTCAGATAAAGATCGATCGGGTGATCTGTTCTATTTTACTGGGCATTTTAACATATGATGCAAACATTTTAATAATCGAAAGGCCTCAGGCAAAAGATGCCAAACCTTATAGTAGTCAATAACCCCAAAGATTGGACATTTGCAATTCCCGGAGTCGAGCTTGTATCTGCACGTTCATATTTGACAGGCGAGACCTACAGCCAGATGCGTCAGGCACGCGTGTTTAACTTTTGTAAATCTTACCGGTACCAGAGCATGGGTTATTATGTGTCACTTCTGGCCTCGGCCCGGGGGCATAAGCCACTGCCCAACATCTCTACAATTCAGGACCTTAAATCACAGACTTTGATCCGCTTTGTAGACGATGATCTTGATGAGCTCATACAGAAGACGCTTGCTCCCATTAAAGCCGATACTTATAACCTCAGCATCTATTTTGGCAGGAATATCTCTAAATGTTATGATAAACTTGCGCTGCAGCTCTATAACCTCTTCCCTGCACCTCTTCTCAAAGCGGAATTTGTGCGCAATAAAGAGGTGTGGCATCTGCAGAATATAGATCCCATTTCCACGGGCGAAATTCCCCGGGAGCATCATCAATTCCTGGTCGAGGTTGCAACCTGGCATTTTACGGGCAGGGGAGTAAGCACTGTAAAACGCAAAGCCCAGCGGTATGATCTTGCTATCCTGTGGGATCCCAAAGAAGAAGAAGGACCTTCAAACGAGAAAGCGATAAAAAGATTTATTTCAGCAGGTGAATCCCTGGGACTTCACTCTGAGCTGATAAACAGGGATGACTTTGGAAGTCTGGCAGAATTTGATGCGCTGTTTATCAGAGAAACTACCAATGTAAATCATCATACTTACCGTTTTGCAAGGCGCGCGACAGCTGAAGGTCTGGTGGTGGTTGATGATCCCGAATCGATTCTCAAGTGTTCAAATAAGGTTTACCTTGCAGAACTACTCGATCACCACAATGTTCCAACTCCGCGCACAAGCATTGTTCATAAGGAAACTATGGAGATGGTTCTTAAGGAGATCGGGGTCCCTTGTGTTCTCAAGCAGCCCGACAGTGCCTTTTCCCAGGGGGTACTGAAGGTTGACACTGAAGAACAGTTCATGACCGAGGCCAGCAGGATGCTTTCCAAGTCGGATCTTGTAGTTGTTCAGGAGTATGTGCCGACTGATTTTGACTGGAGAGTGGGGATCTTTGACCACAAGCCTCTTTTTGTGTGTAAATATTACATGGTTAAAAATCACTGGCAGGTGATAAAGCGGGATTCGATCGGCCGTAAAAGGGAAGGACGTTTTGAGACACTTCCTGTTGAACTTGCTCCATATCAGGTGGTTAGAACAGCTCTGAAAGCCGCTAATCTTATCGGAGACGGGCTTTACGGGGTTGATATCAAGCAGATAGGCAAGAACTGCTATGTAATGGAAGTCAATGATAACCCCAATGTTGATGCAGGCATAGAGGATCAGGTATCAAAAGGTACACTCTACGAACGTATAATGGAAGTTTTCCTTCGGAGAATTCTGAGCAGTAAAAACGGGCCGGGATACTACTAGAATGAATATTTAAGAATAAGAGTGAATGGATAATGGAACTATTTGAAAAATACGGTATAGAGCTGGAGTATATGATTGTTGACCGTGACACCCTCAAGGTGCTTCCGGTTACAGACAGGGTAATCGAGAAAGCCGGCGGTGAGATCACCGATGAGCTTCCAAGAGGAGAGATCTCCTGGTCAAATGAGCTTGTACTCCATGTAATAGAATTTAAAACTGCAT
>Ga0123335_1003184_pt1 | contig 23303 bp, 48 predicted proteins | sample BiotimSIPDNA_2_FD_89707 | JGI IMG/M metagenome (GOLD analysis project Ga0123335, IMG submission 89707) | Anaerobic biogas reactor microbial communites from Washington, USA - Biogas_R2 time_0 SIP DNA | ecosystem: Engineered > Bioreactor > Anaerobic > Unclassified | place: Washington, USA...
ATAATCTTTTATAATATTTAGATATTCTTCACCTTTTTTACTTATCTCTTTTGGTGATTTTATAACAGGTTGTATTACAGGTTCTTCGGTTGATTCCTCAATTGGTTCTGGTTCTTTAATTTCAATATTTGTAGGTTGAGATTGTATTGGTTTTTGTATTACAGGTTCCTCGACAGATTTTACAATTTCAGATTGATTTTGGGCAGGATCTTCCTTCTTAACAATTTTTGATTCATCAATATTTAAAGGATTATATCTACCTGCCATTATAAAATTCTCCCCCATTAAGCTTCTTTATGAGATAATTAAATTCTAATTCTCTAAAGGTTTCTCTTACTTTCTCCCATTTCAAATCAAGTTTACAATCATCAAATGTATAAGGAACATCTACATCACGACGAATAGTGACTAATTGTCTAACTACTTCACTACGAGGTGCCCATTCTTTTATTCCAGTTTGTACTGTTTTATTTATACCTTTTAAATCAATATTGTCTGCATTATCTGCAACAGCTTCCGCACTACCATAATGTTTAAGTAATTTAATAGCTGTTTTTTCTCCACATCCAGAGATACCACTAATATTATCTCCGCCATCACCCATAAGAGCCTTTAAATCTGTAAATTTTGAAACATCAATGTCATAATGTTCTAAAATATATTGTGGAGTAATTATTTCAACTTCTTTAAATCCATTTTTAGGATATACTATAGAAGTTCTATTATCAACTAACTGAAAACTATCCCTATCTCCAGAAACAATAAACGTTTTTGTAGCTTTTGATAAAGCAGCATAAGTTCCCACTATATCATCACCTTCATATCCTAACACACCAACATTTTTACAACCAATCTTTGTTAAGATATCTTTAATATCTTGAAAGAATATTTTCAATTCATCTCCAACGGTTCTTGATTCTCTATTAGCTTTATAATTTTCGTCTAATGCATTCCTAAATGTCTCCCTACTGACATCCCAAGCCACTAGAATATGTGTTGGCTTAAGTTGATGTAATAACCTATCAAACATATTCATGAATCTTAGAGTTGCCCCTGTGGGCTTACCATAGGATGTATGTAGGTCAGGACCAAAATGTGGATTATGTGCAAAAGCAGCTCGACAGGCTAATGAATTACCGTCTATTATTAAAAATTTAGTTTCCAAAAAGCATCACCTCGAAATATTATATGTTAAATCCTTCGATACTTTAATAAATAAAAAAGGATTGATTATAATCAATCCTTTTAATTTGTTGATTCTTACTTATCTTCTACTTCTACTTTTAATCCGCCATATCTTTTTGCAAAGAAATTATAAATCAGTGCATACAACATTCCAAATACACCATACAAACCTAAAAACATTGCTGGGTAAAAAATACCAAACATGAATCCCATAAGCATCATTCCAGGAATATTTGCAACAAGTCCTCCTAAAATCATAAACACACCAATAACTACAAATATAGCTGCTGGAATTAACATAATATAGAGTATTGTTTTAAATACACTAACAGGATTAATTTTTTTAATTTCAAGTGTTTTTATAAATCTTTTCCTTTCATTGTGAAATTATTTTCAATCTATATAAATGTCATAGACACTTATTTGTTATCTTATTCATAACAGCTTGACTATTTACCCAATCAACAGCTCTTTGACAGTTTTCTTTATTATCAAAGTACACATTAAATATAGTAGATAATGAACCATCAAATTCTTTGAGTAATGTTTGGATATATATATTTCTAGGTATATTTAATGCATCTGTAATATCATCTGTATTATGGGAAGAAAATTCGTCCATCCATTGGGTTACATAATTAATACTAATAACCCAACGAGTACCCCGTTTAAGAGGTAAAATACTTTTTATTTCTACCATTAGTATTCATATCCTTGTTCAAATTCTATAAGCATATCTTTATTATTTTGAATTGCTTTCCTACAGGTCTCGCGCAGTTTAATTAATGTATTATATAAAATAGCTCCGTTTACATAATCACCAATTTCTATATCAAGAGAACATAATACAACATCTTCATTAATTTTTTTGATTGATTTACCATTAGTCCCTAATATACTTCCATACGTCTGATTATAACCATACTTACTTGGTGATTCTACCCTTGCATCATAAATGATAACTCTTGATGGATCATCTCCGCCATGCCAACCAGCAGAAGATTTTGTAAACAAACCAACAAATCTCCATTTACCATTCCAAGAATTGATAATGATATCAATTTCTTTATATAATTCTTTAATATATTCTAATCCTAAAAGAGGAGATTCATTTGCGGCAAAAATAAAATATGGAAATTTTGTACTCAAAAATCTTAAATCAGTTAATCCTTTTTCTTCGCCATCTTGTGGTAAATGTTCAAGATTATACCAAACAATATCTTTTAAACTATCAAACATCATAGGAGAGATGCAAATTTTCTCCCACATTTCGGACTCTAATTCTTGAGAGACTCTATATAAAACTTGTAATACTTCCCTTTTTTCAATTCCATTTTCCATTAACAAATCATATACTTTTTGGGTAATTTCTGTCATTTCCCCCATGGTAGAAGCCACCTTTCATTAATTTATTACTCTACTATAATTTTAAATAAAAATACATAAAAAATTTACATTTTTTTGGTTATTCAAATAATACACGCTCTGGTTATTCAAATAATGCAAGTTGGTTATTCAAATAATACAAGTTGGTTATTCAAATAATACAAGTTGGTTATTCAAATAATACAAGGGACAAGGGTTGTAGAAATGTGATGATACTGGGTTGTGGGTTTCATAAATATATATATTATATATATAATATATATATAAAATAAATAATATAGAAACATATATGGAGTGACGGTACCGTTAGGTACCGTCGAGCAAGCTCGAGACAGATACTGGATGTGTTTGTTTTTACACATAAAAAACTAGCAACAAAGCTAGTTTCTATTCTTTGATAATATTAAGTTGATACTTATTCTTTCCTTTACATTTTGGACATTCAAATTTCTTAATAAGTAATATATTAAGAGGAGAATCCATATCCTTACTTCTCATATCTGCAGTTTTTATTTCTAACTTACGTTTAGTTTTATAACCATATGAACATATAATCTCTTCCTGAAATGCCATTTTGCATCAACCTCCTCTTTTTCTTTAATATAAAATACTTTTTATAAAAAAAAGATTTATCATGTTGCTACTAGATTATCTCATAATGTAACCCAAAAATACTACAAAAAATTACCTGTGAAATTTTAACACTCGTCAAATTTAAGCTGCAAATTTTCCCTTTATGCAATTCTTATCACAATGCAGTCAATTTTACCCAAATTTTAAATTCTCTCCTTTAAATAATAATTATTTTATATGGTCCAAAAAATAAAGAGCCGTTTATTTTGACGGCTCTCGAGAATCTGTTAAATTATTCAATTTTTTTAACTGATCTGCTAGGTCTGGATATAATGCTGAAATATCTAAATTTAATGTTACACCATTTTCCAAAAATGTTTTCATTGCTAATGAAGTACAATCAGCACAAATGAAAGTTACATCATCTTTAGTATATAATGTTTTATCAATGGATGTTGCACTACAAAAATTACATATGTGAACATCAACTTCTATTTCAATATGTTTACCATATAAAGGTACTATTTGTCCATTTTCAAATTCAATATATGTTACAGCATTTGCTTCATCATACCTCAAATCTTTAACTGGACATTTAATCATATCAATTAACTTTTGTACTTCTGGACTATTCATCAATTTCCCTTCCTTCATCATAAATATCTGGTTTCCTACTACCACAATTTTTACACCAACGAGAATGAATCAATCTAGGTTTGTCTAAAAACATACCCTTTTCTATTGCATTATCTGGATCTCCAGTATATTCTCCATGTAGAGAAGTATATTCTTTAATCTTAGAAATTTTTAATTTATAAGCTTTCTTTGCAGCATGATAGCCATTCTTTTCATAAACAGTTAGTAAATCATATCCATTAACTAGAAAATTATTGTCTAAGAGGTTTAATATTTCTTGTCTAACTTCTGGAGGAAAATCTTCATTAAAAGCTTTATCATACATCTCATCAATTTGAAAACAAATTGGACAATAATTATTTGTTTCATGAAATATTTGATTAACAAAAGGAATAGCTACTTTATTTGATATTGTCTTAATTGGTAATTGAATTTCTAATCTTATGATTTTATATCTAATATCAATTAATTCATCTTCAAATTCTTTATTAACAAGAGCCATTAAAGAATAATCATTTTTTAAATCCCAGTAAATAATAGTATCATACGCACCAGCAATAGGAAGATCTACTATAAAATTGTTTAAATCAATATCTGAAAAATCAGTATTCTTAATTAATTCATTCATAAAAATTTCAAGAAGATTTTTAGCTATGACACCGGAATTTATATTATTTAAATAATAATTATAATCATTGGGGTCCTTATATAAAATTTTGTATTGATTAAAATAGTCTTCCCAATTTACTAAAGCAGGGTTCATGATCTATACCCCCTTATGAGTTATCTGCCTCTAACATTTTTTTAAATATTCTGTTTGCTACTTTTTTAGTAGCTGTTTTTTCTATTTTTGTTTCAACTGATGCTGATTTATCTTTTAAAACAGTTAGTTTATATCCTGCTGCTTTTAGTAAACGTTCAGCAGTAGCAAGCGATAAATTGGCATCAGTATTTTTTAATTTACTTAACCAAGCTTTACTCACACCTGCACGACGTCCAAATTCAGAAATTGTCATATCTTCTCTATATGCATAAGTGCGAATTATATTTAGTATTTCGTTTGTAATTGGAGATTTCATTAAATCACACCCTCTTATATATTCTAATCTATTAATATCTGTTTTTTAATAAAAAATGATATAAAATAAAAAAGTTGCTTTATAAAGCAACTTCTTACTTTACCTTTTTAAAAGGTAAATTTGAATAAATCCATTCCATAGCATCTTCCGCATGTTGTTGATTTTTAAAATATACTTCATAATTATTAAAACTAACAAAGCCACCAAATCTAACAATAATCATTATAAAAACTCTTAATTGCCATTTGCATTTTAATTTCTCCTTTGTATATAAATATATATTATTTAATCACGTTCTAACTCCATATTCTATATATAAAAAATGAAAAATATTTTTTGAGTTAAAAAATATTTTTCATTCACTCATTTCATTAGCTAACAATATACTTTCAATCCATTCCATTGCTTTTTCAGCATCTTGTGAACAAATAAAATGAAAATTATTACCAAAACAATGTGCACTAAAATTTTCTATTAGGAATTTTCTACATATAGTTGGAACTATTTGTGCTTTTCTTGCAATCGTACTTATATGAACGGTTTCAAATCCATCCCTAATAATATAAGTATCAAAAGGGGTTCGTTTAATATATAATTCCATTATATTACCGCCCGTAAATTATCTGTGGTTCATTATTAGCTATCTTATTAAACACAAACATAGATTCTATCCATTCGCTTGCTTTGTTAGCATCTTCTTCTGTTGGAAAATATATTTCCTCTAGCATTCCTTTAATAAACCCATTGAAATTATCTATCAAAAACTGACGATAATCCTCTAAAGTCATATTAACTCTAACTGCAATATATGCATCGCAAGAAATCTTCTCATTAAAAATATAATAACAACTACCATCTTTTGATTTTCTAACGGTAAATTTCATTATGATCTACCCCCAAATTTTGTTTGTATATAATATTGTATTTCATTAAGGTAAGATTTTGTAACATCAAAATCTATATCAATAACACTGTTATCCTCTTTATCTGCTATTTTATTCATAACAGATAAAGAATTTAACCAGTCAATAGCTTTTAACCCGTCTTCCTCATTTTCAAAATAAGGACATAAATTAAAACTATGATACAAACAATCACCACTAAGATGATCATCTTTAAAAAGACAATTAAATTCATTTAATAATATCTCGATTATTTCATCATCTTTAATATTAAAATTAATAGCAAGTTCTCCAACACTAATAAGCATTTTACTATCACTTGTTAAAATATATTTATTTGTATAACTTTTTAGTAAAGTGAAACTTTTCACAAGACCACCCCCATTTGTATTATTACAATTCACCTAATAATTTTGAAATAGGTAAATAGACTTCTTCAAGATATTTAATAGCTTCTGCACAATCTTCTACAGAACGAAAATGTGTATCATTATTCATTAAGAAACCATTAAATTGATTTTTTAATATATTTCTATATTCTCGGCATTCTAATAATAATGTCTCTGCAACATCAAAATCAAAATCAGTTTTATTGCGTGAATTATGAGAAATATAGTATGTATTATGATAATTTATTTTTAAAATTTCAACATGAAACACTGTATAAATAGGTAAAACTAAAGCTTTAGCTGCATCACTTAAAAATACTCCCATTTATAAATCTACTCCCCCCTCAATTTCAACATCACCATATAATTGTCATTTAGGAATGAAACAAAACCCTCAGCATCTTCTTTTTTTGTAAAAAAATATTGCAAATCCTCTTTTTCACCTATTTCTCTGAGACTTATATCATGTAATATTACATGATATTTCTTTATCATATCTATATATTCATCTAATTCTATCTCTAACATTTCAACAATATCTTCATCTACATCACCATAATCATCATTTGAATGAGTTACAAAATACCATCCTGGTTGTCTACCATATTCTTCTACACAAAACATTTTAATTTCCCCTTACACAAGTTTTCTAGCAATATATAATGCATGGACCCATTCAAGTGCTTTTTCTGCATCTTCTCTGGTTTCAAAACAAATAAATCCTAAATCTCCATAAGCATCAAAGTCTTTACTCAATTTAATAACATAATCAAAATAAGAAATATTGAGTGCACATGCAATATTAAAATTACAAGGTATTGGACTATTACTAATAAAGTAAACGTCATCTTTTTGATATACTGCTATCTTTATGTTTTCAAATTGTTCTTTGTTACATTCACTATTGACTTTACTTAGTAAATCAAAATAATCTTTGTATCTATTTAATGTTTCACGGTCCACTTTACAATTCATTTTAGAATCCCCTATACCCTTTTAGAAAGTTCTTTTGCAACCATTAAGGAATTAACCCATTCGGCAGCTTCCAATGCTTTCTTTTTATTCTTAAAATATGTAAAATTTGAGTTAGTAGATTTTGAACCATTATACTCTTCGATAAATGTATTTGTAATTTGATTTGTTTTTAATCCAGTATAATCAGCAATTTCGTCATCACTGCTATTCTCCCAAGGATAACAATTTTTCCATTTGAGTCTATACCAATGTGGTCCTACTCTCTTTGCAAATACTTCACGTTTGGTGCCCTCAAATTCAAAATCTTCATTAGTAAAAAATCCTAACCCCGATGGCATTTATATTCCTCCTAATCTTACTAACACTATTCGTTCTTCAATCCAGGCTAATGCATCTTTGGCATCTTGTTCAGTTTTAAAATATAAACCGCTTGAATAAGCTGGATAATAAGCATTAAATTGATTTAACATAACTGCTTTGTAGTTTTCTGATGTAAGTTGCATTTCTTTAGCAAGTTTATATCCATTTAAAGTCCCATCGCCATGATCATCAATAAACCAAACTTGACGTGGTCCCAAAAATGTTTTTCTAATTATTAATTGCATTTATATCATCCTTTTAATTTATTTGCAATCCTAATACTGTTTAACCAATCTAATACATTAGCAAGATCTGATTTAAAACCAAAATGCATTCTATTAGGATCTTTCTTAATAATTTTACCACCAAATCTAGCGGCAATTTCTCTGTAATCAGCTAGTTCTATATTAGCCCATTGTGCTATCACTTCATCATCAACTACACAACCATCGACACTTACAAAAACCCAACCCCTATCATAAGAACCTTTAAGCTTTAAACCACCTTTATAATAACCCCAACTATTACCTGTTACATAACCAAAATCTTCTTCTATTTTAAATCACCCTTTGTAAAAAAAATCTATCTACATTAATATTATACATCAGAATTCTAATAATGTAAATAGATTATTTCCCTTTTAATTTATTTGCCAATAAACCTGATTTTATCCATTCAATAGCTCTCCTAGCATTTCCTTCGGTTGAAAAATAAGGAATATCACCACCAAGTCTATCACGATAAACTTTTCCTTCAAACTCACCATAAATTATATACCAATAATCAAAATAGTTCAATTTTAAACAATCCCTTAACACTTCATCACTTAAAGCAAATAATTCAGTACAGCTAACATCAAAGTAGTCAGCTATTTTTTCTGCTTCATCACTTAAAGCAAATAATTCAGTACCATAACCAATAAAATATCTTTCATCAGATTCAAAAACATAAATATCATCACTATTCATACCATTATATGCCTCCTAATTCCTGCATCAATAAAATTGATTGTAACCATTCAATAGTAGCTTTAGCATCTTCTTCACTATTAAAATATATTACATTAGCATAACATTTATTATTCAATGCATCTTCTTTATTATAAATAGCATCGAATTTCTCTACTATTGTTTTTTGAATGATTGATTCACTTAATCTAAACCATAATGTAGCAATAAGTAAAGTAAGTGGTGTTCGGTCATAAAATCCAATATAGAATTTATTATACACATCGTCGAGATAAACTATTAATTGAGGCATTATTTACCACACAACCTTTGCATTAATCTTTGTGCCATAATCCATTCAAGTGCATTCTCAGCATTTTCTTTTGTTGTAAAATATGGAACAATAAAAACACTTATAAATGATTCATCATTAAATTTACAAATAGCATTAAATTGTTTTTCCATAGTTTCGCGAAACTCATTCTCTTTAGCTTTTAACCATATGTTTGCATAGAAACTATTAAAACAAGTATAATCTGTAAATCCTATATAAAAAAGATTATTCCTATAACAAATCATTAATTCTAAATCATCACTCATATGTTTTTCCCCCCAATTAATTCATTACACTATAAGATTCAATCCAATCTAATGCTGTTTTAGCATCTTCCCTACAACTAAAATGTGGTATATCATTTAAAACGGCATCTTTCATAATAACATTAAATTTTTTCATTCCATCCATAAAATCATCATGACTTATTTCAAAATTGTAAAAAGCTGCTATATTATTAAACGGGAAACAATTATAATATATTGTATATTCGTTTCTATAATTTTTAATTTATCCATTTGGTCTCTATCCCCTATCTCTCGGCGCTGGGAGTCTGGTAGCGCCTACGGCGCTAGGCCCGCGATCTTTCGCTTTGCACAATCCGTAGCAAGCTACGCTTTATTCTGGCGCTAAATAATTATTATTTAAACATATTTTATTAAATAATAATTATTTAATCCACTAATTTACGAATCATGATTCTTGAATTGACATATTCTAAAGCCGCATTTGCATCTTCTTTAGTATAAAAAAAGACAATATCTTTAATAATACTTACAAAACCATGATATTTTTCTTTAAAAATATTTTCTAACTCTATTCTATCCATTCTTATATACCATGCTATATCAGGTGTAAAAATGCCAGTAGGAAATGATAAATCTCCCCAAGCAGAAATTGCATAATATTCTGTTCCATCACTAAAAAATCTGCCTGCAACATAAAAATTTAAAGTAATCATTTTTGCTCTCCTAACTGTAAAATAATTTCGATTGATTGGATCCAATCTAATGCTATCTCAGCTTCTTCTTCTACATCAAAATATGTTTTATTGGATAAATACAATCCACCAAATTCTCTTAATTTATCTTTATATTTAGAATCACTCATTTTCAAATATTCAGCCATATCAATATCCCAGACCTCAGTTAAACAAGATGTTAAATCTATAAAGTACATTTCATTATCTGGATCATAATCAATAAATGCTTTTACATTGTTTTCATCGTAAAATATTAAAAATGGTTCGCTCATCTTTATACCCTTACTGAATCTGGATTTGCTAATATATCAGCTGTTATAATAGATTCTAAATATTCTATTGCATCCATCGCATCTTTCTTCTTCTTAAAATAAATATTGTTTCTATTTACTTTATCAGTTGCATGAAACCTCTTTAACATAATTTCATGATAATCTGGTAAATCAAAATAACGACTCATATAATACGATGAGCTAAAATAGCCATCATATAGAATCGTATAATAATTGTGATGTATATTTGACCTTTGACAACTTAATGACCACCATATCTTTGCCATTTTATCCACCTCTATTTATTAGTTAATAGTCTAGTAATATATAAACCTTCTAGATACTCTGTTGCTCTTTTAACATCATCTTCACTTTTGAAATAGAAGAATGGGCCACATATATCTTCATCAATTTTAGTAGTTATTGCATTAAACTTTTGTATTACTTCTTTTTCTAAATCAGGAAAGTTAAATAATAAAGATAATTCTGTACTTGTTAAAAAGTTTCCATTATATAATATAATAAAATATTGAGAGTAATGGCTAGACCTCTTATATTTTATTCCTTTCCATTTATCATTACAATCAAACATTTTTATAACTCCTTTGAACTAATTTCCGCTATCAGCCAATTGGTGAATAATAATTAAAGACTCAAGATATTCAACCATAGCTTTTGCATCTTTTTCGGTTGCAAATAATACAAAATCATATTTATTACCATAATTATCTGTAAAAAATACTCCATTATATTTTTTTGCTAATTTTTGATATTGTTTATATTCAATATTAAAAAATTATATGCTAATGAATCTGTTAAGAGAAGTTCTTCATTATAATGTTTATCTAGAATAACAATTTTATAATAATCACGATGTACAAATGATCTCTTATAAGTAGCAATCATATTTATCACCCCTTTGGCTTATGGCGGAAATCGTTCCTATTTTTTTAATTGATTCATAATATAAGCCGGTTCTAGTACTTCTGCTATAAATAATTCTATATCTTCTTTATGAAAGAATTCTATAATACCAGATACTTGATTAATTCTTCCTTTATACTGATTTACTTTTTCATATAAATCAATACTATGTATCTGAAAATATGTCGATACCGTATATTCTCTTAATACCCATTCTGTATCATCACATATTGTGTATTTTCTTGTCCAGGTAGATAATAATTCTTTATAACAAGGTTTAGGAGTTTTCATCATGTACCTCTTAATTGATTTATTATATCTAATGATGTTAAATAGTCTTCTATAAAAAGTTTGATATCTTGTTCTGTATAAAAACGAATTGTTGGCATTATATATGCTTCATTATTTATACAACCATTATATTCTTTGATTTTTGTATATAATTCTTCTGGTAATATTTTATAATATTCGCAAATAGTCTTTAATGATAGTAGCCATCCTCTAAATGTTAAACAGTATTTTGCTGCTTTTGCTATTTGATATCCCCACATATTCTTCTCCTTTTAAATTACATATAAAATGCATATACTGTATAATATTATTATACCATATATGCATTTGAAAGTACATATTATTTACTTAATTGAATCATTAAGAGTTGTCTTTCATTAGTCGCACCCTAGTTTTTTCATTAATAAACGAGCATTCAGATATTCTATTGCTTGTTCAGCTTCTTGTTTGGTATCGAACCATACTGAATATAATATGTTGTGTGTACCTTCTGGTTTTAACATAGCATTATATTGTGTTTTTAATAATGTTATTAACTCTTGTTGATTTGGAACATATATTAAAAAAGGTGATTTATATTCTTCTTCATCTAGTACATATATTTCATATTTATTATTCCATCGTTTGTATGTATAACCTTTTCTGTCAGGTTGTTTTATATCCATATTATACTCCCATTATTTTTTTGGTTAATTGTGCAGTGGGTAACCACTCAACGGCCGCTTTTGCGTTTTCTTCATTTTCAAAATATACATAATTATCTAGACATATTCCATATGTTTCTAATATTGCTCCAAAGTTGTTTTGTAACATAGTTGCAATAAATCCTTTTCTATTCCATTGCATTATTATGGCCTTTTGAGTGATTTCACCCTTTTGCACCATTAAATAATATTTGCCATCTATTTCTTTATAAGATATTATTTTCATATTTTATCACCCTTGTAGTCTTTTACTGAGAATTAATGCTTCTAATTGATCTATAAATTGTTTTGCACTTTCTTTTGTAAAAGTTGTTGCATCTGTTGCTGTGTTGCGGTTATTTTTAGTATAGCTACTAAGTAGATAGATTAAATCCCATGATGTTATTTTGCAGTTTAATTTAAATGCCCGATTTATATCTTCTGCTGAGTAACCATTTCCTACTATATAAACCCAATAGCCCAGACATTCCAATTTTACTTTATGTGTTCCGCGGCCCCTATGTTCTATTATAAATTTTGGTTTATCCTGTTCCATATTGTTCTCCTTTTATAGATTAACCTTTAGTTATTAGCCAATTTCTCCATTAATAATTGTGCATTTACCCATTTCCCCTTTTTCTGGAAAAATGCCTTAAAAATTTTTCTGGAAAATTTTTAGATGCCCGACCTTATTTCTGGAAAAATGCCTTAAAAATTTTTCTGGAAATTTTTTTAACATGCCTTCCCATTCTATATGTTTTTTGTATAATTGCCTGCGGCAGGGCCCATTTTTGTGCCCTTTATTGCCTTATTTAAGTGTATTTCCTACTCTATCAATAAAGAGAGAAAAAAGGCCTAGAAAATTTCGCGATGCAAGTCTAATGGGCCGAGGCCCTGGAGGCGTATCTGCAGCTTTTCCAGGGTGTTTCTGGATTGCATCGCATGGTTTAATATTGCAGTGTATTTATAAATAATATTGTAGTATTATTTCAGGATGATGATTAAAATATTCCTTAATCATTGAAACATTGTGTGGATTGAATGGTCTATTGATAGTAGTCACAATAGTATACCGTTCCATATCAATTTCAGTAAGTAATCTTCTATCCATAATAAATATTTGATTATCTTTTATGGCAACTATTATTCTTCCCATAGAATTCATCTCCTTATACTAATATTATACAATATTTTAACTGATTTGTACATAGTATTTAAAAAAAGGGAGAGAATTCTCTCCCTTTTAATTTACTTCTTCAAATGTATAGCTTACGCCTGAATAGCCGTTGGCTGCTGAATTATTGGATGCATTATCAAGATTAGTGATTAATGATTTTATATTTTTTGGATTCCTATTGATTTTCTTATTACCTTTTTCGTGTTCATATGATTGTCCTACTTCCAATGCATAAGAATAAGCCTGAATTAATTCTGTAAGAGTTCCAACCTGTACATAAGTTTGTCCAGTTCTATGTTTAGTTGTAATCACCTTATAAACTTTATCAATTTTACTACTCATACTATAACCCTCCAAAAATTATTTACCTTATATTATTATTATACCATGTTTGCTATGATTTGTAAATAGTTTTTTAAAAAAAAATAACCGAATGTTTAATTCGGTTATTAAAGTTTGGAGGTATGTAAGGAATTTGTGGTAGGGTGAGTAGGATTCGAACCTACACGAACCGTTCTTTACTTATGACTAGTTATAACTATTCTGCAGTTTTGTTATAGACTAGTTTAATCATGTTCAGTACTAAGCTTGTCTACCATTTGCAACATCACCCTATATTTAAAAAATCAAGTAGTGGAACCGTTTCCGTTAGACCCGGTATTACAAGCCCCGTTTGGGGGCTAAACCACCAGTAGTCTCCTGTTTTTACTTGATTATAGTTTATATTCTTTTCCAGTGAAAACATCTACAACTGTTGTACCTTCACCAAAAGCAGCTCTCATTTCATATTCTTTTTCAGCTGATAATTTCCTTTGTTGTTTGCGATAGTTTTCAATAGCCTCAGCTATTTCTTTTTCCGCAACCTGTTTTGAAAGTTCATAATCAAAATCAAATCCAAGATGATTCCAGAATTCAAGGATATCGGAGGGAGGAATATTGTTACTAGCTTTCCAGCGGACTACTCCATTTTCAATGATTGTATCTGTATGGAACATATCTAACGTTCTCTCAGAATCTTTTCTAAAAGGATGTCCACTTTTGTATTTGAGACCATCAAGATATCTGTTCTTCATTATCTGCACCTCCATGTTTTACCTTATGAATTAATTATATCACCTTTCTCTGATTTTGTAAACAGTTTTTTTAAATATTTATTAATGTGAGTCCCATTTTTTTGTAGTAAGTAGTAAGTTGGTCTAGGCTTATACTGTTCTCTCGTGGTGTTGCTTCTATAAATATTTCCCCAGTATAGCCGTTTCTTCTAATTTCGTTGATAGCATATTGCAAGAGTATTTTTGAATGCCCTTGTTGTCGATATTGAGGGTGCACATAAAGATTATAAATTAAATGTTCACTTAAAGAGTAAAAGCAGTACCCAAATTTATTTTGAATGAAGTTTTCATTTTCTTTTAGTTCGTACATTTAGATATCCTCTCTTGTTAGAAAATAGCTACAGGTTCCAGTTCGGGAGATGGAGCCGTTTGGAAAGATATACTGAGATCTACTTTGTTGAGTTTAGTGCCATCATAAAGAATTATATCATAGAGAGTAGTACCATCTTCTTCATACCTTTTAAGTACAGTGCCAAGTAAAAAATAATTATCCATAATAATTCCTCCTTTTAAGAGGGAGCCTTTAAGCTCCCTGTTGTTGTACCCATATTGGGTAAAATTCAGGAATGGTAATCCAACCGTGTTTGTTGGAATATTCCTGCATTGCATCAAAGAATGACTGAAGGTGTTCAGGCTGTTTTGCAGCTAAGTCAACATCTCTAATGTCGTCATTATCGTGATCTATTTTATCATATGTACAAACGTCTCTCCAACCGGAGTACTTTACTACCCACAAGGATTCAGTTTTAATTTGTTCTAAAGTAACTAAATTCATCATACTTAACACCCTCCATAAAATTGTTTTTGTTTTACCTTATAGTATTATTATACCACATTTGCTATGCAATGTAAATAGTTTTTAAAAAATTACTTATGTTTTTTTAAATTACTAATGTGTGCATAATGGATTATTTTCCATATATAGAATATAAAATATCCAATGAAACCTGCAAAAATTATTTCAAATATTCCCAGCATCATCACAATATATTTCAAATTCATCATCCATATTATTTAAAATTCCCTTCCCATTGAAAATCCATGTCTTACTATTTAATTATATCATATCAAAATATTGGTGTACATATAGTTTTGATTATTATTTATTATATATATTTCATTCAGCAATATTAAATATATGCAATTGAGTAATAAAGAAAAAAATTAGGAAGGGGGTAATAGTATATATGCAAAAAATTACTGGTAAACAAATTAAAGATGTAGTAGCTGGTGATGGGATAGTAAAAGATGCCAATGAAAATTTAAAAGTTAATGTAAATACGAATAGGTTAAAGATTACAAATGACGCTATAGATTTAGTAACTGGTAGTATGGTAGAAGTATATAGAAATGCAACACAGTCAATTCCAAGTTCATCTAACTATACAAAAGTACAGTTTAATTCAAAAGTAGTAGATTCTTTAAATGAATTTGATATTAGTACTAATTATAGATTTACAGCTACTAAAGCAGGTAGATTTTTAGTTACTTGTACTGTGGGTTTTCCTAGTATGAAAGGGTATAGAGGTATTGCTTTATATAAAAATGGAAGCACCGCAAATAAAATAGTTGGGCATGAAGATGATACACAGGCGTTAGTGTCAAATAATACTATTCAACAATTAAATTTTTCTCATACCATTGATTTAAATATTGGTGATTATATTGAAATATGGGTGAGACAGCAAGGTGTTGGTAATATAAATATTGATGCTAACACTACAAGATTAACTATTACTCAGTTAATAATACTATAAAAATTAAAGAGAGGTATATACCTCTCTTTTTTATTTGTTTTTTTATTTAATATCTGATACTTTACCGATGTATAAACCAACATCCAAAGTCCATGTTGTACCGTTGAAGGGGTCTTCCCCTCTTATTTTACCGTTCTTGATTTCCTTGAATTTGAAAAGTATTGTTTCGCTTTTATTACCTTTGATGCAGAATAACTCACCCGCTTTGAGGGTTGTATAAGAGCGGTCAAGTTGTTTAGGAGGGGCTTTTTGTATTAATGATTTGAACATATGTTCAGGGACGTCGTATATTTTGCCGTCCATTTCTTTTTTTGCAACGAACTTTGTTCTTTTAGATCTAATGAATGTAAACTTTTCCCCTGTTGTTAATTCAATTAGGTCACCTTCTCTAAGATTATAAAGTTGTTCTCTTCTTTGAAAATCTACCATAATGATAACCTCCATAAAAATTATTTGAATATTAATTACCTTATAGATTAATTCTACCGCATAATTCACATAATGTAAATAGTTTTTTAAAAAAAATTACAAATAAAAAATTACAAATAAAAAAAGACCTATGATAGGTCTTGATTATGTTTTTATTTTATTAATTCTTTAGCAGTTAATAAAGATTTTAGCCATTCGACGGCGGCTTTTGCTTTTTCCTTTGTTTTAAAACTATATTTTGGATAATTGCCTCTAGATAACATTAGAGTTGAATCGAACTCTTCAGTTAGTGTATTAAATAGATATTCATCTGATATACCAAATACAGATTCTACTGCCCAATTTGGGACAAAGTACTTATTGATTTTGATGATATAATAATTATTTTCTTTTTCGTATCTTACTTTAGTTTTTCTTTGTATCCATTTTGAGTCATAAACCATTATTATACCACCTTTCCAGAAATTGTAGGTTAGTAGAACTATTAAAATAGCATGTTCACCAAGGGCTACTATTGTTTACTAATACAAGAATAAATATTTGCCTCATTGCGCCTATAATTATATCGCGTCTCGGTTTTATGTTTGTCACAACATCGCTTTATTATTATAATTTTGTCCACCCACAGGATCTTATATACTGGTCCGGATCCAGCCCATGGGAAGTATCACATTTTTACTAATAAGGTTAAGTGATAATTACCATATTAAGACATTTTAAAAACCATCCCCGAATTCTTATGCTCAGAGCACACATCACAAATATCTTCTTTATACTTTCCGCAACAACACCAAACTTTCAGCCACCAACCATTTCTGTTTGTTTAATTTATAATTCCACAACGGCCTTAACCAGCACGGGAAGCCGATGTTTCTATATTTATTATAATAAATATTTTTGCAAATGTACATAGTTTTTTTAATAAAAAAGAGGGGTTTTTACCCCTCTTATAAGTGTGCAGGTTTTTTTGGTTTTTGATATGCTTTACAGAATTCTGTAGCGCTTTCAACACTGCGGAACTCGTTTGTCCTTCTTATTTTCTTACCTGTATAATTATCATAACCCTCCGTTGTGATGACCACAAAGGGACAGAGAACTCTACCTGGGACGTAATAATCAATGGACCAATCTCCTTTATCTTTGAGGATTTTATTCATTTCTATTCTAGTGCGTTGTTTGATAGTTAAACCATTTACCTTTTTAAGATTAATCATAATTAAAACCTCCATGAAATTTGTTTTTGTTTTACCTTATAGTATTATTATACCACATTTGCTATGCAATGTAAATAGTTTTTTAAAATATTTTATAAAAAAATAGGAGATTAGAATCTCCTATTAATTTACATTTTATAGATATTTTTAAATATTCACTGATTGAAATTGTGGGTTTGATTGTAGCCATTGATGGAATGTTTCTTGTGCCTTATCAGCAAAATGATCATAAATAACACGTTTCCTAATCGTATTTGTGATTGTTCTATATTTGAAAATAAACTTTTCAAGGTGGGATGCTAAAGCGTCACAATCATGATTTTTTTCACGGCAAATCCAAGTAAGTTGTACATGATTATTTTGTTTCAATTCTTCTAGTAGTAATATTATGTATTCAGATTGGATTTCATGATTCTTTATTAGTCTTTTCTTACTGATACGTCTGACAACATCCTGATTATCACCTTCTATATAGATGGCACAATTTTTATATTGTAATAATTCTTGTACCAAACTCATTAAAGCTAATAGTTCAGCAAATGAACTATCAAGTTTTTCACCAGCAATGTATCTCTCTTTGAATCTTTTATTACCAATCATGTAGCCGATTCCTATTATGTCACCATCTTCTCTTCTCTGGTGTGAACCATCAAATCTTGCTTTTACTTTTTGTAATCTTCCCATTGACCTCGCTCCTTTGCTTTAGTATAATATAATTGTATCATATAACTCATATTATGTAAACAGATTTTAAACAAAAAAAGGGATTTTGAAAATCACTTTTTAAATAATAATCATTGTAATTATTACTGTAACAATAAGAATTATACAAATATAGTGATGGTTATTCATCTGATCAAACATATTATTGGCCTGTTGATGTTGTTTCATATGTTGTCTAAGACCTTCTTGTTGAGACTCATGTTATTCTTTAGTAAGATTAAATTTCATATTAGGATTCTTCTTGAGTTGCTGATTGATTTTATTAAAGGTTGTGAAGAATATTATCAACCCACCAATCCCAAAAACAAAACATCCTATTATTAATAGTACTATTACAATGGTTGCAATTACTGCAATAATGTCTATCACTCCTTTATTACTATTATAAATTATTTTCAGGAGAATTTTCAATTAAATTTACCATAACTAATACATCATTTAACCATGCACATGCAGCTTCACAATCTCGCAAAGTTTCAAATTCAATATCACCAAGACCATCTTTTACTCCATTGAATTCTTCAAGTAGAATTTTTCTTACTTCTACTTCTGAAATCCTTAAGACTTTTGCAAGATAGAAAGTAGATGGATAATTTACCATCCCATTATCTGGAGTAAAAATAGAATAGTAATTATTATATCTATTTGGTATGAATATTTTAGGGTTGTACTCCTTTTTAAGAACCATGTTATACCTCTATTAATTTAACCATTGTTAATATATTAGGAAGTTCTTCTACTGCGGCTCTAGCATCTTCAAGTGTTTCAAAAAAGATGCCAGAAAGTTTAAAACCATTAACCATTGCAACTGGATTGAATTGTGCAAGGTGTGCAATAACTTCATAGATTTGTTTAGGAGTTAATCTTAATTTTTCAGTTAGAGTTTGTACAAACCATTGTCTAACTCCTAAACTTTCACTAATATATAGAATACCATATTTTTTACCGGGTATTTTATCATCATCAATTAATGAGGCCATAAACATATATCCATCAAATTTTGCGATATTCATTGTATATACTCCCCCCTTTTAATTTTACTTTATTATTGGATTTTCTACTTTTTCACCGAAATATTCGCATCTTGAACTACCACCACAAGTTCCGTCCATTGATAGTTCAATTCCACAGCCTGGACAATATTTGCATTTAGGCTCTTGTTTGGCTTTAGCTTTTTCTTCTTGCATTTCTGTATAGGCATTATGGTTAACATCAATTTCACGGTCCCATGTATCTATATAGGCTTCATTTGGAAGTGTTTTGTAGATTGCATTTTCAATATTGGTTGCATCTATATTTTTACTTTGTTGGATTTCGGATGCTAAATCATTAAGGGTAGTGAAATTTTTGATTTGACGAACAATTGATTCTTCTAAATTCGAGCGTAAATTCTTTTTGTTAAGTGAATATGTAAGTATTTCGCCGTCATCGTTTGTAACTTCTTTGAGAATATCTTTAAGTTGATTTGCATAATCCAATGCGTCCCATTTATCATTAAAAGCAATTATCATTGACCGAAAGTTGATATTTGATGAAACATCATTGACCAATGTAGATGGTAAAACTCTTCCTGGTGTTCCACCAACCTTCATTTGATATTCAAAATTAACAAGTACTCTATAAATCCAATCTGTATATTTCTTAGTATCTGAAGCTGCCGCTATAAAACATTTCCCATTGAGTTTATTTATCCAAATAAAAACTGCTCCCTCAAAAGTTGTACTGTTACTTCTTGCAACAATACTTTTAATCATAATTTTTGACCTCCTGTATTTTTACCCTCACTTTTGTATAATATAATTATATCATACTTGCATGTATTTGTAAACAATAATAAAACATTATAAGACATCTTTTGACATTTTTTTCTCTAGAAGACAAAAAAAAAGAGAGGATTTTCTCCTCTCCTTAATTAACTGGTTGTAATTCCACTACCTTACATCTGGTAAGGTATGTTTGCTTTTCATTTTTGTAGGTGTCATGTGATTTAACTGTTCCTTTGATGCTATATGTTTTACCTTCTTCTAATCCAGAAGAAGTTTTCCAAACTATTACATTGCCATTATCATCTACGAAAGTATTGAAATATCCAAAGCCCCAATTTGATTCAAATGATACACATCTTTTTACTGTTGCAGTAATTTCTATCTTGTCGTTTATATTGCCAATGAACTCTGATTTTGAAGTGTCTACAACAGGTTTTTGCTTTTCTAAATGTTTATTATATGTTATCATCAAAGCCGCTACTATACCGATTAATTTGTGGTGGATATATTCATTGGAACAAGCTGTCTTTAAATTGTACATGTAATCACTTGAAGGTGTTTGTGTTGCTAACCAATTTAATGCATCTTCAACTTTTGCTTCATTATTAGGTACTGTAGAACATTTTCCGAACATCATATTGTAGGCTTCATCTGCTGTTGCGGTTTGATTGAATTTTGCTGTGGATCTTCCTATCCAACCAAAACTTTTAATGCATTGTTCAACGTAATTTAAATAATGTTTTGTTTCTATATAAGCAGCGGGCTTAGTCATCCCGTAGAAGCCACCAATTGTTCCTTCTAATGTAGTTAATAGTTCGGCATATTTAGCTGTGTTATGAGGGTCTCTACCATTGAAGAAGTCCTTTAAACAACCAGAACCAACTTGTTTGTATTCACCTGTTTCAGTATTTCTGATAAGGTATGTATCTTTTCTTGCTCTTTTAATTCCGCAATGGTCACATTTGATTTCAATTGTTCTGTATTCAAAAGGTATTTCTTCATTGGTGGCTTTTTTGATAATGTTCTGTCCATTTTCTAGATGTTCGAGTGTAGCCATAAATTCCCATCCATTTAAGTGGGGAGCTGTTCCTTCAATTTCTATAATAATTCTTTTGTAGAATTCGGTATTTATTCCAGCAAGCTTATTAGCGATAATTTCTTCCTCGGAGATAATGTTGCCGTCTTTTGAAGATACATAATCTTCGCCGATAGTTTGAAGTGTAATGTTTCCACAACCAAGTTTGATTGCTTTATTGTTGATGGATGTAATCTTCTTAGTTAAAAGTTCGATATTTTCTTCTGGAATCCTGTATTCATTCTTCATAATTAATACCTCCAACAATATTATTAACTTCCTTACTATTTAATTATACCATATAGTTCATACAATGTAAACGGTTTTTAAATGATTTATACAAAAAAGAGGACCTATTAAAGTCCTCTTTTTTAATAATATTTTATTTTGCGTTGCAAAAACCTAATCCAAGATAAGAATTGCCTTCTCCCAATCCAGTAGCTATTGCTATAAAAGCAAGTTCTTGAGCAAATGGAGTTTTACCAATATCAATATCAAATTTATTAGTTAAATAATGAATGTTTTTATAAGGTATTTTGATTGGTTTATCATTGGTTAATGAAAATGTTCCGATATTACAACTTTCCGGAATATCTTTTCCAAAAAATTCTTTATATTTATTTCTAAGATTTGTATTGATTCTTTTAATAGCTTCATTAATACCATTTTGATAAATCCAATTATTTTTCTTATCCATTCTTATAAGAACTGGATTTAAACTATAGATTTTAGATACTTCTTTGAAATCAACTGTTGTATATTTATATTGCAAAATTTCAAAATCTTTTTTTGGAATATTATTTCCGAATTCTTTAAAATGTTCATCAAAGACTTTTGGCATTACGCGTATTTCTAACCAATACTTATTATCTTTTTTATAACCTTTTACACTTTTATCTGCCGGAATTAAATTGCTAAAAACATATCCTTTAAATCCACTTTCATAGTGAAGTGTAGTTAAACTTTTGCATAGTGTTGTATTTATATTTGTTGAAATCATTTGAAGTGTCTCAAACTTATCATAATCCCTTTTTAATTGTAACAATATAGAAATTTTTATATATTTCATATTTCATTCTCCTTCACTAGTTTATATTTATATAATATCATATTCTAACGAGTTTGTAAACAGTTATATAAATAAATTTTGTGCAGATTCACATTCTTCTTCTTCATTTTTTGTTTTAATATATTTAGCAATTTTTTCGGGGTCTATTAATCCATCTTCATCAATAAAATTTTGAATATCATCTTTTTTAACATAAAACATACTTCCTATTTTACATTTTTTACATTTAAAAGCACTGCTTGGATCAATGTTTACCCCAACTGTAAAATTAATTAATAGTTCATTAAATTGAGATAACATTATTTGTTTTTCCGCAAAAGATAAGGTTTTGTTAAAAATACATTCTTTATATTTTTCCCAAACCATATAACCACTAATTAAATTTTTTGCATTAGGATCACATAGTTTTTTGTAATTTTTAAACAATACACTATCTGTATTCAGATTTATTTCATTTAATTTAAAACTAAGAGGTAAAAATAATTCGTATGTTTGAGATGATATTAATCTCATATGTGATTTAATTTCATCAAAACAACAATTATTAAATTGTTTAATAAACTGATCAAAATTTGTTTCGCAAGAATCATTATATTGTTCAGCAATTCTTTGTATTTCACTAAATACAAAATTGTAGTGTTCAGTGAAGATTTTATCATCTAAATATTGACGATATTGAGGGTTGTTTATATTTTTATCATTGTATTTTACTCTGTAATCGTTTTTATATATTTTTTTAGCTGGATAATAATTGAAAAAATATGCAATAGCACTTCTTTTACAACTTCTATTTAAACGTCCCAAAAATTGTTCCTCATTTTCCAGCATAGATACATTTTTAAATCCAATATCCATATCTATATCTACACCAGCTTCTATAACCTGTGTACAAACAACTATAATGTTTTTTTCGGCTTCATTTTTAATCTTATCTAACATAAATTTTCTTTTGAATTTATTGTCCATACCTGAAATTTCATATACAATAAAATTTTCATCATTGTAATTACGTCTCATATATTTAAATAATTTTCTACAAGATTTTTTTGTAATCATTTCTATC
>Ga0123335_1003185_pt1 | contig 23300 bp, 16 predicted proteins | sample BiotimSIPDNA_2_FD_89707 | JGI IMG/M metagenome (GOLD analysis project Ga0123335, IMG submission 89707) | Anaerobic biogas reactor microbial communites from Washington, USA - Biogas_R2 time_0 SIP DNA | ecosystem: Engineered > Bioreactor > Anaerobic > Unclassified | place: Washington, USA...
CCGAATTCACGGCCCTGGAAAACGTAATGATGGCCGCGCTCTGCAAGGGCGCACGCAGGAAAGACTGCCTGGCGCGGGCCGGGGAACTGCTGGAACAGGTCGGCCTGAGCGAACGGACCACCCACAAGCCAGGCCAACTCAGCGGCGGCGAGCAGCAGCGCGTAGCCATTGCGCGGGCCTTGTTCAACCGCCCCGCTGTGCTGTTATGTGACGAGCCGACCGGCAACCTGGACGAGCGTACGGGCGCAGGTATCGTGGAACTGCTCTGCGAACTTAACAAAAACGCGGGCGTCACGCTGGTCATTGTCACCCATGACGATTCCATCGCCGTCAAGGCGGACCATTGGGTCTCCCTCCACGCCGGCCACGCGCAAACGCGGAAATAACCTGCCATCACTTTCACGCGTGGATTACCCTCAAAACAACTCTGGATTTGAAGGTGTTTCCAAAACCAAAAGACTTAAAGGACATAAAAGACCAAAAGGACTGTGGAACGCGTTTCTGATCGGTGCATCCTTTATGTCCCTTAAGTCCTTTTTGTCCTTTTTTAGGCGAACTTTTCCAGATTCAACTGCCGTTTTCAGGATTGTCGTCCAACACGCTCAACCACGCCTATACTTATCCCTGTCCCCTCGGAGAAGATCTCGCACAGGTTCGCCTCCAGCGCGGGACGCCGGAAAAAATAGAACCAGCCGCTTTCCGCGCCGCAGACCAGGTCCAATTGGCCGGTGCCGTACCAGTCCACGGTGGCAAAGCTGTGTTCATGGGCGCTGAGCGTAATTTCTTTGCCCATACAGTGCAACCGCACCGCATCCTTGAATATCGGATCCGCGTTGGATCCCGCGTTCTCGTAAAAAGCAGGGCCGCCTTTTCCAAAATCGCCCGCCTGGCCGATGAGATCCCAATCCCCGTCGCTGTCCCAGTCACAGGCCTCCGGGTTCTTGGTTTTGAGGGGTGTCCCCGATTCATGCAGCAAGGGTGATCCGGGATGCAGCCGGAGTTGATCGTCTTCCCGATACCGTAAGAACAGGCACAGGCGCTCCTCCTTGTCCAGGGTCACCAGGTCCGTAAGCCCGTCACCCTCCCAGTCGGCGACCGCCGGCTGGCAGCGCCAAGCAAAGGCAAGCGCATCATCTTCCACGCGAACAAGTTCACTTCGGGTGAATTCCGGCGCCGAACGTGTACCCGTGTTCTCGAACCAGACCAGCCGGTTGGTGTTGTTACCCGTGAGCAGATCAAAATCACCGTCTGCGTCCCAGTCGGCGTACCGGGGCTTCGTCTGGCCCAGGTAGTATTCCGGGTTGCCGTCTTGGATATAGTGCCAGCGCATGACGCGTATGGGTTCGCCGCTCGCATACACCTGCTCCGCCGGAGCAAACACGGGGTCCGAATTGGCGCCGATGTTTTTAATCAGCCACATCAGTCCGAATTCATCGCCGGAGAGAATGTCCCAGTCGCCGTCGCCTTCAAAGTCCGCCACCTCCACCCCGCCAAAGCCTTGCACCGCGCAACGGGCGTTGTGCTGCATCAGAAATCCGCGGTCCTCATACCCAGGTATTTCACCGGGCAGTTCCTTTCCCGTAAACGCCCGGTAACGTACCCGGTAGCCGTCCTGCAGGAACAATCCCTGATAGGCGGCATTGTCCACCTCCAGAATGGTATAGGATCCCATATTCGTGCCGCTAGGGATGAGCATAGCCTTGCCGTAGACCGGCACGCCGCCTTTTTCCGCGGTGTTGGGCCAGTACACATACTGGGGAATCGAAGGAATCCGGTCCAGCGGCTGGTTGTTGCCGATAAGGTCCAGATCGCCGTCCCGATCCATATCACAAAATCCCGTAACGACACAGGCTTCCGTCCACAGCTCCCCGCCGCGCAACACCGGTTCTTCCCGGTCGAATACGGGAGTCTCATCGGGCCCCGCCCGGTTGACCTTGCGCCACAAGGCGCCCTGAATAAAATTGCGCGGCGGCGGCCCTTCGTAGTCATAATGAACCCTGGAAAACATATAGAAGGCATCGCTGACACCGTCGCCGTCATGGTCAAGAATGCCGATCAGGAAGCGGTACGGTTCTCCCTTCACCGAAAGGGCGGGCATATCGCAGAGCCGGGTCAGGACGGGAGCGCCCATCGGACCAACGGCGCCGGTATTCCGGTAGACGCCGTCGGAAGTGAGCAAATCCAACACTCCGTCACGGTCCCAGTCATACAACGCGCAGCCGCCGTAATGATTGTCGATGGGCTTTCCATCGGCATACAAAGGGACAAAATCCGCATAGACAGGCACCGCGTTCGTGCCGATGTTGCGCCAGAACCAGATGGTGAACCAAGGCTGTCCCCAGGTGCTGCTCCAGGACGTCGGGCGGACCAGGTCCACCAGGCCGTCACCGTCGAAATCGGCGGACGCGGGCACGCCCGCCTCCATCGCCTGCAGGGGATCCGTCCCGCCCGGGCGGTTATATCGGAAATTATCGCCGATACCGATAAGCGGTATTGTCTCGGGTTGTGGATAGGGGCCGTTTATACGGCTATCAAAATAAACGCGATAGCGCAGGTGATCCGATTGTGTAATCACCCAAGAAACCATCCCCCGGGTTTCCCAGGCGAAGTCTTCCGACAGCGCATGCGGCACCAGTACCTCAGACCCATCATCCAATACGCGCGTCACCAGCACGGACAAAGGCGCAAAGGCACCGTCCACACCGCCCGAACGGAGCAAGGCGGCGAAGTCCATTTCAATGGAAAAGGGCATGTACGGCATAGTTACGGCATCGGGATGGATCCGGATTTCCACACGGCAGGAACGGCCGTGGACCCGGAAGGCCGCATCATCCCCCGCCGCGACAGATAGTCCGGCCCATGATGCAAGGCATAGAACCAATGCAATGAATTGAAGCCTCACGATGGGCTTGCGACCCGATTCCATTGACAAATGATTACGATGTTGGAATTTCCGATCAGTCCGATCAGACAAATCGGTCTGATCAGATTTTTTATAAGACATACAATGGGATCCTTGCAGAAAATAAAATCGGGGCATATCATCCCCATAAAGGCTTGGATGACACCGCGGAATAACCACCCTTGTTACATTATGTGGGAAAGGCTGCCCGGTACATCATCGGTTCTTAAGGATGCGCTTTGTCTTACACAAAAAAGGAAGCGATTCCCGAGAGCAATCCCGACAGGAACAGCGACCAGGCGCCTGTAGCGCCGATCACGGGCTCCAGCAGCCAGCCCAATACACCAAAAACCAGCGGAAACAAAATCAGTTCGAGCACGTTCAACATGGCCGGTTTCTCCCAGAATGGTTCAACCCTGTGATATTCCCAGTTATTGTCACCGGAAAACAGACTCAAGTCAACATTTACCGACGACAAGCAAATTTGGGGGGATGGGTCCTCCAGAGGTTCCAGAGGTTGTAGTATCCGTACCCGCACCTATATAATTCACAGGTAGGCGTGTATTGTACAAGGGCTTCATAACGTTAATTTTTGTTCTCGGAACATCATAAAGGAGTATTCCCATCAAACGGCACGGCTTTACGTTGATTGAATTATTGGTTGTCATTGCTATTATCGGCATTCTGGCCGCTATTCTACTTCCCGCGCTGGCGCGGGCCCGCGAAGCGGCCCGCAGAAAATCCTGCCAGAACAACCTGAAGCAATGGGGCACCATCTTCAAGTTGTATGCGGATGAACAAAAGGATTACTGGCCGCCCATACAGGACACCAATATTTTTAAGGAAGGGTGGCCGGGACCAACTGGCTTGTCAGGACTGACAGGACCCAGCGCCATGTTCGAAATCGCCTCCACGCCGCTGATAAGCGCGTGGTATCCGAACTACAACAGCGATCCGTCCATCCTGATCTGTCCTTCGGACGCTGAAGACGATATTGATTCCCTCAAGGACGAGAACGGCGACTGGGATTTTTATAAGCCGGGAGAAAACTGGAAAGCCGGGCCCAGTTACGTCTATTTCGGATGGATTTCCGACCGCCTTCAAAAACCCGACCTGCCCCCGGTAAGCATCGATGAATTTACTTATATCACCGCCGGAGCCGGCATAGTCGGCTATGAAGCGCCGGCGGGCTGTTACGTTGCGCAACAATTCGGCGCGGCCCTTGACGGCGTGCTGAAAAACTTTGTCGATTACGCCACCGGCGCCGGCCCCTATGGAAGCGATCCCGCCGGCATCGCCCTTCGTAAAATCGGGGACAATGACGTGAAAGTGACGCCCGGCCTCGGCAACGGCGGCGGCGATACCATTTACCGCATAAAAGAAGGCAATGAACGTTTCTTGATCACCGATGTGAGTAATCCCCAGACTTCCGCCATGGCGCAAAGTTCCCTATATGCCATGATGGATTTCTTCGGCAACCGGGACGGCATCAAAATGTTCAATCATGTACCCGGCGGCTGCAACGTGCTTTTCATGGACGGGCATGTCGAATGGATTGCCTATGTGCCGCCCGCCCCGGGACAGGACAATACGCCCGGCATGGACCTGGGCGCCACACAGCCCGTGCTTCCCAGCGTGGCCGCCATCATTGGCATCTTCAGCGTGCAGATTTAATACGAAAACACAATGCTGTGTCCCTGAAATAATGTAAAGTAACACAGGTTATTATGGGCTATTTCGCAGTCAGTCCCTTCTTTGCTTCTTCTTTTCTTCTTCTTTTCTTTTTCTTTGCTATTCCAGTGGCTTCCATTCGATGCCCTCAGGCGTTTCCACAAAGCGTTTGGCGCGGATGCTTGAACCCGCGCCTTCTTCGTAATAAACAATAAGAATGGAGCCGTCTTTTAAGGTCACCATAGAAGGATAAGCCCCGCCGACACTGTCCACCGGCACGTTCTCACTCCAGGTCTGGCATTCATCGCGGCTGTAGTGCAGGCTGGTCTGCGGGAGGCGGTGCGCCATGTAGATGGTTCCACTGGGGGAACGGTGCAGGTAGGGGCAATGCCCGGGAAATCCCATCGCCAGGGAAACGCTCCACGTTTTGCCGCCGTCCTTTGAAACGGACCAACCCATGGTTTCATCGCGCCCTCGCTGCGCCGCGTACAGTGAGCCGTCTTTCAACTGGATAATATCGGTCTCGGCATCCAGGTTCATGCCGCCATTGTCGATGTCAATGACAGGACCCCAGCTTTCCCCGTTATCCTCCGAAAAGACCGCCGCGCCCCATCCTTTGCCGTCCTTCTCTCCGTACAACCCCAACACCAGACGTCCATCGGACAGTTGCCGTATGGGGGAACTGCAGTAATAATCTTCGGAAATCAACCGGGGCTCGGACCACGTGGCGAGATTATCATCAGAATAGACCATCCAGGTTCCCAGCCCGTCCCAGGGCGGATTCTTCCCTTCCGCTTTGCGCAAGGTAAAGTAGTTACAGATAATCCGCCCGTTCTTCAGTTGGACAATGGAAGGATCGCGGTCGTCATCGGGCCCGTCGTACAGCGTCTGCGCGGCTGTCCAAGTGCGCCCCTCATCAGTGGACAGGCAATAGGACACCCGGCCGCCCAGGGGCAGCTGTTCATTGGGCAGGGCCACATGGCCGTACCCCGCGTAAAAGACACTTATCAGCCTGCCGTCTTGAAGGCGGCAGACATCCGGAAAGGCCTCATAGCCCCCCGCGCCGGCATCTTCGCACACGAAGGTGTACGGCCGGGGCGGGAACGTCAGCGGCCCGGACGCGGGGCGCGCCTCCCCAGAAATTACAATATCCTTGACATGGGCGACCCCCTCCCCCGCGTAGAAGCCGACACGTCCCGAGGCCAGGGCCGCATCCTGAGCCTCGTACAACAGCACGTCGTTGAGAAACACGCGCAATCTGTCGCCCTGGCATTGGACTTCTCCCCGATGCCATACGCCCGCCGGCTTGTCAAGATTGCCCGCCCGCTTGATCTCATTCCAACCGTTATTCTCATCCGAACGGCACAGGATGGCCTGGCCGCGGTCATAATGCACATAGTAGTAGTTGCGCCCGTCTTTCGCGCGCACGATGAAACCGCAGGCCAGCACACCGGTTTCCGCGGACTCCACGAGGAAGGACGCCTTCAAGGACACATCAGTCCATTCTTGGGGCGTATAAAAGGCCCGTGGATTGGATTGGCGGCCGTCCAGCACCAGTTCACCCTGTTCTACGCGGGCATGGCCGTCGGGAAACATCCAGTTTGACCCGGAAGCCAACTCCACCCTGAGATCTTCCGCGCTCACCAGTGCCGCACAAACAATGAACACGAAAACGCAAACACGCGGACGCATGCCGAACATACTCTTCTCCTTTACGTAGTATTGCCGGGACGGCCGAATCCGCCCCGCGTCTTCGATGCATATTACTCCACACTGTGCCGCGCAAGAAAATCCCGCAGCGCGGAAATCATCTCACGCTTGTTCAGGGTGCTGTAATGGGTTGCCCCGGGAACGATGACGATTTCATGGTTGGCCAGGACCCCGGCCATATTGTCCACCCCCCGTTTCAGAGGGTCCACGTCCCCGACAATGGAAAGCACGGGCACGGCATTGCCGCGCAAGTCGGATGCCGCAAGTTCCAGTTCCGCCAGACTGCGCATGACATCAGCCACCGCCTGTTCATCATTGATACAACGAAAAAAACGGTTCATCACAACTATCTGGATACGCCCCAAACCCTTTTTGCGCACACCGACCTCTTCCAGCAACGATCCGTAATCGCCGTGTGATTCAAGGGCGTTCGCGATTGCCTCCAGCCGGCGCGAACCGTCTTCGTCCCGGTGTTCCCACCCCGCACCGCACGGCGCCGCGCTCAACAGCCGGTCCGGGTGTTCCGTCAGCAGCTTCAGCGTGATGAATCCACCCATGGAATACCCGATCACGTGGGCCTTTTCAATGCCCAGATGATCCATCAGGCGGACAACATCTTCCACCATCTCCAGGCCATAATGCTGTTGACCATGCGGTTTATCTGAAAGACCGTGGCCGCGATTATCAAAAGAGATGACTCGGTAGTTTTTCGCCAGCGCACGCGTAATACCCGGCCGGCGCCAGTTCAAATCCGCGTTCACCGCAACGCCGTGCACCAGGATGACGGGTGTTCCTTCCCCTTCGACTGTGTAATGCAGTGAAACACCCTTGGCGTCCAGATATTCTCCATGAACACGATGCGTCACACACCCAGTAGATAGTATGGCGATTATTAAAAACACAATGGGTAGTGTTAAGCGCACGTATTTCCAAGTTTTCATGGCAACCGTACTCCTCATCCGAGTTTAATCGGCGCTCCTGCGCAACTGAATAAGCGTATCATAAACGTGGCATGGCATTTCTTTCAATCGTAAATGCCCGCACAACAGGAAGCACCACGCCGCGGGGATACTGACAAAAACCACGCTTGACCTTTTCGGTATGGTTGGGAATAACATCCTTATTTCTAATACGTTAATACCCTGTGGGCTGTACTGGAGTCCGAGGCGCCCTGCAAAGGGTATTGCGTATTTTTCTTTGAAAGGCGCAAGAAATTACTTGACAGAAAACGGCCGTAATGCTATACTTGTTAGTAATAAATTGGGTTCGTAACAAGAGAATAAAGCGAATCCGCGATTAGAAATAAATAAATTTAGAAATAAGCTCGTTGCCCTTGTATTGCGCAAGGGAGAATAAGAGATAAGTTACGACTGAAAGGCATCAACGCGCTTTACTCAGAATTGAATGTTGGCACTGTACCTGGAGAAACGACCCATAGGTTAAGGAGAGGCATCTATGAAGCGGAACAGTTTGGTTCTCATCGTTCTTGTTGCGTCGTTGAGCGGCATCGCTTTTGCCGAGCTGCAAAATGTCGAGATCGGCGGCACTATCCGCATACGCGGGGACTATTTCAGCCGCGACAGCCTTGGAGACATGAGCTTTATCGAACAGCGCACCCGCCTGAATGTGAAAGCAGATTTCACGCAGGAGGTGAGCGCCTTCATTGAACTGGACTCGTACGACGTATGGGGCGAAGATTTTCGTTCCATGTACCTCACAGGCAGCGATCTGCGCGGCAGCGACAATGTCGATCTGTACCAGGCCTATATCGAGGCCCGGAATCTATGGGACACCCCATTGACAGTCCGCGTCGGCCGCCAGGAACTGGCCCTCGGCAACCAGTGGCTGGTGGGGCTCAATGACACCTCTTCGATGTTCTACGGCCTGTCCTTCGACGCCCTCCGCCTGACCTTCGCCAATGATGTGCTCAGCATTGACGCCATCGCCGCGAAACTGGCCGAAAACTACGGCGATTTCATGGAAGACGATATCGATTTCTACGCCCTGTACGGCAGCTATACGGGCATTGATTCGGTGACCCTGGACGCCTACTGGATGTTTGTCCGGGATGACGTGGGCATTTACGGCGCTGTAGTGGACGGCACCACGGCGGATCTGCATACGGTCGGCCTGCGCGGTTCAGGTGTCATCGGCGGTTTTGATTTCGAACTTGAGGCGGCATACCAGTTCGGCGATGTGGACGGCGTGCCCGCCTGTCCGCTGGGCTTCGGCGAGGCCGATGTCGAGTATGATTCCTTCGGCGTCAACGCGGAAGTCGGCTATACCTTCGACGCTTCCATACAGCCCCGTATTTTTGCCCGCTTCGCCTATCTTGGGGGCGGCGACACCGACGGCTGCTGGAGCAACGACCGCACCCTCCCCTTCAACCGCCTGTTCTCGAATGTGGAGTACAGCGAATTCCTGGACAATTTCACCTATGACAACGGCGCCTTGTCCAATGTATTGGTTTACGGCCTCGGCATTCAGGCGTTGGTTACCGAATCGATTGAACTCAAACTGCTGGGCACCTATCTGCAGGCCGACAATGATTATGACGCCGGCGACACGCTGGGCTGGGAAGTCGGTTTTTACGGCGAATACCAATATACGGACGACCTTTCCGTGCGCGCGGGATACGCCCACTTCTTCGGCGATGACGCCCTGGAATCGACGCCGCTGGTATGGAACGCGATACGCGTCTGGGGCGGTGATGAAGATGACGATTATGACTACGTCTTCCTGGAAACGGAGATCGCCTTCTAAAAATCAGACCGTGATACTTTAACCCGCAACCTGTATTTACCCGCGACAGCATGCTGTCGCGGTTTTTTTTATACATGATGGGTTGTCCCGTCCTGCGGCGCAGTTTCTTACCCCTGTTTTAACCTAAAAACGGCAGTTGAATTCTGAAGCGGTTTTCAACCCAAAGGACTTAAAGGACATAAACGACCAAAAGGACAGTAAAACGTTATCCCGGTTGGTGCATCCTTTAAGTCCTTTCGGTCCTTTCTCTTAAGAGGCTTCCCCAGCGTTAACGCCCGTTTTTAGGTTTAAAGGCACAATCTCTACCGGTAATTTTTTGCGGTCGGGGTATCCGGTCCAACGGTAGCGAAGGTGACAAACATGGCGGGAACAGGCAGGCTGAGCAACGCGTCAGGCCATGGCGGATCCTCCCGTTCCATTTCCCGGTAAACACGCCCTATCCAGCCGTCCGACGCACGACCCTTCACGTTTTGAAGAGCATCAACGGAGGCAGGCCGAACCGCTCCACTTGACAGGGTCATCGGGGAAGACAGCGTATCCGGACGGGATACCATGGCATAGAACAAGCGGTCGTGCCTGCGTTTCATTTCCACCCTGAACTCCGCATCCAGAAAATTGAATGTCAGGCTGCTGGGGTCACTTTCGTAGATAAGCACGGAAACCGCATCGTCCGGCCCCCTCCATTGAAAAAGTTCCAGATTTTCAAATTCCTTTTCATCACCATCAAGCCATTCCTGCTTGGTACCGCCGCCGCTCGTCGGGCCGGAAAGATAGACGTGCGCCAGCGGCGCATCATAAGCAAAGCGGTCCCCCGGATCGGAAACATCCGCTTCATATACGAGAACGTGCAGGCTGCCGATGGGGCCATGGGGCGGATCGTCACCCTCGCCGTTATCCACCACGCCCGCCCAGGTAATCACAAGGCTGCCATAATCTTCACTCCTGTCCTGTACAACTTGTTCTGAAAAAGCGTAAAGGGAACAAGCCAACACAACAACTGTCATCGGCAGAAAGTTAACCAACACGAACAACCGCCGCGGACGCTGTGCACGCGGTCCTGTCCATGTGTTATTCGCTGGTGCTAAACCCTTTCTCATAATCATGTTACCCGTAGATTCGCCTTTACTCCGGTTCTTTCACTTCAGCCCTCCTTGTATAGACTATCGTTTGCGGAAATCCGCTACGATTAAAAGTGGCATAAAATACGCTAAGGTAAACTTCCAAAATATCTGCAGGTGTAAGGATACCTTTTACGCGAGAAACCACAGGGCAAATATGCACTTCTTGACATAGTTGGAAAAAGCGATTATGATAGCCGCCAAGGGAACAATGAAAATTGAAAGCAAATTAATATCATTATGAGAAAAACGAGATGAGTTAAAAAGTTGAGTTGTATGTTAAAGATAGGGGCATGCCCCATACGTTGGATAACACGAAGTTAACCCACAGGAGAAACGACAATGAATTCATGGTTGAGAAAAGGAATGCTGCTGGGGATGCTGGCCGTAATGGCGCTGACCGTCATGGGATGCCAGCAAAACCAATTGGTAGGCAAATGGGAGTGCATCGCCTATAATGAGGGCAATACTGCGGCAAATTTACTCAATGAAGTGTTTGTGTTCAACCAGGACGGTACCTTTACCTGGACATCGTCCATGGTCCTTCCGAGAAGAATCATTTACGGCACCTACACCACCAATGCCCAGGCAAATCCTTTAACCATCGACGTTGTATTCACCAAGTACAGCATAAACGGCTTGGAAACAGACATTCAGGATGTTACCTCCCTGGGTGTGTACAAATTCACAGGGTCGGGCAACACGCAGCGCCTCTACATGAATCATTTCGGCGGGGCAACACGCCCCTCAGCCAGCACACTGGACAAGGAAGTGGGGCCAGTATGGGTCGGCAACAAGGTCAACGAAAAATGGCTTGACCTGGCTGAAAAAGGACTGGATATGCTTCTTGGGGCGTGGGGTGTTTCAGTCTTTGCGGGATCATAACCAGCCAGCGTAGTTTCTGGCGGGCCGGTATAGTTGTTATATCAAACGGGAACCGTAGCCGGGGCGGAAATTACGGTTGCGGTTCCTGTTTCATTTTATCGAACGAACACCCTGCCCATCGTTTTCCGCCAAGTCAACCACGAAATGAACCGGCACGGCAACTATATCCGGGAGCATACAGGACGTCATGTAGAACAGACGTGTTTCCCTGCCCGTGGGATCTTCTCAGTCAGTATGTTGATTCAAAACAAACAGCCCCTCAATAAACCCAAAGAACATTGTAATCAGAACTGTATGAAGCGCCAACGGCTATGCATCTAAGCGTGCCATACAGTCACCAAATCCGGTCTGACCTGACAAAAGTACCCTTGATATTATCCTTTAAAACGATTACAATTTTTTTATTAAGGGATAAAGACTGCAAACAAGGTGCAAGTATGCTTAAAAATATGTGCGAGCGTGCAACACACCCAAAAATATTTCGAAACCCTGATCCGCGGAAAGAATCATGGGCGCCTTCATGTCCCGGGTAACATAAAGTCAATCAATAGGAAAAACATCAATGAATTCATGGTTAAGAAAAGGAATGTTGGCGGCGTTGTTGGCTGTATTGTTGTTGACTGTGATGGGATGCCAGCAGAACCCGCTAATCGGCAAATGGGAGTGCATCGCTTATGCCAACGGCAATACAGCAGCGAACCTGCTCAATGAAGTGTTTGTGTTCAACCAGGACGGCACCTTTACCTGGATAACCTCACGGTCACTCCCGAGAAAGACATTTTATGGCACTTACACGGTCAATACACAGGCAAATCCTTTCAGTATAGATGTTATCATCACCAAGTACAGCACAAACGGCTTGGAAACCGACATCCCGGATGTTAGCTCCCTGGGGGTGTATAAGTTTACAGGCTCGGGCGACACGCAACGCCTCTATCTGAATCATACCGGCGGGGCAACGCGCCCATCCGCCAGCACGTTGGATAAAGAAGTGGGCCCGGTATGGGTAGGCAACAAGGTCAACGAAAAATGGCTTGACCTGGCTGAAAAAGGACTGGACACGCTACTTGGCGCATGGGGAGTTTCGGCTTTTTCAGGCTCATAATCTGAAAAGGGATGCCAAGACTGAAATAGACTGCAAAAAAAACCAAAAGGACTTAAGGGACTTAAAGGACGCACGAATCAGGAGTGCGTTCCGCCGTCCTTTGAGTCCTTTATGTCCTTTAAGTCCCTACGCTTCGTCCGGGACTTCGTCGGGAAGAAGGGGCGCCTTCGGTGCAACCAAAATGCAGTATCTCTGTCAGAAAGAAACACATGGAATACGCCTGTATCAACGTATTTCTCGTTTCCTTATAAACAACCTTAAGCACCGTCATTCCGGTTTTTTCGCGGCTGTTGACCTGCATCGAAGAATGGCACTGGACAAGGCGAAAAAGACCGGAATCCAGATTCAGCCTGCTACAATGAATACCCATCTTCCCTTCTTAAAAAATACAGATTACGTGGGTTGTTCTTCACACGCGGCTTCCGAAGATAGATTCCGGTCTTTTCGCGGCCTGGCACACCCTTCGATATACGCCCTTTTCTTACCGCGAAAAACCGGAATGACGCGTTGTTTCTGGGTTTTTGAACTAAATTAAAACATGACACCCCTCTTGGTTACGTATACTTAAAACAGAACGCGTAATTAATTGTCAGCGAAATGGTCTTTTAGTCCCCTGGCTTAAACAATACTTCCAGAACCCATCCCTGCTTTCAGGATCAGCAATTCGGCCAGCGGCCCGGCAATGTCCAGCCCGGTCTTTTGTTCAAACACGGCGAACATGGGCGAAGGATTACACTCGAGCACGCGAAAACCGTCTTTCCCGCGAATCAGATCCACACCGGTGAAGGCCATACCGCAGGCGCGGGAAGCCGTCACCGCAGCCCGTCTTTCTGCGACAGTCAGGCGAACCGGTGACACTTCACGCTCGTCCCGTCGGTAATCCACTTCTTCGGATCGGATTTCCGCGGCGGCAATGACACGCCCGCCGATCACGTAGGCGCGCACGGACACTCCTGCATAATATTCCTGAAACAAAACGGGGGCGAGTTTCAGCGCGTCCAGCCGTTCCCTGCTTAAATCCCGCGTTTCCAGCAGACGCACCGTGGCACCGCCGCTAAGCGGTTTATACACGCACGGCCCGACCGCCCGGGCGAAGGTGCGCACTGCGGCAGGATCGTTGGTGGCCGTCCAGCGCGGCACCGGCAGTCCGGCATCCTGCAGCAGGCGCAACTGCCAAGGCTTACGGCTGTGCTGGCTGTTGGCTTCCAGGCTGTTTACAAATCGCACCCCTTGCCGTTCAAACGTCAGCAGCAGGGACTCAAGAAAAGAACGTTTTTCTTCACACTGCGCCAGAAAGCCACGCGGCCGTTCGGCCAGATCCTTTTCATTCCCGGGCATCAGGGGGTGGCATGCCAGGCCGCGCAGGTAGACCATTGTGGGTACGGAGAGTTCCCGGCTCCCCATCCGGCAGATATCTTCACACTGTGACAACCGGGTCCGCCCCGGAAAGGCGGCCGTATCCAGGAACGAAAATATCGCCTTACGTTCCCGGAGCGCCTCCGCGGCGCGGCGCGCTTCGGCATCTTCCTTTCCGGCGACAATCAGAATGGACATGGCTTTTTCCGCCCCCGTTACCGGGCCCGAATCCAATTGGGAATCACGAACACCCGTTCATCAAGTGTAACACATTCGTTCCGCCAAGACGCCTGTTTCTTGATTCCCGGCGCCGGGTGAAGTATACTCATTTCCGATTTGCGCGCCGGCGGGGAGCCGGTTTACGAAATTGGTTGTTATCGTTTCCTTTACTTTTTGTCCTATCCGGACATGCCCGGGAGATTGTGTCATGAAAAAAGGCTGTTTAATTGTACTTGTCATACTGGCGGTGCTGCTGGCCGTGCTTGTCATCGGTGGCTTTGTCGCTTACAATATGGTAAATGAACGGGTGGGTTTGAGCCCGTCCCGCGTCATCAGCCATGAAGAACTGGTGGTGGGCGACACGCGCGTCCGCGCCGTGTTCAATCCCCTGTTGCTGGCGCCCTTCGCGGCCGATTACATTTCCCCCGAAATGAATCTACCGGTCAACGCGGAACAAGTCAAGCAATTGATGCCCTATGTCCTTCCCCGGGAAATTGCCCTGCTGGCACGCACCGACGTGCTCGGCCACAAATTGAACCTGACCCTTTTCGCCAACGAACAGCGCGGCGGCAAATTCCTGAAGGAACAAATCAACCTCTCCCAGGCCCTTTCCCAGATAAAACAGATCACCTGGACCGCCGAAGGGATCCAGCTGCCGGAACGGGGCAATCTCTTTGCGGAAGGCGCCATGGACATACCCGAGACCGTGGAGCAGGAGCTGCTTGAATTATGGCCGACCGGCGCCAAAGAGGAGGCGGCCCGCATTGATGGCGGAAACCAGCTCGAGCTGGTGGTGGACAACCGCAACGGGGACATTCTGGCCATGGCGGCGGCTTTCACCCAGGCGGCCGGACAGAACTGGGAGCTGGTCCGGGGAAGCCAGTACGGCGCCACGGTCATCGGCATTGTCGAAAGTATTTACGTAGCCCGGCTCAAGGCAAACCTGACCGACAAGGACACGGCGGTGATTAACCTGCGCATTGATTCCGACGCGGAAAAGGGCCCCGGATTGCAGATGCTGATGGCCGGACTTGCCCTGCCGGCCCTGCGCGAAACGCTCAAAAAGAACTACAACCTTGATCTTGAGGGGGAACTGCCCTGGGATGCCGATCAAAACGCCGTTATCGGTGAATTAAGGCTGACCGGGCTGGAAGCCTTTATCCGGTCCAAAATCATCCAGGGTTCCGGGCCGGTTACTTCACCCGTATAGGCTTTTGGCCAGCCAGGCCAGGTTCCGCGCAAAATGGCACACCGTGTCGACGCCTTCGGCGTCTTCGGCCACTTCGCCCTGGAGCCGCCCGAAACCGATGTTCCAGTAGGAACTGCCCGGCACTACCATGTCCATGATCATGAACCAGAAGAGCAGCTGGGCCAGGGTGAAATTCTGTCCGGCCCGGCGCGCCACCACAATGGGACCGCCGAGCTTGCGTGAAAACACGTTGCCGTTGGCGCGGCCCACGTAGCCGGCGCGATCCAGCAGCGCCATCAGATCCGCCGTGGCCGAACCGAAATATACGGGGGAACCCAGCAGAATGATGTCGGCGGCGCGCATCTTGTCATAGACCTGCTGAAACGCGTCCTCCTGGATGATACAGGTGTTGTCACGGGTGTTGAAACAGGTGCCGCAGGCCTTGCAGGGCCTGATGGGGTTTTCCGCGAGCTGGATCAGCTCGCCGCTGATACCCGCCTCTTCCAGCACCTCAAGACAGGCGCGGAGCAGGGTGCTGGTATTGCCGTTGAGCCGCGCGCTTCCGTTAATGGCGACAGCATGCATGACTGGTCCTCCTGTCACATATACCTTGCGTCCGGATGAAACGAAACAGCCGCAGCCGTTGTGCCCGTGGGCCGAAACTCGCCCGCATCGGTAACCTCGACGCCCAGCGCCGCGCCCGCATCCAGCGCTTCGAAAATCAGCGCATTCTGCATGACGTCCTTCATACCCGGATACCCGGGCGACCAGCGCTGCCCGCAATCGGCGGCAACGCCCGCCGCCTCGCGCAACAGCCCGTGCAGGCAGTCGGCCATGTCTTCGGCAATGCGGTCGCTAAGCCCCTGCAGGAACAGGGCCGATTCAAAATCATCCTTGCTTTTGAAGATCTCGACCGCCGCTTCCACCTGCGGTCCGGCCGTGGTCAGTTGCAAGCCTATCATATCATACCCCCGCTCCCGGCGTGGCATGAAATATTGCGCGCCGGAAACCAGGTCTTCATTGCCTGCGCCGATAACCGTATTAAACGCGATCCGCACCAGCTCCCGTTCCGGATCGTCGGGATCGAGCACCACCACCCGGTCACCGTCACTATAACAGGGGAACAGCCCCATGACGCCCTGCGGCACCAGCCAGCCAGCCGCGTCGGCTTCACGCACCCATCGCTCCAGCAGGGCCTCCATCTCCTGGTCGCCCTGGCCGAAACGGCCGCGCCCCGCAGGCCCGCCGAATCGCCAGTTCAGGGAAAACAGGGTGTGCCGGTCAAGGCGGGAAGCGAATTCCGGCAGCGGGACACGGTGCACACGCCCGCGGAATCCCCGAATGTTGGAGCGGTCCAGCCCGTCATAGGCCACCCGGCGGCGTGGCAGCGTAGCGAGCAGATTCGCCTCCACCTCCTGGCGCCGCTGGGCCAGGCGATATTTGCGGATCAGCTTGCGCCGGTTGTCCTCGAAGAAGGCGGGGCCCGCACCGTCACCCTTTAGCTGGTTCATAATATTGACCCCGTCCATGGCGGTACGACAATAGAACACATTGCCGCGCATCTGTTCGGGGTCCTCCCGCCCGGCCAGGGCCACGTAGGCGGCATGCCGGTCGCTCACCGGTGCGCCACCAATCAGCAAGGGCAGATCCAGCCCCTGTTCCTCCAGCATCTTCGACACGGTGATCATGTGGTTCGACGTCTGCACCAGCAGCGCCGACATGCCGATGGCGTCCGCCTTGTGCGCCACCGCGGCGTCGATAAACTGCTGTAGCGGCGTCATCACGCCCAGGTCAATCACTTTGTACCCGTAGTTTTCCAGCAGGGTGCGCGCCAGGTCTTTCCCGATGGAATGCACATCCTGGTACACTGTCCCCAAAACTACCACGCCCTTGTAGCGGATCTCCCCGGACAGCTCAGCGCCACTGTGGTTGTACAAGTACTGTTCAATGAACCCCATCACCTGGCGCATGACATCCGCCGAGCGCAGCAGGTGCGGCAGCGACACCTCCCCTTTAGCAAAACCATCGCCCAATTCCTGCATGGCCGCCATGAGCCGCTGATTCACGAAATCCAATGGTTCCCAGCGCTCCAGGGCGTCACGCACCTGCTCGACGATATGATCCTCGTAAATATAGGTATGTCCCCGAAACTCGAACGCGCCCGGTTCCCGCTCCTTGTGGCCGTCCTTGATCTTTTCCGTAATCGCCGTGTCGGTGTCCAGCGTGTCGTACCGGACCTCGGCCTTTTTGGCGCCCCCCTTCTTGCTTTCGGCGATGCCCTCCAGTGTTTCAAAGGCTTCCATGTCATGCTCAAGGATTACGCGCAGGGCCAGCCGGTAGTGATCCGGGTCCAGGTCGGCCACGAAGAGGTAATGGTTTGGATTGATGATGGCGGCGTCCAGTCCGCGCTTGCGCGCTTCGTCGAGAAACACGGACGTGAGCACAAGCCGCATGTAGGGCTTGGCCGCGAGGCCATTGGTCAGGTTGCCCACGCCCAGGATGGTTTTCGCCCCGGGATACGTTTCCTTGGTTAGACGGATACCTTCCAAGGTTTCCACGGCGAAATTGGCGTTCGGATCGCTTTCGGAACCGATGGGAAACACGTTCACATCCACAAAGATACGCTCAGACGCAATGCCATACCGTTCCCGGGCGCGATCCAGAATCCGCCCGGCCAGATCCAGCTTGTCAGGCGCCGTGGCCGCCGGGCCTTTCATATCCGTACACAGGGCAACGAATACGGGATCGTGGCCGAGGGTCGCCTCGATGACCGCGTCCATTTTCAGCACACCCGGCGCCGTTTCCTCGAGGGAAATGGAATTGAGGATGGGACGGCCCGGGTATACCTTGACGGCTTCGGTCAGCGCGTCCACCTGGAACGAATCCAGGCTCATGGCGCCGGGAAAATCAATGGTCTGGCTGCGCACCACCTCGCGAAGGGTCTCCACCGTGTCCACCTGGTTGGAATCCATGCACACATCAATGATCTGGCAGCCCAGATCCCGCACCTGCTCACGCACCACCGCGTCAAGCACATCGTGGTTGATGCCCGTGTCGTTTTCTACGGCATCGCGCACCTTTTTCGAGCCCCGTATATTAAGCCGCTCCCCGAAGCGGATCAGGTTTTCCGCGCTGTCCAGGGCAATCGCCTCCTGGGGCCCGGAAACAAACACGGTCCGGGGCGGCGAACACGTTTTGGGAACGACTGATTTCAGCGCTTCCACCGTGCAGGCGATGTGCTCCGGCGTGGTGCCGCAGCAGCCGCCCACCACCCGCACGCCGAAGTCACGCACGAAATGTGTCAGGCTCTCGGCGAATCTTTCCGGAGGAAACTTGAACACGGTTTTGCCCTGTTCGGATACGGGCAGCCCCGCATTGGGAACCACCGACACCGGTAACAGGGACAGGGCGCCCAGGCGCTCCGCCGTTTTCTCCATCAGATCGGGGCCGATGGAACAGTTGATGCCGAACACGTCCAACCCAATGCCCTGCACCGTGACCAGCGCCGCGTGGATATCCGTGTTGAACAGCTGCATCCGGCTGAACTGGTCCACCGTCACCTGGCCCATCACCGGCAGCATCCGGCCCCGCTCCTCCATAGCCCGGCGCGCGCCGAACACCCCCGCCTTCAGTTCCAGGATATCCTGCTGGGTCTCGAACAACAGCACGTCGGCGCCGCCGTCCAGCAACCCCAGCGCCTGCCGGTAAAAATTGTCCGCAATCGCGGCAAAGGACGTCCGCCGCAGGTTGGCCGTGGTGGCGGATATCACATGGTTGGAGGGCCCCAAAGAGCCCAGCACAAACAGATCCCGCCCGTCATAGCCGCTTTCTTCACGGTACCGTTCAATCGCTTTGCAGGCCAGTTCGGCCGCACGCCGGCTCAGGTGATAGGACAGGCTGTCGGAATCGATCCCACGCAGTTCCAGGCCGTAGGGATTCGCCGCGAACTGGCTCGTGTTCAACAGGGAAAAGTCATACTCGGCCAGGCGCAGCGGCGAGGCCCCGAAAGTGTTGGTCTCCACCGCTTGCGCCCCAGCGCGCAAAAAGGCCAGGTGGATATCCACCACCGCCTCCGGAAGAGAAAAACACAGCAGGTCGCCCAGCATTCTAAAGGCCGGGCCGCCGTAAAAGCCGTCGTCAAGATCCAGCTTCTGTATCATGGTGCCCGTGGCCCCGTCAATGCACAACGGGCCCCGGCGCACCTGGTTTAAAAATTCGTGTGTCATGGCTTCCTTAAATGATCAACATCCAGCCTAAAAATGTCGGTATCGCTATCATATGAATTTCGGGGACAGTACAACCAGCATGTTCCGCGCTCTAAGTCCTTTTTGAACAGAAGGTGGGGCAGACATTCCTCTCTGCCCGGCAAAAGAATGGCAGACAGGAATGTCTGCCCCACCTTCTTCTTGTTTCTCGAAACTAGACGTCAACGCAGGCGTTGAACAAAACCCGGGAAGTGTTTTAAAAGTATGTTGTTCACACTTCAGTGTGCCGGGCGCAGCATATCACCCTTTGGTTTCATTTGTACGCCTGGCACGCTAAAGCGTGAACAACGTACTTATTTTCAACGTTTAGGATGAATCCCTAGGGCTCTTAAAGCATTGTCCCCGAAATATTCCTTGGCCCGGAGGCACGGTCACTTCACGCGCAGGGCCTGGTCCAGGTCGGCAATGATATCGGAGGCGTCCTCGATGCCCACGGCCAGACGCAACAGCGTGTCGGTAATGCCCAGGTCATAGCGCTGCTTGCGGTTCAGATTGTAATAGCTGACCATGGCCGGATGGGTAATCAGGGTCTCCACCCCGCCCAGGCTGGGCGCGATGTAACAGAGTTTCAGCCGGTCGAGGAAGGCCTTGGCGTCCTTCAGCGCCCCTTTGATGTCGAAGGAAATCACGCCGCCGAAACCGCTCATCTGGGCCTTGGCGATTTCATAATGGGGATGGCTCTCCAGGCCGGGGTAATAGACCCGTTTTACCCGGGGATGGGCTTCCAGGAAACGGGCCACCTCCATCCCGGTCTGGTTGTGCTTCTCCATGCGCAACGCGAAGGTTTTCATGCCGCGCAGCAACAGGTAACAGCAATGGGGGTCGATCACGCCGCCGATGGCTTTGTGCAGGGCGCGAATCTCCTCGATCAGCTCCGTCTTGCCCAGCACCGCGCCCGCGAGAATGTCGTTATGGCCCGCCAGGTACTTCGTCGCGCTGTGCAGCACGATATCGATGCCGTAATCGAAGGGACACTGGTTATAGGGCGTGCTAAAGGTCGCGTCGATCAGGGTCAGCAGTTTGTAGCGCCGGCCCAGGTCGTGCAGCCGTTCCAGGTCGAAGATGTTCAGGTACGGGTTGGTGGGCGATTCGCTCACGATAAAACGGGTGTTCGGGCGAATGGACTTTTCGAGCAGCGCGTAATCGCCGAAGGGGACAATGGTGCAGTCCACCCCGAAACGCTGCAGGTAGGAACTGCAGAACTCCAGCGTCTTTTTGTACGCGTCATCGGTGATGATGATGTGGTCGCCGCTGCTTACCAGCGCGAGGATTGTCGTTGTGATCGCGCTCATGCCCGAACTGAAAATGACGCAGTCCTCTGCCCGGCACATCATCGCCAGCCGGTCCTCCGCCACCTTTTCCGTTGGGTTGCCGTAGCGCCCGTATTCAAAATGGGCGTGGCCGTGACGCGTGTACGCCTCGATATGCTTGCTGTCCTTAAAGGCATAGGTCGACGTCTGCACGATCGGCGTCGTCACGGAATCGGCATAGCGAAAGCGCTCTTCGCCCGCGTGCACCGAAACCGTGGATATGCCCTTGCCCGGCGCTTTCCGGGCAGGCGATGCTTTGGATTTCTTCATGAATACCTCGACTCACATCAAGTTTACAGCGGCGCGCCCGTCCAGACCCATAGGGCAACACCGCGGAAAAGGGCCGGAAACAGGACTGAAACAGGTAATTATTCCCTATCAGTATACATCCCGCAGCCCACGGATGCCAAATAGATGCAGGGAGAGCATCACGCATTCTCAAACTGTAACATGCCCACGCGCGAACCCGTTCTGGTAAAAGTCCCAACAAAATCTTCAGGATGATCCCGCAGGGATTCAGGCCGTTAGCCGGTAGTTAAGCGCAACGACACCACCTCTGCTAACAATCCCAACAAAATCTCCGGAAGAATCCCGGCAGGGATTCAAGCCATTAGCCGGTGGTTGAGCGCAGCGATACCACCGGACCTAGCCCCCCATCAGGTCCATCCCGGCAGGGATGGAGGAATCGTTTTGCCTTCATCCCTGCCGGGATGATGACACAAAACCATCTTCAATCGGTGGTGTCGCTGTACTCAACGCCTTGCGGCATCAGAGGGGAAAACAAAATCTGGCCGATTACGGCACCGGGAGTGAAAATAGCGTGCTCAACGCCTTGCGGCATCAGAGGGGAAAACAAAAGTACCTTCGGCCGAAGGTGGCCCCGAACAACTAGTGCTCAACGCCTTGCGGCATCAGAGGGGAAAACAAAAAGTGTTGGATCAAACATCTGCTGAAGGACTTTTAGAGTGCTCAACGCCTTGCGGCATCAGAGGGGAAAACAAAAAATGAACCACTTACAGACGCTTGGACGGGTCGAAGTGCTCAACGCCTTGCGGCATCAGAGGGGAAAACAACGAAAAGCGCAGGCACCAAACTTAAGAATTTAAAGTGCTCAACGCCTTGCGGCATCAGAGGGGAAAACAATGGCGGTGGCGGTGCAATCTCTTTTGCCACTTCAAGTGCTCAACGCCTTACGGCATCAGAGGGGAAAACAAATCTACACGCGCTCACATGTCCCGGTATTGTGCCCCGTGCTCAACGCCTTGCGGCATCAGAGGGGAAAACAATTCAAAGGAAGATAACTTCTCATCTTTTGAAAAGAGTACTCAACGCCTTGCGGCATCAGAGGGGAAAACAAACAGCGGGATCGCCGGGATGCTCATCTTCTTCATCCTTGTGCTCAACGCCTTGCGGCATCAGAGGGGAAAACAAAAATCGTTTTTGCGGGTACACGCACTCCCAGAATTGATGTGCTCAACGCCTTGCGGCATCAGAGGGGAAAACAACTGATACGCCGGGCGCAAAAGGGTGGATATATCGCCATGTGCTCAACGCCTTGCGGCATCAGAGGGGAAAACAAATCCATTATTTTATTTATTTTAGGTCTTTTGTCGGAGTGCTCAACGCCTTGCGGCATCAGAGGGGAAAACAAGCGCACATGAGCATTTACACGGGCCATAGCGTGACGTGCTCAACGCCTTGCGGCATCAGAGGGGAAAACAACGGTAAATTCGATGTTCGTCGTTATTGTTTTCCCATCCAGTGCTCAACGCCTTGCGGCATCAGAGGGGAAAACAATAACATGAGGCTCCCAAGTTATTCCCGTAGCGTGAGTGCTCAACGCCTTGCGGCATCAGAGGGGAAAACAACGGATGGGATTTAATGATTGCCCATCCACCTTGTACAGTGCTCAACGCCTTGCGGCATCAGAGGGGAAAACAATCGTCTATGTTCCGCTTGCCCGCGGTACTGAACCCTTGGGTGCTCAACGCCTTGCGGCATCAGAGGGGAAAACAATTGCCTGATTGTGTCCAAGTCATCACAAGTAATGTAACTGTGCTCAACGCCTTGCGGCATCAGAGGGGAAAACAAGGTCTGTGTCTGGCGCAGTCCCGGCTTGCCGTTTCGTGCTCAACGCCTTGCGGCATCAGAGGGGAAAACAATTTATCGCCCCGCTTGATTTTTGCCAGCCGGGAATGTGCTCAACGCCTTGCGGCATCAGAGGGGAAAACAAGGATATATTCGACGCGCACACGCCGGGGGCTGTGTACGGTGCTCAACGCCTTGCGGCATCAGAGGGGAAAACAATGTCAAACATCCGTCATCGCCACCATCACCACCACGTGCTCAACGCCTTGCGGCATCAGAGGGGAAAACAAGCTCGTAGCCAAGTTCCCGCGCCGCACGTAGTGTGTGTGCTCAACGCCTTGCGGCATCAGAGGGGAAAACAAATCTACACGCGCTCACATGTCCCGGTATTGTGCCCCGTGCTCAACGCCTTGCGGCATCAGAGGGGAAAACAACTGGCATATCAGAAAACCAATTGTGCCAGAAATTATACGTGCTCAACGCCTTGCGGCATCAGAGGGGAAAACAAAAATCGGCACCATGCTCTGCACCAACGCCGAATTTTCGTGCTCAACGCCTTGCGGCATCAGAGGGGAAAACAATCGAAGTCCCAATCTACAAACGTCGCTTCCAACTTGTGCTCAACGCCTTGCGGCATCAGAGGGGAAAACAAGCTTACGGCGGGCATGGATATCACCGTCCATTCCTGTGCTCAACGCCTTGCGGCATCAGAGGGGAAA
>Ga0123335_1003187_pt1 | contig 23284 bp, 17 predicted proteins | sample BiotimSIPDNA_2_FD_89707 | JGI IMG/M metagenome (GOLD analysis project Ga0123335, IMG submission 89707) | Anaerobic biogas reactor microbial communites from Washington, USA - Biogas_R2 time_0 SIP DNA | ecosystem: Engineered > Bioreactor > Anaerobic > Unclassified | place: Washington, USA...
CTTCGGCAATTTGAAATCCATCATTGGTTTTTTCCAAAATTCCCAAACGGTCGCGAATCTCAAGTTCGGGATTTACAATCAAATAACAACTCGATGCTGCATGTCCTCGGCCTACACGCCCCCGGATTTGATGAATCTGTGCTAACCCGAAGCGCTCGGCATTCAAAATGATCATAACAGTGGCGTTGGGGCAATCCAAGCCGACTTCTACAACAGTAGTTGATACAAGGACTGCGGTATTGCCCTGAAAGAAATCATCGAGAATCTTGGCTTTTTCTTCGGATTTCATCTTGCCATGCAACATCGCGATCGACACTGATTTTGGTAAGACTTTTTTGATTTCACGGGTCGCTTCAGAAACAGACACGAGATCCATTGTATCGCTTTCTGCGATGAGCGGACAAATCATGTAAGCCTGATGCCCTTTATCAAGCTCTTGACGAATGTCAGGAAGAATCGAATCAAATTCGTCTAGACCGACTATTGTCGTCTTGATCGGCTGTCGTCCGCTTGGCATGCTTTTGATCGTACTGATGTCCATATCACCAAATAGCGCAATGGCCAGTGATCTTGGAATCGGTGTTGCACTCAAAAAAAGACAATCGGGTGCTCCCCCTTTTTCTCTGAGCGCTTTGCGCTGGTTGACGCCAAATCGGTGTTGTTCATCAATAACCACCATTCCCAAACGATGAAAAACTAAGGCATCCTGAATTAAAGCATGGGTGCCGACGATAACCGAACAGGTTCCATTTTGCATCTGTTCGAGAACCCTTTGGCGCTCTGCCCCGGTGACATTTTTCGTTAAAAAAACCGGTTGGATCCCTTCTTTTTCCAAATATCTTTGGAGCGTTTGATAGTGCTGGCGTGCCAAAATTTCCGTTGGGGACATGAACGCAACTTGGTATCCTGCAGTTACGACCGCAAGTGCCGCTATAATTGCACAGATCGTCTTCCCACTGCCGACATCTCCTTGCAACAGTCGATTCATAGGCTTGGGTGCTTTCAAATCCATAAAAATGGCATTCGTGGCTTCTTTTTGATCGGTGGTCAATTCAAAGGGCAAGGTTTTGATGAATTGTCTGATCTGATCAATTCGGTATGATTTTGGTGTTTTGACAATCCGTTGATTCAGCTTCTTAAAAGCTTCGATTCTGAGAGAAAAGAGCAATAACTCCTCGTATTTGATCCGTTTTGTAGCTAAATGGACTTCCTCCATCGTTTTTGGCGAATGCACAATTGAAAACAGTTTTGATCGACTGGGCAACTCCCTCTTAGAAATCAAATCAGCCGGAATAGTCTCAGGCATATGGGCAATTGTTTGGAGCATAGCCGATTGAACAATTTTATGAAATTGATGTGATCCCAGACTTTTCAAGTGGTAAATTGGTTCAATTCCTTCTTGAAAATTTTTCTTCAATACGATTTCGCTGGCAGTGAATTGTTTGAAATGATGCATAAACTTGCCTGTCACTACCACTATTGCTCCGATCTGACATGTGTTTTTTAAGAATTCTCGATTAAAAATAGACACCGAAAATTCCGCATCGTTGGCACGAATTTGAAAGGTTAACTTCGTCAAATGTTTTCGAATATAGGTAACTTTCGGCATTGACGTGATCGTTCCGGTCAACGTGATAGTTTCAGCTATATTTGCACAGCAAAAAGCCGAGATCTTTTTTTCAAGATACCGATTGGGAAAACGTTCAATCAGTTTTTCCGGAGTATCGATCCCTTCTTGTGCCAATTTGGCCGCTATAACTTTGCCAATGCCTTTCACTTCCAGCAACCGATTCAAGACGAAACCCTCCTTTTTTCCCCATTATATAGAAAAAAAAGGGTATTTTCAATACCCTTTACTCAACTGATATGATGTAAGAATAAATATCTTGACCGCCTTCGATCACATCAACCTCAAGCTCGAATTCCGCTTCGATCATTGCTTTGATTTCGGCAATTTCCGCTTCAGGAACATCATAACCAATGATCAAGGTGATGATCTCCGAATGTTCATCTATCATGGATCGAATCAATTCTTTTGCACATTGTTCACGATCCGGACAGGCCACTTTGATTTCATCGTCAAAGATCCCCATATAATCATCTTTCTTGATCTGAACACCGTTATTGACACTATCACGGATCGAATAGGTGATCTCACCGGTTTTCACATGGGCAATATGACTTGACATATCCTTGATGTTCTTATCAATATCCTGAGTCGCGTCAAACATGGTGAGTGAGGCATATCCTTGAGCCAAGGTTTTTGCGGGTAATACCCTTACTTCTTTTCCTTCCACCAGTTTGGCTGCTGTTTGAGCAGATAATATCACGTTTTTGTTATTCGGAATGATGATGATATAATCGGCACTGATTTGTTCACAAGCGCTGAGAAAATCATCAATAGACGGATTCATGGTTTGCCCGCCTTCGACGATATAATCACAACCCATTTCGATAAAGGTATCTTTAAGACCTTCTCCTGTCACAACCGCAATCAATGCATATTTCTTATGAATCTTGGGCGCCAAGATTCGAGAGTGGTCGTGTCCGCATTCACAAGGATCATTGGAGATTTCCGGCTGATGCAACAAGACTTCGGTATGTTGAAGCATCATGTTTTCGATTTTTAAATTTATAAAATATCCGAAATGCTGAGCCAAATTCAACGCATCTCCCGGTGTTTTTGTATGAATATGGACTTTAAGAATGTTTTCATCCCGAACCACGACCAAGGAATCTCCTAGCGGAGAGATCATGTCAATAAAATCTTTTTGACTGAATTCATCCATTTTTTCGATTTGCATGATAAATTCAGTACAATAACCAAAATCGCGTCCACCATGAATTTCATCCAAATTGATATGGGGAGCTGTGAGCGTATCCGGTTTTGAAGTTAAAGCTTCTTCATAGATTTTTCCATCTAAGGCATCGGCCATTCCCAGAATCACCTCGATATATCCTGCTCCACCCGAATCGATCACACCGACTTCTTTTAGAATCGGTAGCAAATCAGGTGTTCGTTCTAATGACATTTCGAGCTCTTCAATATATAGATGGAACAATTCTGAGAACGACGAAACAGAATCCGAGACAGACAGGGCTTTGTCCGCTCCTTCTCTTGCGACCGTCAGCATTGTCCCTTCCACCGGATTGATCACGGCAGCATATGCCTGTTCCACCCCTTGACGCAAGGCTTTGGCAAAATCTACCGGATCCGCAACATCTAACCCTTTTAGACTCGATGCCATGCCACTGAATAATTGCGATAAAATGACCCCGGAATTGCCTCTTGCACCCATTAACATTCCGCGAGCGAGCAGTTTGGCCACTTGACCAATCGACTGTTCTTCAACAGATAACAACGCTTTAACTCCTGAAGCCATGGTTGAAGACATGTTTGATCCGGTATCTCCGTCTGGAACGGGGAACACGTTGAGCTGATTGATTCGTTCCATATTATTTCTCAACTTGATACTGCCGTTGATTATCATTTGCTTTAACAATTGTCCATCCAATTGCATTGAATCCATTGTATCCTCCTGTAAATGCGATTCGTATGGAACCTGATTTCTGATTTTATTTCATTATCAATATGTTACTTTGAGGTTCAAAAAAGCAAACACATTTTAACATACCCCTCGTAAAAAAGCAATAACTATGTCCCTGAGGCATTTGCTTTCAACGTCTCTCATTAAATAAAAGAAAATATTGCTTGCTTTTTACCCTGATTATGTTAAAATATTATATGCTGAAATCAGTACAGAAACGGAGTGATACCATGCCAAGAGAATGCGCAGTGACAGGGAAAAAATTCATGTCGGGAAACCAACGCTCCCACTCCATGCATGCGACGAGAAAACTTTGGAAAGCCAATCTGCAGAAAGTCAGAATCGTTGACGAAAATGGCCAAGTGAAACGTGTCTATGTTTCGGCGAGAGCCTTAAAAAGCGGCAAAGTGACTCGGGCATAACCTGCTTTAACTCATCTCGAACTTGAATGAAAAAACGTACCCTTAATTAGCACAACTCGTGCAAAAAGGGTATTTTTTTTATCTTAAAAAGGATCGTCACAAGACGATCCAATGGACAAAATAACAAATCATATTTATGTGGTTGGTGCTCCTTCTTCCATTTCCGCTAACATCGTTTTGATTTGATTAATGGGAATCGCAAATCCCATGCCTTCGATATCTTCGGAGGCATATTTGAGCACGTTGATTCCGATGACTTCACCTTCTAGGTTATACAACGGACCCCCACTGTTTCCGGAATTGATCGACGCATCATGTTGTATATAAAGAACCTTGGGATTCTCCACATCCCGATTGACTCCCGAGACGATGCCCAGCGTCACAGATCCATAAAAATCATACCCGCGAGGATTACCTCCGGCAATCACAATATTACCCGCTTCAGCAGCATCCGAATCTCCCAATACCGATATTGTGGGAACAATCGGCAAGTTATCTCCATTAAAATAAAGTACAGCAACGTCCACATCACTGTCATAACCCAAGCGATACGCAGTGACTTTACTGCCTTCATAGAAAACGATCTTGAAATTGTTGCCATCTTCAATGACGTGATGGTTCGTGATCACAAAATATATATTGGCAACCGCATCATATTTGTAGATCACTCCCGAGCCCAACGCCTGACCTTGTAGATCATAATAACTGGTGATTCCGACAACGGAGTGTTCCGCAATCCCAGACACCTCCAAGATTTTTTCCTGGATCGAATCCAAATTGACTGGAATGCTTCCCGAAGTGTTTTCCAGGAATTCTTCACGAAGTCTCGATTCCACTTCTAGATAGATTTCTTGATACACCGACTCATCATTGGCAATGGTTTCTCCGGGGTGGTTCATATATTGATCGAGATCGTCACCGATGGTGCTACGGATGTTATCCGCCAATTGATCGATCAAATCTTGATAATTGGCATAACTAAAATTAGTCGTTGCCTCTATTTCTCCAGAGGATTCCGTTGTGGTTGGGACGTAGGTGGATTCGCTAGAGGATGTTGAGGCGGTGACTGTTGAAGTTGTTGCCCCGGTTAATTGCGTGAAAATCAACTGATCGCAGGAAATCATTGATGCGACTATCCCCATCAGTCCGATCAGAACAAAGATCTTTTTCATTCATTCACCACCTGGACTTTCGGTAGCAATTCAATATCCTCTAGGGTGATGGTCTCACCATTGCGATACACGACGATATCGATTATATCGCCAACGTGATATTTGGAAAATTCAACAGAAAAATTGTAAAGATTTGTAATGATGATATCGCCGATTTCAAGGACGATGTCTCCTGGAAGGACCTTACCATCTACCGAAGAGTTTGGGGTGATAAGATGAACATAAAATCCATTATTGATACCGGAAGGGATTTCAATTCCTAGATTATCCAATGTTTCTCGGTCGCTGGCTATGTCGTTGAATTGGATGCCGACACCAGGAATCTGATTGGAAAAACCGAGTTCTTCAATGTCTTCACAAACTGCCAAAGCTAAGGTTGCTGGAATCGCGAATCCCATCCCCTCAATGGCAGTGGAAGCGATTTTAATCACATTGATTCCAACCACTTCACCTGCCAAGTTAAATAATGCTCCGCCGCTGTTTCCTGAGTTGATCGGCGCATCATGTTGAATATATCCGACAAACATGTCTTTGACACCATCATCATCGATATCGAAATAACGGTCTTTTCCCGAGACAATGCCCATGGTAACCGAATTAAAATAATCATATCCATTGGGATGACCAACCGCCAAGACCATCATTCCTCGAGGGAGCGAGTCGGAATCCCCGATCGATGCAACCTTCAAATCAAGATCGGATTGAAAAGACAAAACAGCCAGATCGGAAGTTGTATCGGAACCAAGCAAGACGGCGGAAACAGATGTTCCCGAAGCAAACCGAATCTCATATCTCGTACCATCTTCTATCACGTGTTCGTTGGTCATCACATAATAAGTGGACCCGATATGCTTGTAGATGACCCCCGATCCAACTGATTGAATGGTATTCGAAGCATTGTAGTTTGAAACACCGATTACCGAGTTCACTTCGTCTCTTGCGACACCCATGATCAAATCAGCCACTGTTACCGCGGTGACCGAGATGTTGCCGGCGTCAACTTCTTGATATAGATCAGCCAGGATATCTTGATAGATGCGTTGAAATTCCTCATCGGAAAGATCCGCGATCACTTCAGCGCGAACTTCATCGTACAAATCCTCATAGATTCGTTGATATACATCGGAAATTACGCGTTCCATGTTGATTTCCGACTCGGTTGTGGTTCTTGGCGATGTCAAAAAAGAAGTAGGCTCACCTGTCGTTCCCCCACTCGGGAAAAAGAAATCGCAACCCACTAGACTCATCGTGATTACAAGGATCATAAACAGAAATAGGTGTTTTTTCATATGATCAGCTCCTTAGAAACCGTTCAGAAATTACTTTCATTATTATTCAGAAACGTGTCGCAATTGTGATGAATATGATGGCACTTCGTTAAATGGATTCACATCGTCCGAGGTGACCACCAACAATCTTCCTTTAGAAAAATCAACTGTCCCCGATCCTTCATTTGATACGCATAACGAATCGCTGATTCCTAAAAAATAATTGTTCAATTCATATTTGAAACCCTGTAGAGATAGGTTGTAACAGTCTTCCAATGCAAAGAAGGATATGTAGCGATGGAAATGCTGGATTGGATGTTTTCCTTTTTTTAGAACGAAGATCCAATGATTATCATCACGAAAACTAAGTTCATAGCGTTTCAAAAGATTCAAATTGGCTAAGAAATGGTCTACTCGGCCGCCGATGCCGCCATAGATTTCGATGCGTGAATATTCCATATGGTTATATAGATAATCGACGGCGAATGCGAGGTCAGTCATGTTCTTTTGAGGTTCTAGGCGTATGATTTCGATGTGTTTTTGTTTCAATTCGGAAATCCAACTTGGATCAATAGAATCGAAGTCTCCGATTGCTAAATCAATCGCCATCCCCTTCTCCAACAACAGTTTCAGTCCTGAATCAACGCCAACGATGAACTCGTCTGCTTCCTCAAAGTAGATCTTATCGATGTGATAATTCGATGGTCCACAAAACAACTTGATTTTCTTAGACATTCTCCAAAACTCCGATTACTTGGTTTCGGTCCCTTTGGTTAAAAATATACGATCCTGACACAATGACATCCGCTCCGGCTTCTTTCACTTTTTTTGCTGTCTCATAATTTATCCCACCGTCTACTTCGATAAGGAATGAACATTTATTATCATTTCGGAAACGCCTTAGATATGCGATTTTCCCTAAAGAATCCTCCATGAAGGATTGACCCCCTTTTCCGGGTTCTACACTCATAACCAAGACCAAATCTACTTGAGATAAAAATGCATCAAGACGCTCGATCGGTGTCTTTGGTTTGAGCGAAATTCCCACTTTTGCCCCCCAATCTTTGATGAGTTGAATACACTCTTCAGTTTCATCTTTCGCTGCTTCCACATGGAACGTCACTAGTTCTGCTCCTGCTGCGATGTACTTTCCGATTTGGGCTTTTGGGTTGTCGATCATCAAGTGGCAATCAAAGAATTGGTTGCTAAAAGAACGAATTCGAGAAACCATTCGGGCATCATACGTCGTGTTCGGTACAAATCGTCCATCCATCACATCAAAATGCAACCATTTTGCTTGAGATATCGATTCGATCTCATCGCGTAATATTGAAAAATTAGCGGTTAAAAAAGAAGGGGCAACAATCATGCTTTCATCTCCTCAGTATCGGGGTTTTGTTGAACGTATTTCTTCATGAAAATTGACATAATTTTCATAACGACTTTTTAATATTTTTCCTTCATCCACCGCATTCCGGACTTGGCACTCGGGCTCATGGATATGGGAACACCCATTAAATCGGCAATGAGAGGCGTAAGGTAAGAAATCGGGGAACAAATCTCGCAAACGACTTTGTTCAATGTTTGTTATATCCAATTGGGAAAAACCGGGAGTATCCGCTATCCATCCATGAAAGAAAGGAATCAATTCTACGGTACGAGTTGTGTGTTTTCCTCTTCCGAGCGCTTTTGATATCTGATTTGTCGCCAGTTGTAATTTGGGATTCAACACATTCAATAAACTGCTTTTCCCAGCTCCTGTTTGACCTGTCACGACATTTATCTTACTCTGAGTGAGTGACTCGATTTTCTCTTGGCCTTCATATGTTTTAGTGGAAAACCAGATAACAGGATAAAACTCTTCATAAAATGCCATATTTTTAGCAAGCTCTTGTCGATCTTGAACAGAACATAAATCAATTTTGGTCACAATGATGACCGCGTCGATATTGGCATCGGCAACGATCACTAAAAATCGATCCAATAAGCCAAAACTGAAATCCGGTTCTTTGGCCGATTGGATGATCAATGCCTGATCGATGTTCGCAATTGCCGGACGTGACAAGTCGTTTTTTCGTGCGAAGACTTGAGTAATGGAATGATCATCAAACGCCACCCAATCCCCCACTTTCGGCTTAATGTCTTGATAGCGAAAAATTCCCAGTGGCTTCACTTGTTTTTTTACGCCATCCTCATCTATCACGGTATACAATCCGCCCGTTAATTTGATAATCTGTCCTTTTTTCAATGACATACCCCCTATATGCTTCTTTATAATTATACAGGAAAACGACAAAAAAAAGAAGACTTGCGTCTTCTCACTCGTAGTTTTTCACAAAGCGGCGGAAATAGCCTTGATCATGATCGCAGACCGGACAAACCTTTGGAGCCTTTTTACCTACATGGATGTGCCCGCAGTTGGAACAAATCCATATTTCCGAGTTGCTATCAGATTCAAACACTTTTTGCTCCTTGATGCTCTTTAATAAAGCAAGATAGCGCGCTTCGTGTTCTTTTTCAATTGCCGCAACGCCTTCAAACAAAAACGCAATTTTGGCAAATCCCTCTTCTTTGGCTTCTTCAGCAAACCGCTTGTACATATCCGTCCATTCATAATGCTCACCGGCGGCACCGTCGACCAAATTGACTTCCGTCGTCGGAACACCTCCGTCATGGAGCAGTTTGAACCAGATTTCTGCATGTTCCTTCTCATTGGCTGCTGTTTCTAAGAAAAAATCAGCTATTTGTATGTATCCTTCTTTTTTGGCTTTTGATGCATAAAAAGTATACTTGTTTCGAGCCATTGATTCTCCGGCAAACGCCTCCAGAAGATTTTTCTCCGTTCGACTCCCTTTTAGTTCCATGATTATTTTCTCCTCCTTGTGTTCGAATTCATCATGATATAAGTCTATCATCAATCTGTGTTTCCGTCAAATTCTTCTTGGAGGATTATTCCTCTGAATGGAGCCGTAACTGGCCACAAGCCGCTTGAATGTCTGCGCCTTGTTCTTTTCTTAATATCGTATTGATTCCTTTTTTTGCTAAATGATCCATAAAAGCCGACGCTCGGGTGAGGTCTGTTTGTTTGAAAGCGAATTCGCCGACCGGATTATAGGGGATCAAATTGACATAGGCATTTTGCCCTCTTAATAATTGAGCGAGTTCGTCTGCCATATCCAATGAATCATTGACACCAGATAACAGTATGTATTCATATGTCACACGGCGCGATGTTTTCTTAAAATAAACTTCGCAGGCAGCGATAACATCTTGAATCGGATAACGCTTGTTGATGGGCATTAGTTTCGATCGCAATCGATCATTGGGGGCATGTAGACTGATTGCCAGATTGCTTCGTATCGGCTCATCCGCATAGGCTAAAATCTTGGGAACAATTCCACATGTAGAGACCGTGATATGCCGTTGCCCAATTGCCAATCCCTTATCGTCATTGATTGTTTTTATAAATCGAATCACCTGATCATAATTATCAAATGGTTCTCCGGTTCCCATTACCACAACATGGCTGATACGGAGTTTCATATGCTTTGCCACGGCCAATATTTGCCCAACCAATTCGTATACTTCCAAATTTCGTTGACGTTTTTTTAGCCCTGACGCGCAAAATGCGCACCCCATACTACAGCCGATCTGACTGGTGACACAAAGACTCATTCCATAATCATGTTGCATTAACACTGTTTCGATCAATGAATTATCTTCCAACCGCAAAAGATATTTATGAGTTCCATCGGCGGAGGCTTGCTCTTTGGCGATTTGTGGGATGAACACCCGGAAAAATTGCTGAAGGTAAGCCCGCAGCGCGAAGGATATATTACTCATTTTTGAAAAGTCTTCTTCGCCTTTTTGATAGAACCATTCGAAGATTTGACTGGCATTATAGCGTTTGAAGCCGTGCTCGATCAAGTGATTTTCCAACTCAACTCGTGTCAAATTGGATATTACATTTTGCGGTTTTTCGGGCATTGTCTACTCTCTTTCTTTTTTTCTTGATGCAACCAATATCGCCATGAAGTAAAAAACAACCAAAGTGACTAATAGAACTGCTATATGCGCCCAGACAGGGAAAACAGATCCGGATATTTCATAATTCGCCCCTAAATCCAAAAGCAATTCTTCTGGAAGGTTTGCTAGCGGAATTGCTTCCGCCATCATCACTTGTCGAATCAACACTGCTGAATGAGACATCGGAAAAATCTTGATGACCACTTGAACAGCTTCAGGCAAGTTGCCAATCGGAATATAAATTCCCATTAAGAAGCCAATCAATGTTCCAAGCAGTGTCGATGCCGTTCCAAAGGCGTTTTGCGTTTTTATAAAGCTGATCAAGAAGAAGACTACCGCGCTGCTGGAACTAACCGACACAACTATCAACCCCAATACTTTCAAGATTGCCAACAAGGGCAATAACTGGCCACCATTAATTATAATATAAATTTCTGCAAGTATAAAGGTAAATACACTCATTATCATGCCGATAATCACAGAACTGATGATATAAGCGAGCACCATCTGCCAACGTTTCATCGGTGAGATTTTAAAGTCTTTAATGATGTGTTTGACATTATCATCGACCATGATACCGAATGCTCCCATACAGGTGGTAATCGAAGTGGAGGCAATCACTCCGCCCATGATCCAGGAGTCCAGAAGAAAGCGAGCCTTATCTAACCCGATTTGTGGCACATTAGCCAAAGCGTTTTCTAGCATATTGCCTAAAAACAGGACATAAAGTCCGATGATGATAATGACGCCAAGCAGAGAAAACATCACCGAAGTCCGATCCCGGAAATAGAGTTTCATATTTCGTTTAATCAGATTGTAAATCATTGCCGTATCTCCTTTCCGGTAATCCCGATGAACGCATCATCCATTGTACCGTTCAAGACTTGAAAGGACTCAATTTCGCTTTCAAGCGAAGATAGGAGCGGCAGAGCAGCTAAAGTATCGGTCAAAGTGATGATTATTAGATCGTTTTTTTCCCGATAGTCAATCTGAAGATTATCCAGTTGTGTTCGAAGCCGATTTCGATCCTTCGGTTTGATTCTAAGCGTATCTTTAGAATAACAATCTTTGAGATCGGTCGGCGTTCCTTTAGCGGCAATCTTGCCATCATCGATTACTATTACATAGTCCGCTTCTTCAGCTTCTTCCATGTAATGTGTGGTTAGAAATACCGTCATTCCGGTTTTTTTCTGCAACTCTTGGATTGTATTCCAGACATTTAGCCGCGTTTGTGGGTCAAGTCCCGTTGTTGGTTCATCCAAAAAGAGTATTTTTGGATGGTGAATCAATGCTCGAGCGATATCGGCCCGCCGTCTTTGCCCTCCGGAGAGCGTTCCATAGCGACGATTCTCTAAATCGAGAATATCAACGATCTGCATTGCTTCATAAGCCGCATTCTCCAGCTTCGCTTGTTCCATGTGGTAAAAGCTTCCTCGAGTCAGTAGATTTTCCTTAACGGTTAGATAACTGTCCAATACACCATCTTGAAAGACGATGCCAATGTCTTCCCGAATGGATGCATCTTCCTTTCCAACCGTTTTATTGTTGACAACCACATCGCCAGCATTCATTGTCAGCAGCGTGCAGATGACGTTGATTGTTGTCGTTTTGCCAGCACCGTTCGGCCCAAGAAAGGCGAATAATTTCCCTTTCTCAACGTAAAAATCGATGCCTTTGACCGCTTCCACAGGACCGTAGTTTTTAACCAGCCCTTTTACTTCAATGATTTTTTCCACTTTATGAATCCTTCCTTTCAGTCATCCGTTCATTATTATAGCATGAGAAATTTATAAATGTTTAAAAAAATTGGTAATTTAATACCAATTTTTTTTATGAATTAATCTATTTATACTTTGCGGATGCTTGCTTGAACAGACTCAGACAAATGATCTAGTATCTGATCGATTTCCTTGTCCACTTCTTCTGTTTCTAACGTTTTCGCTTCATTCTGAAATACCAAGTTAAAAGCAATTGATTTTTTCTCCTGTCCTAACTTGTCATCTGTATAGACGTCAAACACCTTCACTTCGCGCAAGTTTGGTGATGCTTTCTCCCGAATGGCTTCAATCAGAGACTGAGCCGAGTGTTTCTGATCAACCAAGAGAGCCAAATCTCTGGAAATCGCGGGATATTTAGATATCAAAGCCATCGTTTTCTTTGGAATATTACGATCCAGTATCTGCGACAAATCCAGTTCAAAAACATATGTCTCATTCAAGGAATGGCTATGTTCCAATTCCGGGTGAAGACGCCCCACATACCCAATCCGTTTTTCCTCTACAATGATTGCTGCACTGATTCCCGGATGGAAGAGTGCCTTTGTCGTCTCTAATCGTTCGAAACGAACGTGGCTGATGGCGAGTTGCGCCAAAACGGCTTCCACCAAACCTTTTAGAGTGAAGAAATTTACTTTTTCTGATGGATGCTGCCAATGACTTGACGAATTCGTTGCACTGACTAGTGCCGCAAGAAGCGGTTTTTCGCCATCCGTAAAATAGCCGCTTCCCATCTCGAAGATGCGGATATCATCACATTTTCTTGCTAAATTATAACTCAAAACACGAATCAAAGACGGAAGCAGTGAATGTCTGAGAACCATTCGATCTTCGGTCAATGGGTTCAGCACCTTGATGATTGGCTTGGAATCAAAATCAAAAAGTGTCGCATCATTTTCACTCACCAAACTGTAGGTAATCGTTTCGTCCAGTCCTTGTGATAACAAGATCTCCTTGAGTGCGCGTTTTTGAATTTGAGATTGACTCAGTTTCCCAACCGTCATTGTTTTTGGAAACGTCGTCGGAATATTGCGATACCCATGGATGCGGACGATTTCCTCCACCAAATCTTGATCCGTCCGAATATCCGGCCTTCTCGAGGGGACATGTACCCGATAAATGCCATCACTTTCATTGAATTTGAAGTTCAGTTTCTCAAAAACCATGTTGACTTCTTCCGCTAGATAGTGGCGACCTGTCATATGAGATAACTTATCAAGCGACAAAAAAACCTCCCGATCTTTCAAAAGATGGGTGTCAAAAAAGTTCACTCCTTTGAGTGTTTCTCCGCCACAAATAGACTCGAGCATCATCGCGGCGCGATCAATTGCCATTTTTGTTCGATTTGGGTCCAAACCACGTTCGAAGCGAATCGATGATTCGCTTCTTAAGTCAAGGCGTTTGGAGGTTTTACGAATTCGAATCGGATCAAAGGTAGCTGATTCAATCAAAACCATTGTTGTGTTCAAAGATACTTCGGTGTCTTTTCCCCCCATTACTCCAGCAAGGGCAATTGCTCGCTTTCCATTGGTGATAACAAGATCATCTTCTATTAGTTTGCGTTCTTTTTGGTCCAAGGTGACCAATTTTTCACCTTTTTTGGCTTGGCGAACCACTATTTGTTTCGAATCGATCTTTTCATAATCAAACAGGTGCAGCGGCTGTCCAAGTTCCAACATAACATAGTTGGAGATATCCACGACGTTATTGATAGGGCGGATACCGCAGGCGATCAATCGGGACTTAATCCACTGAGGGCTTTCCCTGACCGACACATTTTTAACCACTCGGGCATAATAAGATGGACACCCATTGGTCTCTGTGAAGACATTGATGGGATTTTTCTCGCTGATTTCAGACACTTGTATGTCTGGAAGATGCATTTCCCCGCCAGCGAGCGCGTGTAAATCAAAGGCAACGCCCAAATGGGACATTAAGTCGGCACGATTTGGGGTTAAATCCAATTCCATGATCACATCATCAAGAGCGAGATATTTCAACGGATCTTCGCCTACAGGAGCTTCCGAAGACAACACATGGATTCCGTCTTCTTGGTGATACTTATGATCGATTCCCAACTCATCAAGGCTACAAATCATCCCATAGGAAAAAACCCCACGGATTTTGGTCGCTTTAATCGTAAAACCATTGGGCAACTCAGCACCTTCCAGAGCCACGATCACTTTTTGTTGACTCATAACATTTGGCGCACCACAGATAATTTGGAGAGTTTTGTCGCCAACATCTACTTGACATAGATGCAGTTTCGCCGCATCGGGATGTTTCTCGCAGGTCTTGACTTCACCAATCACTAGTCCGTGAGCGTTTACGAAGTGTTCCAAGCGGCTGACTTCCGCACTCATCAAATTGAATTTTTCCGCCAATACCGGGTAATCAATTGATATATCAATAAATTCTTTCAACCAATTCAAAGTGACTATCATATTGAACCCTCCTACCGAAACTGGCGGTTAAACCGCATATCATTCACAAAGAATTGGCGAATATCATCCACTGCATGACGTAAAATCGCCACGCGTTCAACGCCAACACCAAACGCGAACCCTTGATATTTTTCCGGATCATATCCCGCCATGGATAAGACTGCATTGTTGACCATTCCCGCTCCCAATATTTCAATCCATCCGGTTCCTTTGCAAAGAGAACATCCAGCTCCATTGCAACGATGACAGGAAATATCGACTTCGACACTCGGTTCTGTAAACGGGAAAAATGAAGGACGCATTCGAATTTGTCTTTCTTCACCAAATAACGTGCGAGCCAACAACAACAGTGTCCCCTTTAAATCGGATAAACTTGTATTTTCATCGACGACCAACGCTTCAATCTGAGAAAATTGATGACTATGGGTTTTATCTTCGTCATCATTCCGATAGACCTTTCCCGGACAAATGATTTTAAAGGGGCGTTGATTGTGATTTGCAAGCATTGCCCGAACCTGAACGGGCGATGTATGTGTCCTGAGTAAGGTCTCTTCGGTAATGTAAAAGGAATCTTGCATATCGCGGGCAGGGTGATCCTTTGGCAAATTCAACATTTCGAAATTATATTTGTCCAATTCAACCTCAGGACCTTCCTCAATAGTGTAACCCATCCCGACAAACAGGTTTTCAATTTCTTCAATGATTTGTGTTACCAAATGTGTCGCTCCCAATCGGATTGGTTTGCCTGGCAATGTGATATCCACAGCTTCGCTTTGCAGTTTTTGTTCAATCACTGCTTTTTCAATCTGGGTTTTCGCCTGTTCCAATAGGGTCGACAACTCCGCTTTGATTGCATTGATCCGTTGTCCAAAAAGAGGTCTTTCGGATTCACTCATCATTCTCATATCTTGCATAGCTGCGGAAAAAGCACTCTTTTTACCTAAATAAAGCGCTTTTAAATCACCCAATTCGTTTAAATCGGATGCTTGTCTTATTTTGGCTTTTGCTTCTTCGAGAATCGCTTCCAATTGTTGAATCATCTTTTCCTCCTAGAAATCTTAAAATGAAAAAGATCGCCCGGAAAGGGCGATCAAACAAACCGCGGTACCACCTTTGTTCTAGATATTCCATCTAGCGCTTGAAGCTGTTAACGCTTGCTAGCGGGGAGGATTGGTCCCGTTCAGGAGTTGAATTCGCCGTTTACAACCGGGCGCTTCCACCATTTGCCCGTCGCTTGGAGTTGTAGTGTCCGGTTACTCTGTCTCCGTCAACACATTTTTATACTATCATTATAGCATGTTTCGAAAAGCAAGCAAGACTAATTTCGATTTCTTGAAAAGATGGCCACAAGCCGTAAAATCTCAATGTAAACCCAGACAAGCGTCACCAGTAAGCCCAATGACAATACCCAGCCAGTTGATTTATCCGCTCCAGATTCAACGCAATTACGTATGCTCTCAAAATCCAGAAGCAGGAATAAAGCCGATAATATGGCTGATACACCGCAGATTAGAAAATATAATCCGCTCATTTGAAAAAAGTTAGAAAAGATCAAGGCCACAACCGACATAATGATGACAGAAATCAAAGCGACGACCATCACTGAAGCAAACCGCTGCGTGACTTTAATGATTCCTGTCGAATAGAGCAACAACATCACAAGCAAGACGATGACCGTCGTCAAAAGTGCGGTTGGTACGATTCCTTCCACCAACAAGGCATACATAAATGAGATAATACCGAGCACAGCCCCTTCGCATATGGCATATATGACAGCGAATATTGGGCTCAGTTTTACCGATCGGGTTCCGATGATGACACTGATAAAACCGATAATCATCGCTCCGATTAAAAGACCCCAGGTTAAATGACCTAAATAACGAATCGTGATGAAAGCAGAGACCGCCATTATCAAAATCAAAAAGGCTGTTTTGGTCGCAACGTTCGCGTATGTGACCGCCTGATCAGATACATATTCACCACGTTCTACCGTTTTGATAACAGGATTCGAACTTTGTAAACGCATATTTACACCCCCAATTACCTAGTATTATACACGAAACAATGTCGAGTTTAGTGATTTTTTCATGATACTTACATGTCAAAATCAAATAATGACACTTGATCCTCTTCAATCATTCCGTCAAATGTTCCCAGACTCTCGAGACGTTCAAACAAAGTCTTTGATAGTCGAGTACGATTTCGAATATCTTGTTTTGAAATAAAAGCTCGTTCATTCCTTGCCTCTATAATCGAGTTGGCGACGTTGACACCCAAAGAATCAATAATTATAAATGGCAGTAACAGTGTTTTATTGTCCTCCATGATCAAAAAATCAGTGGCCTGGGAGCGATGAATGTCAATCGGTGCAAAACAGAAATTTCGTTTGACCATCTCTAAAGCTAATTCCAACACGGTATAGAGGTTTTTGTCTCGGTCGGACGCATCATTTCCTGCATGATCGATTTCCGCCATTTTACGTTTCAATCCTTCTTCACCCTGATATAATGCATCGGCATCAAACAGCGTTGCTCGTTTGGAAAAATAAGCTGCATAAAAATAAATTGGACGATACAGTTTGAACCATGCGATCCGCATCGCCATCAACACATAGGCCGTCGCGTGTGCTTTTGGAAACATGTATTTGATTTTACTACAAGACCAAATATACCATTCGGGCACGCCACTCTGGCGCATCAAATCAGCGTAACTTCCCCATTTCTCGGGATTTGCCGGTGCTTTTCCTTTTCGAACAAACTCCATAATCTCAAAGGAGAGTGTCTGCGGCATACCGTAGTTGATCAAATCTACCATGATATCATCACGGCAACCGATGATATCCTTGAAATCAATTCGTCCATATTCTTTGCGCTTCCCCGAAATAAGATCTTGTGCATTCGAATTCCATACATCGGTTCCGTGAGACAGACCGGATATTTTGACCAGCTCAGAAAAACTCTGAGGACGAGATTCCCTCAACATGCCCCGAACGAAATTGGTTCCGAATTCCGGTATCCCGTAAGAAGCGACCTCACTTGCTATATCTATGGGCGAAAGTCCGATGACTTCTGTTCCGGATAACAACCGGTACACTTCACGATCATCAACGGGAATATCCTTGGGATCAGAAAATGGAAATGCCATTGGTTCTTGATGCACGAAGTCCATGAGATAACGGATCATGGTTGGATCGTCATGTCCCAATACATCCAATTTAAATAAATTGTTTTCAAACGAATGATAATCAAAATGAGTCGTTTTCCACGAAATATCCGAAGAGTCTCCCGGATATTGAACCGGTGTCACATCGTAGATTTCTTTGTTATTTGGCACAACAACGATTCCCCCTGGGTGTTGGCCACTTGTGCGTTTGGATCCTTCAATGCCTTTCGCAAGCCGTTCCATCTCCGCTCGCCGAATCTGAATCGGAGATTCCTGTTTGGCTTCTCGATCAACGTTTAGTTTTTCATAAAAATCTCTTACCATGGCATAAGCGGTTTTAGATGCGCAGGTGCCGATGGTTCCCGCTCGAAATGCATAATTCTGGCCAAAGATCTTCCGAATATACTCGTGAACGACCCCTTGATAGTCGCCAGAAAAATTCAGGTCGATGTCGGGTACTTTGTCTCCTTTGAATCCCAAGAAAGTTTCAAAGGGGATGTCATGACCATCCTTGTGAAGTGGCGTATTGCAAACTGGGCAGTTCTGATCCGGTAAATCCCAGCCACAATCAGTATGCTCCAACAAACGTTGGATTTTTATCTCGAAATCCGTTTGTCCGTAAAGACGTCGTTCTTCCTCTGTTTTCTTGAAAGCGGAGAAACGACACTTGGGACAGAGGTAGTGCGGTGGCAAGGGGTTGACCTCAGTTATGTCCATGAATGTGGCAACCAGGCTCGATCCGACGGACCCTCGAGAACCGACAAGATAGCCATCATCTAGCGATTTCTTGACAAGCAAATGAGAGATATAGTATATCGTAGAAAATTGATGTCGGATAATACTATCCAACTCTTTATCCATTCGACTTTTCACTAGTGGAGGCAATGGATTTCCATAGATTTTTTCAGCGCGCTCCCGAACCATGGTTTCCACCTTGACTTTGATTGAAGGTACTCCTTGTTCGGATAAAAATTCATCGGTAGGTGCATACAACTCATTTGGAAAAATCACGATGTCATCGATCATCTCACTGATCATGTTTGGATTCTTGATAACGATTTCTTCCGCAGTTTCATCTCCTAAGAAACGAAACTCCGCCAGCATCTCATCGGTTGTGAAGAAATGTTGAGAGGGCTTATCCTTCTCCCCATAGAGTTTATGAAACCCACCACCGCCTACGAGCGGTGTATTGATCATGATCTCTCGATATTTCAAATCTTCAGGATCCAAATGATGGACATCTCCTGTTGCGCAAACGGGAATATTCAATTCTTTCCCCAAATCCACGATTCGGCGAATGACATCTTGAATCACCGTTTGCCATTCCGGCATCTGGGCTGCCAAATGACAAAATGTGGAAGGCGGTTGAACCTCCAAAAAATCATAATATTTCGCCGCTTCGGCCAATTCCTCTCGTGATTTATTGATAGCGGTTTCGAAAAAGTCGGAATTTCGGCATCCAGACGATACAAGAATCCCTTTTCGGTATTTATCCAATACCGATTTTACGATCTTCGCATCCCGATCATAATAGGTTGTGAGTGCTTGTGATAAGACTTTATATAGATTTTTTAACCCTTCTTGCTTTTTCACCAACAAGTTAATGTGTTTTGGATAAGGATATTTGAAAACCTCTTTGACATCGATCAATAAATTGATGTCTTGAAAACGGTGTGTGCCCTCTTTTTTCAATCGCTTCAACATGTGTAAAAAAATTTCAGTGGTCGCCTTCGCATCCTGCAAAGCCCGGTGATGCTCATTCAAAGGAACTTTCAGAAAACGCGAAAGATGATCGAGAGAATATCGTTGTCGATTGGGAAACAACACTTTTGCCAATACCAATGTGTCGATTGATGGCTGTTCTTGGTAGAAGAATCCAAGGTTTTTATAGTTTTGATATAAATGCCCCAAATCAAAATCAGCATTATGCGCTACCAAAATCGCATCTTTACTGAAAGCATAGAAATCAGCCAATACTTGATCTGCTTTTGGTTGATCCTTGACCATGGCGTTTGTAATATGAGTTAAACTTTCTGTGAAAGCCGATATTGGTTTCTCTGGATTGATCAACGAATGAAACTCGCCCAAAATAGCTCCATTTTTTACTTTGACGCCGGCGATCTCAATCAAACTATCATAAAGAACAGACAGTCCTGTGGTTTCAATATCAAAGACGACAAAGGTGGCATCACCGAGCAACTGCGAGCCTTCACCCCGAGTGATTCGAATCGCTTCATCGTTCACGAACACGAGTTCTAATCCATATAGAGGCTTGATTGATTGATCTTTCGTGAGATGAAATAAATCCGGATAGGATTGCACCGACCCGTGATCAGTGACCGCGATAGCACTGTGTCCCCATGCTTTTGCCCGTTCAACATACTCGGAAATGGTATTCACTCCATCTAGCGAGGACATCTTGGTATGCACATGGAGTTCCACTCGTTTGGATTCCGCTAAATCATATCGATTGGTCTTTGGAACCGGCTGGTTGGATTTTGCCATGCTGATAGCATTGATAATAACTTCATTGTAATAGTTATCATAGGTGGCATATCCCGCCACCAACAATCCGAATCCTTCAGACAATGATTGGAAAAAAGCGCGATCTTCATTGGCCGACAGTCTTTTTTTGATTAAAATAGAATCTTCACCGTCTGTCAAAATAATATTCGCTTGACCCCCGGAGCGCTGTTCTTTGATGTCAATCGATACGATGGTCCCACGTAAATTAAAATTTGCTTTATTGCCATTTTTAGCCCGATATTCCGCAAGCGCAATTTCATCATAAGGTAATCTTCGAATAGGAAAGAAATCATTCTCAACCGGCTTATCCGGATAAAGCTGTTCGTATTTTAACGATATCGCTTCGGTAGTTGTTTGATTTTGGATCACAAACGACCGATTTGACCGTTCGATTTCTTCATCAATCGTTTTACAGGACTGATCAATTTCGATTTGCACTGTGGTCGCAAATCCGTTTCTTTCCAATTCTGCTTCGATTTCTTTTCGAAACATACTGGCGGTTTTCGCGCCTTGAGGTACCAATATTTTAATGGTGCCGTTCACAATATCCGTCGGATAATCTTTTAATGGAAGGATGCGTTTGTCTGATTCTGTCAGCACATCGATGACATATTCATAGTAATCCAATAAATCCTGATCTCCAATATTTTGATAGATCACACGGTACTCAACGGACCCGACACTGGGGATCTTTTCTGGAATATTCATCAGATGGCGAATAAAATTCCGATAGCGTAGAACGGGAACTGGTTGCTCAAACGATAAAGAAAAAAACCATGAATTCTGGACCGAATCCACCTCAAGGCTTTCTAAGTCACCATATTCGCGGATGATATCATCTTGAATTTCCAATAATTCCAGCAATTGATCCATCTTTTCCTTCATGCCATCATCCCCTCTTCTCGCTTGACCCTATTATAGCATACCCCTACGGCAATTAGCCGGTTAAAATCCAAAAATCAGGAAAGAAAAAACAGCCCTTCGGCTGTTTAGAATTCTGCGCTGACTTTTCCTGCTAGGATTTCTTCCAATGCTTGCCCCACCGGCTTAACGCATTTGTTTTCAACCGATGAATAGTTATCTTGTTTGATGATTTTTGCTCGCTTGGCCGAAATATAGGCCAACTTGTACTTTGAATCCACAACTTTCAATAATTCATCAATGGATGGGTATCGCAATCCATCCGTGTTTTTATTGGCCATCTATTTAACCCCCATCAGTTTATGATATTTGTGAATAGACCGTTCGGTTTTCGCGTGTTCCGCCCGAATGATCGCATATATTCGATCAGCGGCATTTTCGATATCGTCATTGACGACGATATAATCGTACTTATATGCCAAGCCGTATTCGCGTTCAGCTTTCTGAATCCGTTTTTCAACGTCTTTTACTTGTTCAGTCCCCCGTTTGATCAAACGATCATATAACACTTGTTTCGAGGGCGGAACAATGAAGATAAAAACAGCATCAGGCATTTTTTCTTGAACCTGCAACGCACCTTGCACTTCAATTTCCATGATGACTTCCTTGCCAGAAGTCAACTGCTTTTCTATATAATCCACAGGTGTTCCGTAGTATTCACCCACAAATTCTGCAAATTCCAAGAATTTGTTTTCCTGAATTTTCTTCTCAAACTCTTCGCGAGAGACAAAGAAATAGTCCACGCCATCCTTTTCGCCTTCCCGAGGTTTTCGGGTTGTCATCGACACCGAATAACAAAAATTATTGTCCGGCATTTCGAAGAGGGCTTTTCGGATAGTACCTTTGCCAACTCCGGAAGGTCCACTGATAACTACCAGAAGACCGCGTTCATTGAGCTTCATTCAGCATCCTCCAGACATGTGGTATTATGCAATATAATAACACAGATCGACAAAATAGTAAAAGTATTTTTTTTATGTAAAAATGCTTATGATATAATGGACATGGTGATCTAATGAGTTTGGATGGAAGAATGCTCGCTCGTTTGAGCGAAGAATTGAACTTATCCCTTGCTACAGGGAAAATCCAAAAAATTACCCAGTTGGCAAAAACTGATTTTTTGTTTTCGATTCGAATCGCCGGAAAAAACGCTCAGCTGATTTTCTCACTCAAATCACCCTATGCCCGACTACACTTGACCGATTTATCATTTGACAGGTGGGATGTGCCGGGTGGCTTTTGTATGTTATTGCGAAAATATCTCGAAGGCGGGACCATTCGTTCAATTGGTTCAATAGAAGGCGATCGTCTCATAAAAATAGGTGTTGAAAACCGTGATGAGGTCGGAGATTTTCGAATGTTTCACTTATATTTGGAACTGATGGGAAGAACGAATAATTTGATTGTCACAGATGCCGACAATCAAATCATTGACGCCTTTCGCCATGTCAGTCCAACAGTTGCCCATGGCCGAACCATTGTCAAAGGAGCGCGTTATCAAGAACCGCTCGATGAAAAGATTGCGCCAAATGATTTTACCTCAGCGAAAGAATTTTTCCAAAAAAACGAAGGCTATTCTTCAAAGTCGATGGTCCTTCATTTCCGAGGTTTTTCGCCATTAATAGCCAATTATGTCATCCGAGAGTTGACTACTTCTAGTATCCCGCCTGAAATTTTGTACCAATCGCTATTGGATATTCCGACGAATCCAACTCTATTTATCAAGGAAGGCAAAACATCATTCTATTTTTTTGATTTATTTCCCCCAGGAGAAAAAAGACACTTCCCTACGCTTTCTAAAATGCTCGATACAGTCTTTCTGGAATCTGGAAAGTCAGAACACATGTCCCAGTTGACAAAGAACCTGCTTCAAACGTCTCGTCGCGAGCTTGACAAAAATATCCACAAACTCGAAAGATTGACACAGGATCTGTCGCTTGCGAGACAAGCTGACATTCTCCGAATCAAAGGAAATCTCATTTTGGAAAATCTTCAAAGAATCTATCCTGGAAGCAGTCGA
>Ga0123335_1003189_pt1 | contig 23279 bp, 15 predicted proteins | sample BiotimSIPDNA_2_FD_89707 | JGI IMG/M metagenome (GOLD analysis project Ga0123335, IMG submission 89707) | Anaerobic biogas reactor microbial communites from Washington, USA - Biogas_R2 time_0 SIP DNA | ecosystem: Engineered > Bioreactor > Anaerobic > Unclassified | place: Washington, USA...
CCACCCTGCCTGTAAATTCAGGATGTGCAGTCTGTATCTCAAGAAGTTGGGAAATACCCTTTTCATAGTCCTCCGTTCGTATCAAAAGGCCGCCCTGCCTGAAAACGGATTCAGGGTAAAGCGGCGCGTCCGCAGGCATCTTACCGTAGCATTCGGCGGCCTCCTGCAGTGCGCCCAGTTCCTCCGATATGACTCCGAGGTAAAACAGGGGAGTTGAGACATCCGGATTGACCGCCGCGAGCCCCCGCCAAAAAGCCAAAGCATCTTTCTTCCGGCTTTCCTCCATGTACAACGCCTGTAGCCGATATGCGATTGATGGATTTTCCGGCCATAGTCTTAATAGATATTCATAACTTTCAATTGCCCCACTACGATCCCCGAGGGACTCCTGCAGTGCGCCCGTCTTTTCCCTATAACATCCGTCGTCCGGAGCAACCTCAGACGCTTTTTCATATAACCGGATTGCACCAGCCTGATCGCCGCGCGCAATTGCATCTTCCGCGCGTTCCGCCATCCATGCAGATGCTTCCGAACGTCTGTCCGGCATAAAGCGCCCGATCACCTCCCAAACTCGCAGCAGGCATTCTTCACTTCCATCATGACGAGCGCAGGTAAGGGCGCGTTCCGCGAACCTGTTATCAAAAGGATGGCGGGATATCAGATCCAGATGCGCATCCAGCGTTTTCTCCGGTTGCAGGCCAAAGCCGCCGCGCCCCTCCGCAACAACCGCGTCGAGAAGCCGGTCCAGTCTTCCTGACTTATAAAAGGCGAATTCTTCGCGATGATCAGGGACAAAGACATAGGGCCACATGCGCAGGGCATCGGCATCTTTGGCCAGGTACACGCCTTCAAGCAGGCGGCGGTCACCAACATTCATTTCGATGCCCTCAAAAACGAAAGGCGTGTCGGCTTTATAATCATAGACCGGGAAGAAATAGACCCCCCCGCCGCGCAGAATCACAGTACACGTTCTGGAAAAAATCAGGCTGCTATTCAACAATTTAAAAGAAACGGTCCGCTCCCCCCCGCGGAATCGCGCGGCGAGATAGAAAGAGGCGACTTCGCCTTCAGCCGGTTTTGCCTGACCTGTTAGTTCCGCCATGTCCCGCTTGAGCAAAAGGCGGACGGTGTCTCCTTCCCGCGTCTCCTCCAGGGGAATTGCCTCCAGATCGACAGCCGCGTAACGGTCCAGCAGGTCCTCCCATTGAATACGTTGATAAAAACGCGCGGCTGCAAGGGCGGCCAAGACAAGCAACGCCACTGTTCCGACAAAAACACCACCCCGTAGCGCGCCACGCAGACAGGCACGGCAGATCTTACCTGGACGCTCTGTCCCGCGTTGCCGGAGAATTTCAGCGGCGCCGCGCCAAAACAACGAGGCCAGCAATCCGGCGAAAAACAGCGGCACAAAAGCCACATAGAAATAATGACGGTATTCAAAAAGAGTGCTGGGATACAGGCTGAAATATCCCAGGAACAACAGAGTGAAGAAAGCGGCCTTGTAACTTCGGGCCGCCAGAAAGGCCAGCGCAGCCAGGAGAATTGCCGTCCCATACTTCTTGAAAAAACGCCCTACCGCTCGCTGCCCTTGCTCCAGGAACGGCCTTCCCAAAGGGAGGCTGTCCACGCCGGTTTCCACAGTTTCCGCCGGCCAGATAAAGGGTGTTGCCAGGATGCCGGAAAGGCTGTCGGCCACAGCAAGAACCCGGCCCGCCAGATCCCCCGGCCAGGTAAACGCAAACTCACGAAACATGCGTCCACCTACTTCACCATAAGCCGGCGTAAGATCGTTGACCGGATAGATGTCACCCGTGCGTTTCGCGTATGCTCGAATCTGTGCGGTAACGGGGTGGTCATAATTCAAAAAGCCGAAATCATAGGAATTGCTGTAGAAATCAGCGTTGTCCTCCGAGCACCGCATGGTACCCTGAAACAGAGTATGCACGGTGATGGTGCCGCCGACCTCACGGTTCCCTTTGAAGACGGGAAGGGCGAAAACCGTGAAGGTCAAAACCAGGATAAGTGCCGCCGCCGCGCGTAGAAGCCACGGGCGATCGCCAGAGGGACGCGCTCCCGCAAGCACACAAAAGATTGCAAGGGGCAGGCACACAAACACATCCTGGCGAAATCCGTACCCCAGCCCGATAACGGCGCCCAGGACCGCCGTCCGAAGAAGCAGGGCACGCGGGGACATGGAACGTTTAACAAGCATACCCGTCAGGAGCAGCGCGCCAAGAATAAACGGCGCCTTGCCCAGGTCCCGCAGCGAAGTGAGCATAACCAGGAAGGCCTGCGACATCGACAGGAAGAGGGTCATCAACAGGGAAACCAGCCGGCCAGAAACCAGCCGAAATATACCGTAAACGGCCAGCATGGACAACGCATGCAGCAAGACACAAGCGATCTTGAAACTCCAGACGCTTATTCCCAGCAAATAGAAAATGCCGCCAAGGTAGACAATCAGGTAATAGTGCATATACAGGTAATGTCCGCCGCCCCTGGAGTGGGCGCCGGCATCCGGCCAGGCCGCACGGGGAATTTCAGAAATCTTTGACGCCATAAAGGCTTCAAGTTCCGGGAATCCCTCCTCACGATCATGGGAGACACCAACACCCCGCCCAAGGGCAAAATGGATTGCCCCGGTCAGCACCGGAATGGGCAGCGTTTTGGTTTCCCGCAATACAAACGCATCATCAATAGAGAAAACGTACCCCCATCCGCACCATACGGAAGCAATCGCGACAATGAGCAGAAGGACTGATTCAATAAGAATATGGCGTTTCCCTGAAGACATTCTGGTTTCCCGTTTAAAACATTCGGGTCGCCGGCGACCACCGGTTCAAAAATCAACGCCCCTGAATCATACCCGACTGCCCGCCGGTTTTGCATATTTGCCGGTATCCCTGCCCCCGCCGCGCCGCTGCTGCGCCCGCACTTTGATAATAAACTTTCAGTTGGGGTATCATGACCGCATGGTAAGAAGAGCGAGAACAGTCATACCGGGCTTTGTCCATCACGCCATGCAATTGGGCTGTGATCATCACGCTGTTTTCTCCACCGATCAGGATTACGGGCTCTACCTCGATTTCCTTCACACCGCCGCCGACAAGCACGGCCTGTCGATTTGGGCTTATTGCCTGATGCCGGACCATGTCCGTCTCATCGCCGTTCCCGGCAGCGAGGAATCCCTGGGGGGTGCCATTCGCGACGCCCACAGCGCCTTTGCCATGCGCCATAACCGGAATCAGGGCGACGCCGGCCCCGTTTGGCAGGACAGGTTCAGTTCCTGTGTGCTGGATGATCTGCTGGTATGGTCGGCTGTAAGGCTGGTTGAATCCATTCCCGTTCTTTCAGGAATCGCCGACAAGGCGGAAGATTACCCCTGGTCAAGCGCGGCCGCCCACTGCGGTCTGCGCCGCGATGAAGTGCTGGCGGACAGTTTCCCGCCCCCGGGCGCCATTGATGACTGGTCAGAATGGCTCACCGGGGCGACAAAGGAAGCGGCCCTGGACACCCGCATCCTGTTGCATACCCGGACCGGGCATCCGTGCGGAACAGCGCCTTTTATCGAGGACCTGGAACAGCAGACAGGCCGTATTCTGCGTCCGCAAAGACGCGGCCCGAAACCGCGCAGTCAGGGCAGGAAGCGTTGAATCCGCTGGGCGGCATCTCCGTCCGCAGATGACGTACTTTGTGGGGCTCCCGAATTGACAAAAAACTTGCGCTCCCTCTACACTATAGCCATAATCAGGATACAATCGAGAGTGAGGTAATTTCATGTCGGCAATACGCACGCAAGACCTGTCCAAGACCTACAAAACCCTTGGAAAAGCCCCGGTGCATTCCCTCTCCTCCCTGGACCTGACCGTGGAGAAAGGGGAGATTTTCGGTTTTCTGGGACGCAACGGCGCGGGGAAAACCACCACCATAAAACTACTCACCGGACTGATTCGCCCCACTGCGGGAACGGCCTTCCTTTTTGACAAGGAAATCCTGTCCCCGGAGGCCAGAAGCCTGGTGGGCTACATGCCGGAGCAACCTTATTTTTACGAATACCTGAGCCCCCGGGAAACTCTTGATTTTTATGGACGCCTACGCGGCCTGTCGCGCGATGCGCGCCAGAGGGAATGGGGCTATATCAGCGAACTGCTCGATCTGCGCGAGATCGCCGACCGTCGTATCCGAGGTTTTTCCAAGGGCATGCGCCAGCGCGTTGGTTTCGCGGTCGCTATGGTCGGTGATCCGCCACTGCTTATTCTCGACGAACCCATGAGCGGCCTGGACCCGCTGGGACGCAAAATGATCCGCGAGTTGATGGTGCGCCTTAACGGCATGGGCAAAACCATTTTTTTCAGCAGCCATGTGCTGGCCGATGTGGAGGAGATCTGTGCCCGCGTCGGCATTCTGGTTTCGGGCAGGCTTGCCGCGTCCGGCCGGATTACGGATCTGGTGGGCCACATTCCCAAGTCGGTGGAACTGGAAGTTTCCGGTCTTAACGACGCCGCGACTTCGGAGTTACATTCCATGGCGAACCGTTTCAGTTCCAGCGGCGACGGCCGGTGCAGCCTCGTGGTTGCGGACATGCACAGCGCCAATGCGGCGGCAAAAGCCGTCCATGCCGCGGGCGCGGAGCTGATTTCCATGCATCCCGTAATGGAATCGCTGGAGGATTTCTTCACGCGCATCCAGGAAGGCGGCGGCGTACAGATTCCCAAAGACACGAGTGTCGCGGTAGTGGCCGCCAAGGCGGAGGAATAGACATGAACCGAATCAAGGCCGTTGCCGAAAACACCTTCCGCGAGTCCATCCGGGACAAAGTGCTGTATGTGCTGCTGTTCTTCGCCGTTGCGACCATCCTGGGGTCCAAGGTGCTCGGCTGGATCAGCATCGGGCAGGACATCAAGATCATCAAGGACATCTGCCTCGCGGCCATGTCCATCTTCGGCACCCTGATAGCCATATTTGTGGGGGCCAACCTGGTCTACAAGGAGATTGACAAGAAAACACTGTACACCCTGCTCGCCCAGCCAATGAAGCGCTACGAGTTCATGCTGGGCAAATACATGGGACTACTCGCCGTCATTGTGGTGTCCCTGGTATTCATGACGGCGGGTTCCAGCCTGTACCTCTGGCTAATGGGGGGCGCCCTCAACGCGGTCTGGTTCCAGTCGATCCTGCTGATTTTCGTCAAACTGGTCCTGCTCACCGCCTTTTCCATCCTCTTGTCCACCCTGGTCTCCCCCATTCTGGGCGCCATTATCGTCGTTTCCTTTTATGTCACCGGCCACGCGACGGAAGTGTTCCGGGATCTGCCGCCTCAACTTGACGGCACCATTTCAAAACAGGCGCTTGAACTCCTTTATTATGTCATTCCCAACCTCAATCTCTTCAATCTGCAGTCCGAGGCGGCCAACAACGTGCCCGTGGCGGGCGGATATCTCCTCTATGCTCTCATTTACGGACTGGCCTGGACCGCGTTATTCCTGGTGCTGGCCTGCATGGCCTTCGAAGGACGTGACGTATGAGAAAACGCGGAATACGCTTGGTTGCCGGACTCATGGCCGTGACCCTCTGTTACTGCGTTGCGGTGGCGGCCCTTTTCGGGGCGGACCGCGCCCGGACGGCGGAAGGCATGGACGAGGTGCTGTATCTGCCCAACGAAAAACTTCTAACCCATTTCACGGGCGGACTGAATTCCGTTATCGCCGACCTGCTCTGGTTGAACTGTATCCAGTATACGGCGCGCGAACACCACGGCCTCCGGCATTTCACCTGGCTCGAGGCCATGCTGACGACCTCAACCCGCCTCGACCCCTACTTCACGGACGTGTACCGCCTGGGCGCCATATTCCTGGCGGCGCTACGCGCGGATGCGGATGCCAGCCTGAACCTCATCCGCACCGGCATGCTGCATAATCCCCACTCCTGGCATCTGCCCTACGAGGCCGCCATGGTCTACCTCATGAACAAACGGGAAGAACCGGACGCCCGTTACTTGGCCACCCGCTATCTCAGCATGAGCATCGCCACGGGCAATGCACCGGGAGGCATCGCCAACCTGACGGCCAAATTGCAGGACGAATTTTCCCTCACGGAAATAGAGCAGGACACCTGGAAGGAGATGCTGCACAGCGAAGATGAATTCCTCCGGGAACTGGCGCAGCGTAAACTGATCGAAATTGACCTGCGCCATGTATGCCGCATCATGAACGAGGCGCTGGGCATTTTTAAATCCAGCCGGGGGCGGCCGGCCGCCTCCCTTGAGGAACTGGTTACGGCGGGACTGCTCCGGGCTATTCCTGAAGATCCCCTGGGCGGCTCCTTCTTTCTCGGCAGCGACGGCGTCGCCTACAACACCACACTGCTGGACGATGTGGTGAACAGGACGCTGAACCCCGTCATCAACGCGCTGGATAGTTACAACCAACAGCATCAAGCCTGGCCGCCGGATCTGGAAACCCTGGTCAGGACAGGATTTCTCAAGGAAATTCCGAAACATCCCTACCCCGACCAACACTGGGAGTATGATCCGTCCACAGGGCACATACAGTAAGCCAGGCGTTTTTAATACTTCTCCTTCGCCGTCCCGTGCTGGTATACTAAGCGCCTCGTACTGATTGTCATCCCAATACCGCAGGTCTTGCTTTATGCACCGCAATACAGACAAACCCGTGATCGTACAATCCGACCGTTCCATACTACTTGAAACGGACGGCCCGGAATTTGAAAACGCGCGGGACTGCCTTGCCGCCTTTGCCGAGGTGGTTAAATCACCGGAGCATATTCACACCTACCGGATAACGGCGCTGTCCCTCTGGAACGCCGCGTCCATGGGAATGACCGCCGGCGAAATCATTGAGGGACTGGGAAAATACAGCCGTTACGAACTGCCCCAGAACGTTGTCGCCGACATCCAGGATTTGGTATCCCGGTACGGCCGCTTGAAACTGCACCGCACCGAAGAAGGCGGCCTGGCGCTAGTCTCCGATGTGCCCATGCTGATTACGGAACTGTTGAACCACAACCTGTTGCGTCAATATATCCAAGGCACGCCCGGCGGGAACAAAATCCTGGTAAAACCGGAGGACCGGGGAAATGTGAAGTGCGCCCTCACCAAAATGGGCTTCCCCGTTGAGGACCTGGCAGGGTACGCCGACGGCGCGCCCCTTGAGATTTCCCTAAGGGAAAACTGCCTGAGCGGGCGTCCTTTCACCTTGCGACGGTACCAGACGGAATCGGTGGACGCCTTTTATCTTAACGGGTCCAACCGGGGCGGCAGCGGCGTGGTGGTACTACCCTGCGGCGCCGGGAAAACCATTGTCGCCATCGGCGCCATTGCCGCGGTCAAGACCCACACGCTGATCTTGGCAACCAATACGGTGGCGCTCCGCCAGTGGAAGAGCGAATTGCTCGACAAAACTACCTTGCGGGACGTGGATATCGGGGAATACAGCGGCGATGAGAAGAACATCCGGCCCGTGACCATCGCCACCTACCAGGTGCTCACCTACCGCAAGACCAAGGACAGCCCCTTTGTCCACTTCAGCATTTTCGACAAAGGCCAGTGGGGGCTGATTGTGTACGACGAGGTGCACATGCTGCCTGCACCTGTGTTCCGGGCCACGGCAGGCATACAGGCGAAGCGCCGATTGGGCCTCACCGCCACGCTCATCCGTGAAGACGCGCGCGAAGATGAAGTGTTCAGTCTGATCGGTCCCAAAAAATACGATGTGCCCTGGAAGGTGCTGGAAAAACAGGGCTGGATCGCCGAGGCGGTCTGCAGCGAAATCCGTACCCCCCTGCCCGCGGACCAGCGCTTTGAATACGCCATCGCGCCAAAGCGCAACAAGTTCCGCATCGCATCCACCAACCCCCACAAAATCGGGCTTTGCGAATTGCTGGCGGAACGGCACCGGGACGACAATGTGCTGATTATCGGCCAGTACCTCAGCCAGTTAAAACAACTGGCCAAACATTTCAAGGCGCCCATCATCACGGGCCAGACACCTGTCCGGCAGCGCGAGGAATTGTACCAGGCCTTTCGCGTGGGGGAGATCAGACTGCTCATTGTCTCCAAGGTCGCCAATTTCGCCATCGACCTGCCCGATGCGAACGTAGCCATTCAGGTCAGCGGCACCTTCGGTTCCAGGCAAGAGGAAGCCCAGCGTCTGGGGCGCATCCTTCGTCCCAAAAGCACGCCCGGTTCCATTGCGCGCTTCTACTCCCTGGTCTCCAAAGACACCTGCGATCAGGACTTCAGCATGAAACGCCAGTTATTCCTGACGGAACAGGGCTACCGCTATGAAATTCTGAACGAGGACGAACTGGCGGAAAACACCGGCGCATCTTCCTGCTGGACCCGCATCGAACGGTTTTAGTCCCCATCTTTCTCGAACAAAAACCCCGTCAACGGCGAAGAGGCTTCCGCCGTGTCGCGTTCCGGCCCGAGCCCCGCAAGATAGGCCATACGCCCCGCTTCCACCGCCATGGCAAAAGCCCTGGCCATGGCGCCGTAATCACGCGCATCGGACAGGGCTGTATTGACCAGTACCGCGTCCGCGCCCATTTCCATGGCTTCCGCCGCATGGGACGGCGCCCCCAGGCCGGCATCCACCACCACGGGAATATTGGCCTGCTCGATAATGATGCGCACCATATCACGGGTCTTCAGGCCGCGGTTGCTGCCTATCGGCGCGCCCAGAGGCATAACCGTCGCCGTGCCGATTTCCTCAAGCCGCTTCGCCAACACCGGGTCCGCTTGAATATAGGGGAGGACCACAAACCCTTCCTTCACCAGGATTTCCGCGGCGCGCAAGGTTTCTATCGGGTCGGGCAGCAGGTACCGGGGATCGGGGGTCAATTCCAGCTTTATCCAGGGTTCCAACCCGGCCGCGCGCGCTAACCTGGCAAGGCGCACCGCCTCGTCAGCATTACGCGCCCCGCTGGTGTTGGGCAGAATCAATTGTTTTTTCGGATCTATGGCCGACAGAATGCTTTCGCTTTCCGGGTGCGCCAGATCCACCCGCCGCAGGGCCACGGTGACGATCTCCGCCCCGCTCGCCTCTATAGCCTCGCGCAGCGCCGCACCGCTCGGAAATTTCCCCGTGCCAATCATCAACCGGGAGTGAAAAGTACGCCCCCCTATGGTAAGCAACTCTTTGGAAGTCATAATGTTGAGTAAACCTTTGTCCTGCTGTGTCCAGACTGCCTGAAATCTCTTCAAACAGGCCGGCAAGGAATTTATCTTTTGAAGAGTGGTATGTATAGTAACAAAACCCTTGCGTATATTCCCATAAGATTTAAACGTGCTGGAATATCCGCAAAACCGTAACCGAAAAAACGGACTAAGCGCACCAGCACTGCGGATTTTCGGCGCGGAATACTCCTGTGCATGAAAAGCAAATACTCTTGGGGACTTTATTGAGGATCTTCAAGTTCTTTCAGGCGTTGTATTGGCAGTGCCGCGTCAGGATGAACTTGCCGGATTTCACGCCAGGCCTGCACATGTCCCCCGGAATCCTGCTTGAGACGGTAGGCGACATCCATGAGGCCCGCGGTTCGGGGTGAATCCGGAACAACCATCAACAAACGACGGAATTGCTCAATCGCTTCATCGGCACGGCCCTGTTCGAGCAACACTTCGCCCAGGTTCATACAATGGGACAGGTTATCCGGTTCAAGTGCCTGTGCGGCACGCAGCAGCGCCTCCGCGCGGGACAGATTCTTTGCTGAAAGGTCTTTCAACGCCGCTTCGGAAAGATACGCCGCGACGTCCCCCACCAGTTCTGGACGATCTTTTATCGCGCCGCGGATACCTTCCATGCCGGACTTCATATCCCCCAGAAGGCAGGCCAGCACGCCGGAGGCCAAAACCGCTTCCGGACAATCCGGATGCTCTTGCAGCAGGAGTGCCACCCTGTCCGCAGCCTGTTCCATTTCTCCCGAAGCGGCCAGCGCCAGTGCGTAATAGGCCGTTACCAGGGGCAAAGCATTCTGTTTCCCGGAAAGGGTTCGCCACGCCTCCAACCGCGCTTCCGGCGCCTGATGCCGATACAGGAGTCTCGCGGCCTGCGCGGCGGCCGGCCCTTGTGGATTAACCGTCAACACTTTCCCCCACGTCCCCAGGGCGGCATCACTCTTACCCTGCATCCACCTCGCCTCGCCCAGGCGCAACAGGGGAAAACCTGACTCCGGATCTTGTCCGGCAGCCTTGTGGAACAGGTCTTCCGCTGCCGCAAGTCGTCCCGCATCAAGGAGGGCATTGCCCGCCTCCTGCAATGACAGCGAGAGGGCGGCGGTACTTGCCGTTCCCATTTCCATGCCTTCCCGCAGCAGAACCATTCCCTGTTCCCAATCCCCCGCACGTATGAGGGCACAGCCTTGGTATAGTTTTAATTCCGCGGAAATAGTGCCCGCATCGGCCAGAGCGGCATACACATCTGCCGCCTCCCGCCACCGGCCGTTGGCCTCGTAAGCCCGGGCGAGATGCATAAGCGCCACCGGGCTCACGGGCAAAGACTCCCGCAGACGCTCCCATTCCCGAAGCCGTTCTTCGGGAGCGTTGCTCTGAGAATACAGACCATCCATGATCTGGGCAAGTTGCGTGATGTCCTCCACGTTGGCAATTGCTTCACGGCAAACAGCCAGAGCGTTATCCTCTTCTCCCCGTTCCCGATACACCCGGATCAACGCCAGCCATCCCGTGTCCATTTCAGGGGATATCGTGACGGCAGCCCGACCTATAAGTTCAGCACGATCCAGCGCGCCAGTCGCGGCCAGCCTGTCAATGGAAGCCACTGCCCACCCGAGCGCCCGGGGCTTTGTTTCCGGCTGCGCCTTGACTGTTGCCAACATTCTCTCGACGCAATCCGCATCCCCAACCGCCGCAATCCTGGACAGGCACAGCAATACCATAAGGTCGGCTGAGGTGCAGGGCTCCGGGCAGACGGATTGCAAAACCTCAACAGCGTCCTTATAAGCACCCTCTTCGAAAAGAACGCGCCCCCGTTCACCGATTTCCCGGGCCAGCGAATCCTGAAGAATTTCATTGCCCGAATGTCGCTTTTCCAGATCCTGCCAGTATGCCAGGCGTTCCTTTCCGGATTCCGGCAACAGCAGGCGGATTTCCATCAGGGCATCCCTGCCGTACTGACTGTCCAGAAGCCCCTCGAAATGTTCCAGGGCTTCTTCAGTGCGGCCTGCCCGTGCCAGACACCGGGCCTGTCCAAGTTTGATCCATTTGTTGTCCGGCTGATAAGCAACAGCAAGTGCATACAGTGAAATGGCGTTTTCAGTACGACCCGACTCCAGCATGTGCCGACCCGCTTTATCCAAATATTGGACCGCCAAAACGGTGAGTTCCGGTTTTTCCGACAAAGCGCGATCCAATGCCTCATGTACGACATCGAAATCCAAGTCATCGGTACGTGTCAGGACATAACGTACCATTGTCTCGGGGTGGTCTTTGTGATTCTGGAAGGCGGCGGCATAGGCGCGCGCCGCGCTTTCTTCATCACCGGACGCTTCCAGCGCCATGCCCAGGCGCAACGATGGATAAAGTGCCCCGGGATGGCGCTCCGCCAGATCACGCCAGAACTGCACCCGCTGTTCCGAAGTGCCGGAACGTTCCAGAAGCAAATCGGTATTCATGCACCCCTGTTCACTGTCCGGTTCCAAACTCAGCGCAATGCGATATTGTTCCAGGGCCTTGTCGGCTTCATTCTCCCCGCAGGCGACAGCAAGTTCAAAGCGCAGCGTGCTCTCTTTTGACGGGTCGAGGCTCCATGCGGCAGCAAACGCACGTTCCGCCGGTTCCGGTTCCTGTCGAAGCAGGAACTGCCGCCCGATCATTTCGAGCAGGCCAGCCTGTCGGTTCTTCTCGTCCGCCGTTACCCCCTGAATATCCAATGCCGCATCCAGCGCATCCTCCAGAGATCCGTCTTCCAAGAGCCTTCCGGCGATGAATAACCGCGTTTCAGGCTGACGACTCAGTACCAGCTGCGCGCGCGCCATAAAACGGGCTTCTTCGGCACGACCGAAACAACGGGCCGCCTCTAACAGGTTAAGGTTATCTACGGCGTTCTTTTCAGACTGATAATAAAACAGGGGATCCGGGGAAAGGCCAATCCGTTGATACAGGGCTTCTGGTAGCCTGTCATCCAGATGGGCGAACTGCATCAGCATGTTCATGTCGTCCGGAATACTGACCTCGTAAAGTCCGAGAAACGCGTCCGCCTTGTCCTCCGGCACTGCAATCCCCCGAAATCGGCCCCGGCATAGCAGAAAGTTCCCGTCGTTATAGGGCATCAACAGTTCGTACACCGGGAAGTAGTATTTCACAACATCACCACCTCCGGAAACATGGGGAAGGCGGGTCAGCTGTGAAAAGTCATTCACCGGAATAGCGGAATCGTATTTGTGGATCAGCCAGTCCACCCCGGCGTCCGCCTTGAATTCCGCTGCCATCAACCTGCCGCGCACATGCCAGAGGCGCAATTCCGGGCTGCAGGCCGCCGCAAGGACAGTGCAAAGCGCTCTGATATCACTGTCCGGTTCGCGAAGACGATCTTCCTTCACAGCGAAAAGTGTCCAGCCATGCGCGCTTTGCGGGACCACGGACACCGGTTTGCGCTCCGCATTTACGCCGAGTTCCAGCAGGGGACGGACCTGCCGTTCCTGATGCAGGCGCAACAACACAAGGGGTGGAATCAGCAGGGCAAGACAACACCCGGAAAACAAAGCCAATCGCGCCGCTGCTTCCTTCCACCATGCTATCGACGGCATCCCCCGTCTTCGAAGCAGGCCAATCCCCACGATACAACACTCTATAAGGAATCCCAGTATCCAAAAAGGCAGCAAGGCGAGATGAAAGGCATGGCGGTATTCACATTGCAGGGCGATGTACCCGAGAACATAGAGCGCGAACAAAAACATCCCGAAAGCCGCCAGGGGCTGGTACACGGCAAGCACCAGCAAGGCCGCCAGGCCATAGAGCAATCCATAACGATGCAAATGCGTCGCCAGGCCGCGATGAAAAGCAAAAACCTTTTCATACCAACCTCCGGGCACCGTAAATGTCGGCGGATAGGCATCCGCATAACGCAGGTTTCTCAGCACTGCGGCATAGCCGCGCGCGGCAAGATCCGCGGGAAAGTGCCTTACCGCATCCCGCAACCACCGCTGACCCGCCAAGTCTGAACCGGCAGTGTCCATGGTGAAATGTCCGGCGGCATCTCCCCCCTGCCGCTGCATGTGATCGTACAAAGCGGAAAAGATATATTGATCCAATCCTGACGCCATCGGCCTGTAAGCGGCGGGAAGCATTCCTAGATTGTCCAGCCGCTTGTTTGTAAACCCCTGGACCAGGTGATGCCCGGGATGGGCCCCTCCTTCCATGTGGCCCATCATTGGCCAGGCAAGCGCATAAAAGCATGCCAGGCAGACTGGTACGGCTGCCAGGCGCATCCATCGCCACGGATGACAACCGACCCGGAACGCGGCCACTGTCAGGCTGGCAAGGGCCAGGGGAACAAAAACAAAAATATCCTGCCGGAAGCCCATACCCAGGCCAGCAACAAAACCCAAATAAACGGACCAGAAAATCAGTTGTCGAAAACCGACCCGGTTCTTGATCAACCATCCCAGCCCCCACAGCATGCTGAGGATAAACGGCGCCTTGCTGAAGTCCCTTAGTTCGGTCAGGGTACCCAACATGGCCGGAGAAATCATAAATACCAGGGCAAGCGGAAAGGCGAAAGATCTGCGCATACCCAAACGCATGAGTCCGTAAACGGCAACACCGGACCAGGCCAGCAATAGCGCCAGCAGCGGCTCCAGGCTGGTCCAGGAAATACCAAGAATGCGCCAGAAAAAAGCGACGGTATAGACGAGATGGCGGTGATACGAAGCCACCGGTGAAGAATGTTCTATCACGGTTTCCGGCACGGCGTCCGGCGGGAGCGCCTCAATCTCTCCCCTCAAAAAAGCGCGTAGGACAGGATACTCGAGGATATCGGGCTCAATAAATCCCCTGCTTTGCGCGAGCATGACGGACGGTCCGTAAAGCAATTCTATTCCGGTAACGGCGGAGCGTTCCCCTGTGCTCAGCGCACGCAAATAACCATAACCGACACAGAATACAACACAAAAGACCAAGAGCGCGATGGTGATGTCCACACCTCTGCCGCACAAGCGTTTATAGGTTTCAGCCGTCTTCATTCGCTTATGTTCTCGTTAGAAAACACGTGGCTTCCTTCATCCGGGCTTCAGCCGGGCAGACCGGGACGATGCGATGCGGGATGGGGAAACTTAGCCCGCCGTTCCAGCACCTCCTCATACAACGCTTCATACTGCCCGACGATCACATCACGCGGAAACCGGGCGATCACATGAGCCCTGCCGCGCCGCCCCATTTCCCGCGCCTGTTCTGGATGATTCAAAATTTCCAAAGCATACTGTGCCATGGTTTCGATGTCGCCCACTTCGCACAAATAACCGGTTTCCCCGTGACTTACCACCTCCGCCACCCCGCCGCTGTTGGTGACAATGACGGGCACTTCGCAAGCCATCGCCTCCAGGGGCACCAGACCGAAACTTTCATGTTCACTGGGCTGCAGGAGCAAATCCGCACAGGGCAGCAGATCTTCGATGTTCTCACAATTCCCCAGGTACTGGATTCTGTCGGCGATACCCAGCTGCTTTGCCACGCCCGTCGCGGACAGTCGTTCCGGTCCGTCACCGATCATGATCAGGCGCGCCGGCATTTTATCAAGCACCCTCTTAAACACACGCACCACATCAGTGACACGTTTGACCGGACGGAAATTCGAGATATGCATCAGGATTTTTTCATCCTGGCCGGCCAAGGCTGCGCGGTTAACGGGCCGTGCGTAAAAACGCTCGGCGTCCAGAAAATTATAAATGGTGCGCACCGGTTGGGACAGTTGAAACTCGCGTTCCGTTTCTTCGCTAAGCCATCGGGACACAGCAGTGACGGCACAGCTGTTTTCCATGGCATAGCGGGTGGCGCGGTAGAAAGAGGGATGACTACCGACGAGCGTAATGTCCGTGCCGTGCAGCGTGGTCACCAGACAAAACTGTTTTTCGCGGGGCAGCATGTCCCGCCCGAGCAGGGCCGCCACGGCATTGGGGACAGCATAATGGGTATGCCAAAGTTGAATATCGAATTCCTCGGCAATTTCGCTGATTTTGCTCGAAAGGGCGATCGTATAGGGCGGCAGTTTGAACAGGGGATAACTGATGGTATCCACATAATGCGTATAGAGATTGGGCTCATAATGGCCCAGGCGAAAAGGCTCTTCCATGGACACAAAATGCACTTCGTGGCCCCGCCGCGCAAGCGCAATGCCCAGTTCCGTGGCGAGCACGCCGCTGCCGCCGGCCGTCGCCTGGCATGTGATGCCTATCTTCATACTGCTCCTTATCGTTGCTCCTGATGAATGAAATTCATATGCGACACTATACACTTTCGGCATGGAAAAATGAAAAGCGGGGAGAAATTGGAAGCAGGTGTCTTTACTTCATCACAAGAGAACTGACAGTTGATCATAACCATTATGTGCATTGTCGTAGGCCGGGTGGAGTGGAACCCATCGATATGCCGTTAATTTTCAAAACTAGTCTAATGTAACGGCGCTCGTGTATCACATTCATAAGGCAGAACGCAACCCGCCTTACAGAAGAGAAGGCGGGTTGCGCTTGGGTTAATTTATGACACAGGCATGGTATCCATGGAAACAGCAAACACAAGATACGCATCTGTGACGCATGGTTCCGCTCCACCCGGCCTTGTACAACTGCCGCTCCGCAAAAGTGCAAGGTTCCTTCTAAAACACACAACACAGAGCAAAGAATGACAGATTACCCGTGTTGCGTGAGCGCGGCGGTAAGACCGGGCACTGTTTCCGAGGCGTCGCCCCACAGGGTGATCACATGCGGCTCCTTGTATAACGTGTTTTCCACGCCCGAATAGCCCGGTTTTTCGTTCAGATTGCATACGATCACCGCTTTAGCCTCAGATGCTTTCAAAATGGGCATCCCGGAAATGGGCGTGCCTTCCGCTGTGGTTGCGGCGGGGTTCATCACATCGCAGGCGCCCACGGCAATCACAAGGTCCGTGTCCGGGAATTCGTGGTTGATCTTGGCCATATCGAACAGTTTGTCATAGTCAACACCCACTTCCGCCAGCAGGACATGCATGTGACCCGGCATTCTGCCCGCGACGGGATGCACCGCTACCTTTACGTCCTTCCCCCCCCGTTCCAGGGCGTCCATCAGATCCTTCACCGCCTGCTGCGCTTGGGACAAAGCCATGCCGTAGCCGGGAATGATGATTACCTTGCCCGCTTCGCGCAATATCGCGGGAATGGCGTCAGCGGTCAGACGCATGGAAGGTTTCGGGGCAGCGTCATCGGTAGAAGCGACTTCCGTTTCAACTGTCTCCGAGGAAGCTTTATAAGTCGAAAATCCTCCCAACACCGTGAGCAGGTCCCTGTTCATGGCGCGGCACATGATCTGGGTAAGGATCATGCCCGCTACGCCGACCAGCGCGCCCACGCCCGCCGCAAGCATGTTGCCCAGGGCAATCCCGCTGACGGACGCCGCAACACCGGAGAGGGAATTAAGGAACGAGATGATAACCGGCATGTCGGCGCCGCCCACACGCATGGCGAGGAGGACGCCGTACAGGAGTGAGCAGGCCACCACCGCATAAAGCACCACAAGGCTATTATCAATGACCGCCAGTACTGCCAGCGCTCCTATCGAATACAGCATCCACCTCACCAGGAAGGTTTGTTTCCGAAAGGACAGGGGCGGTGAAGGGATCCGCCCTTCCAGTTTCAGCGCCGCAACCATGCTGCCGCTGAAGGTAATACTGCCCACGGCGAGGGCCAGGGCGGACACAAACCAGCCGAACCACCCTGTTTCACCGGACAGCGTTCCCAGGCACGCGAGTATGACGAGCGCTGAGGCGGCGCCGCCCACCCCGTTGAACAAGGCCACCAGTTGCGGCATACGGATCGTTCCGGCCCGCTGGGCCAGGAATAATCCGATTCCACCGCCCACGACCATAGCCGCCCAGGCTGCCGGTTCTTCAAACAGACGATATTGGCCGAAAGCAAGGGCCACCGCAACGAACATGCACAGCGCGCCGATACGATTACCCCGCAGCGCGGTGCGGGGCGACTGCATGAGATAAATGCCGTATAGAAAGGCCGGCACGAGCGCCGAAGGGAAGATATAGTCGAAGAACACGGGCATCATTTATCATCTCCCCCGCCATTGTCTGACTTGAACATGCGAAGCATGCGCTCCGTCACCCAATACCCACCGGTAACGTTGATCATTGCCAAAACGATCGCGGCGAGGGCCACATACCAGGAAAATGCGCCGGGCTCCTGGGTGCGCAGCGCCGCCAACGCCACCAGCAGCGTGATCCCCGACAAGGCGTTCATGCCAGACATAAGCGGTGTATGCAGCAAGGGCGGCACGGCGGCAATGATTTTGTATCCCAAAACGGCGCAAACAACGACAAACAGCAGAAGCACGAACAGTGTGGCGCCCATATCCTTACTCCTTGAACGTTGGCGTACAGGAACAATGACCTTTGAGATAAATTCCAGTCAACATCTTCGAAAAACGATCAGGCGTCTGTCAGCCCCATGGCCTTCAGCGTGCCTTTATGCACGACTGCGCCGTCCCGGGTGACGCACGCTTCCCGGACAAGTTCATCCGGCGCGTTACCATCAATCTTCCCGTTAACCGCAATATGGCAAACGTATTCATAGAGGTTGTGGGCAAACATGCGCGTGGAATCCACCGCCAGGTAGGCCGGGATATTGATAAGCCCCACAACCAGCACGTCGTTCCAGGCATATTCCTCTCCCGGCCGGGTCACCTCGCAGTTGCCGCCCTGATCAATGGAGATATCCACAATTACCGAGCCTTTTTTCATGCGCTCCACCATGGCCTTGTCCACCAGGATGGGCGCCCGTTCGCGGGGGACCAGCGCGGTCAGGATGACGATATCACTTTCAGCCACCACCGGCGCCAGGCATTCCCGCTCCCGCTGATACCATTCCTCCGAAAGACGTTGCGCGTAGCCGCCTTCACCGACGCCCGCGCCTTCGGGAAGTTCAAAGGGCACCAGCGCGGCCCCCAGGCTGCGCGCCTGTTCGTTGGCCTCGGGGCGGATATCCAACGCTTTTACGCGTCCGCCTAGACGCTTCGCCGTGGCAATGGCCTGCAGCCCAGCAACCCCCGTACCCACGACCAGTACGCGGGCCGGCTCAATAATACCCGCGTCCGTGGGAATCATCGGCACAAAGCGGCCAAGATGATGTGCGGCATTAATAACCGCCTTGTATCCCGCCACCGTGCTCATTGATGTCAGCGCGTCCATGTGCTGTGCCCGGGAAACCCGGGGAATGCTGTCCAGCGAGAAACTGGTGATCCCGCGCGCGGCGAGGGTGCGGACCATGTCATGATTCAGTGGATTCGCCGGATGGAGGAAACAAACCAGGAAAGCCTTTTCCGGAATGAGTTCCGCCTCATGACCCCCCAACTCTTTGTTATGTTTGGGTTCCTTCACCTTCAATATAAGTGTTGACCGGCCGAACACTTCCCGGACATCAGAAATTACTTCCGCGCCGGCCTGACGGTATTCTTCATCCCCGTAATAAGCCCCCGCGCCCGCTCCGCGCTCCACCAGAACCCGCGCACCCGCACTGACGTATTCCCGTACCGTGTCCGGTGTGGCGGCCACACGCCGCTCTCCCGGCATAATCTCCCTGGGCACACCAATAACCAATCCGTTGAACGATGCCATAGCATACCTCCATTCTGGCAATAAGAATCCTTGGGGCAACCACTATAAACACTATAACAAAGTGTTGGTATGCTTTCAATTTCGCATATTGCCCTGTTCAAGGCATATTGATGCTATTCATTTATTCCATACCCGCGTGGGAATGCATTCCTCCGGAAATGCCCCCCCCCGATTTCAAAACCGGGATCAGTGGGCAAGATAAGGGGCCCTGCGCTGTTCCACCAATCGGATCTCAAAGAGTTTCGGCCACAGTTTTCCGGTGACAAACAGGCGTTTACCGGCCGCATCCCAGGCAATGCCGTTCAGGACATCCGCCTGTTTGGACTCTTCATCCGTAAGCAGGCCGGAGAGGTCGAGCCAGGCGATGACATATCCGCTTGCCGGATCAATCATGGCGACACGGTCCTCGCGCCAGATGTTGGCGTATACAGTTCCTTCCACGAATTCAAGTTCATTGATATTTTTGACGGAACTGTCACCATACCGGACATAAACCTGGCCGGTCTGTTGGAAGTTGTTACCCTCCAGGAAACGTAGTTTTGTGGAGCCGTCGCTCATAATGAAGCGGGCGCCGTCATGGGTCAGTCCCCATCCCTCCCCCAGGTAACTGAAGTCGCCGGTCTTCTCAAAACTGTCCAGGTTGTAGACGAAGCCGACCTGGCTTTTCCAGGTGAGTTGGACCAGCCGCTTTCCATCCACGGCTATACCCTCGCCGAAATAGGCCCGCGACAGATCCACTCGTTGTAGGATTTCACCCGTTTCAAGGTCCACCTTGCGTATGGAGGAGGAACCATTGAGGCCTGTACCCTCATAAAGAAATCCGCCGGAATATACCAGACCCTGCGTAAACGCCTTGGGATCATGGGGGTAGGTATTCACCACCTCGTACCCATAAAAAACAATGTTTTCGGGTGGCTCCCCCTCCGCCGGGGGCAGCGCCGTGGAACAGTTCAGACAGCACCCGGTGGTCAGCAGGCTGGCGCACAACAGAACGAACTTCCTGCCGGCGCGGTACAGGAAACAGGATCGCACGTAGTGTCCTTCCCTGGCTGCAGCCGTGCCCCCTTCACGCGGCGCCGCATTGATAGAGTCTTTATTCAAACGAAAAGAAAAGTTGCGGAGCGTTCACTTCGTCATAAATCACGCGCATCACCAGCACCGAGTTTTCAGGCGCCTCCGTCAAGTCGACAGGCACGCTTTGAACATACTCCTGGTATGCGCCGTTTATGAAAAAAGTGACGGCGCCGACAACTTGATCCTGCCTGCAGGGAAACGTGGCTGTTCCGGTATTGCCTGAATCCAGGGCTATTGTATAGCCCTCGGCATCAACCGGCAGCAGGTTGCGCCCCTCGTTGACCGCCTGCGCCTGGGCTTCGCCGTCTTCAAAGTACCTGACCAGTTTCACGGCGGTCAAGGGGTAGATGCTTTCATTTGCAATCTTCACCTCGTGCACCTCGCAGGAACACTCGGGCACCACCGAAAGGAAGAACATCAACAACAGCGCCCCCAGACAATGAAGCAACCATACGCGCATAATCAGGCTCCTTGTTTCTCAGGTTAATCTTCCGCGCATATCATTATTAATGACACCGTAGTTTACCATGCCCGTTGGCGCAGTACAAGAAAAGATATGGCGCGCCTTGCCGGCGCGTTATGTCCGGGACAGGACAAGCGTCACCCGAGGGGGTTTTCCCAACGATCCGACCAGGCGATTCTGTCAAGGGGTTTGCGTGACCGGGCGGTAATTTTCTCTTCCCGGGCATATCCCACGGGAATCAGCGCAAGCACACGGACCTTGTCCGGCACACCGAGAATCTCCTTGACTCGGTCTTCCCTGAACCAGCCCACCCAGCAGGTGCCGAGTCCGAGTTCCGTGGCTTTCAGCACAAGATGTTCCAGGGCAATGCCCAGGTCAATCTGGTAATACTCGATGCCCGTGAAACCCGTTCCCAGTTTATTGGCGATCAGATCAGGCTGGGAACAACCGGCAATAATGCACGGCGCTTCCCGCATGAATTTGTTGCGAATGACCGGCATCATGCCTTCGGCGCAAAGACGGGCACGTTGCTCGGGATCGGTCACCACAATGAAACGCCAGGTCTGGCTGTTGGACGCTGACGGCGCGGCACGCGCCGCTTCAAGCATGGCGACAAGGTGTTCACGCGGTATGGGCGTGTCCGCATAGGCCCGAACGGAATGCCGGGCGGCTAGAATTTCATCGAATGTCATCAGTGTAATCCCCAGGCGGATTGAAGGTCATGTCAACTCCCGCTTGCAGTAAGTACTATCGGTCACATAGATCCCATAGACGAACGCGCCGCCCCCTCCACGGGAAACGGCGCGCGCAACAAGTTCACGTTCGCTCACTCAGCAGGGCAATTCCCAGCCCTTGCGGTATTCCTTGCTGACAATCTCACCGGGATTGGGCACATCCATTACTTCGCCCTTTTTGTTGTCCCAGTGCAGTTTCTGGCCGGATTTCACCACCAGATTGCCGAAGTTGACCATTTCCGTGAAAGGTCCGGCGTAATCGAAGTTAGAACAGGGCACCTTGCCGGTCTTGATCCCGCGAATCCAGTCAAAATAGGGGCTTTCGTCCGGAATACGCTCCATGGTTTCCGCCGGCGGCGTATAGTCCTTCATGACGGCGGCGGGCATAAGACGCGGCTCACCGCCGTATTCGCCCGCGGTCAGGATGCCCTTGTCGCCCACGAAAAAGGAGCCGTTCATGTTGTCATCACCGAGTATTTCGTCCTCAGGGATGCCGGCGGGACGTTTGGGCCGGTTATAGATTTCCTCGCCCGTTTTCTCGTCCGGGTAATGACCGTCATACCAGTACACATCCACGGGCGGCATGTCGCCCCGTGCCGGGAACGAGTACTTTATCGTGGTCGCAATCGGGAAGGTCTGGTCGTTGCGGCCGCGCTGCTCCACCACTTCCACGGTGAAGTCCGTGGTTTCCACAAGTTTCAGGGACATGTAGGCCGCGTCCATGATGTGACATGCCATGTCGCCCAGCGAACCGCCGCCGAAATCCTGCCACGCGCGCCAGTCATGCGGGGCGAGTTTGTGATGGTACGGTCGCCAGGGCGCCGGACCGATCCAGCGGTCCCAGTCCAGGTTTTCCGGGGCCACCTCGGGTGGCAGCGGTTCGGCCATGCCCTGGTTGTCCCAGACAGGCCGGTGTGTCCAGACATGGGCCTCGTGCACGTTGCCGATGGCGCCGCTCCAGATCATTTCGCACAGGGTGCGCACGCCGTTGCCGCAGTGCCCCTGGTTGCCCATCTGCGTCATCACGCCGCATTCGGCGGCCACATTCTTCAGGAGGCGCGCTTCCGCGACCGTATGTGTCAGGGGTTTCTGCACATACACATGCTTGCCCATCTTCATGGCCATATACGCGGCAGGAGCATGGGTATGGTCCGGCGTGGAAATGGTTACCGCGTCGATTTCGGGCATCTTTTCCAGCATAATCCGGTAATCTTTGAATTGCTTGGCGTCCTTCAGCCGGTAGAAGGCCTCGCCACAGCGGTCCCAATCCACATCGCACAGGGCCACAACATTCTCTCCGAGTTTCTTGCAGCTCATGATATCGGAGAAACCCTTGCCGCCCGCGCCGATGGCCGCAATGTTCACCGTTTCATTCGGCGAAAGTTTCCGGGGAATCACGTTTGCCGTGTTGGGCGTGACGGGCGGCGCGTCAATGATTTCCTTGCCATTTTCAATTCTTACGGCGCCAAACGCCATACTTGTCGTGGTGGCCGCCAGGAAAGCGCGACGACTCAAGCTGAAGCTGTCCATACTATTTTTCCTTATGATTGTTGATACGGAGAAACAGGTACGTTGAGAAGAAAAGAATATCACGCGCCCCGGGGCATGTCAAAATAGTATGACCGTTCTGCCCCCTGTTGAACACCAGATAGGAACAAGGTTCCCAAGAGATCCTCAAAACGCACGAATGCGGACATTACCCGCAACCCAGTTTTACATTCCGGGGACATGTTAGCATGGCACTCACTTCAGATTTTAGGACGTCGTCGGAAATTCTCACGGCCCTGGTAAACAAACATAAAGACGGAGCATAAAGGGGCTGATGACGAAATAGCCATGACTAACGAAGAATCGAGGCCCTTTATTGTTATTGGCTATTTCGTTGTCCTTGGGGAAAAACCTTCTTGACATATCATATGAAATGGTGTATTACAGATATGTCAGGGACGATATCGTTTTCATGTTTACTGTTCTTGGAATAGACAACTTACACATGAAATAACGGAGGGGCAGGTTCATGTGAACAGTATTCTTGTATCACTAGTGTCCGGTTAAAAGTTGAATAATTCCAATTGGTTACGGTCGTCACCTCTGTTTTTGTCATCGTCATCTTTCGAAAACACCTGTAAAATGGGGCTTTTCTCGAAAAGACTGACGCTTA
>Ga0123335_1003190_pt1 | contig 23268 bp, 16 predicted proteins | sample BiotimSIPDNA_2_FD_89707 | JGI IMG/M metagenome (GOLD analysis project Ga0123335, IMG submission 89707) | Anaerobic biogas reactor microbial communites from Washington, USA - Biogas_R2 time_0 SIP DNA | ecosystem: Engineered > Bioreactor > Anaerobic > Unclassified | place: Washington, USA...
TAGTATCTGTTGCGGAAGGTATTCGGCGAACGTGGGGCAGGTTTCTAACCTGCCAATATCGAGGCAGATTGGAAATCTGCCCCACGGTGCGAAGCCGTCCGGCTGACTTTCCGCAACAGATACGAATTATACCCGTTCCGCCTTGCCATTCCACGAGCATCCTTCCACTCCCGTCGGCGCGAATGAAATGAACGAGCCTGAACCGACCGGCTGGTGGTCGCGCCCCTGCGGCGGGCGGGATGTGATGCAAATGTCCGTCCCGCTGATTATATCCATGTCGGCGTTGACGATCATGCAGTTCGTCGACCGAATGTTTCTTTACTGGCATTCCGAGGAGGCGATGGCGGCGGCCATGCCCGCCGGAATGGTTCAGTTCATGCTGGTTTGTTTTCCGATGGGCATTGCCCAGTACACGAGTACGTTTGTGGCCCAATACCGAGGGGCGGGACACAAAGACCGGATCGGCGTCGCTTTCTCGCAGGGCGTGAGGGTCGGATTCTATTGCACCCCCTTGTTCCTGGCGACGATCCCTTTGGCCCCGGCGATTTTCCGGCTGGCCGGACACGATCAGCACATGGCCGAGCTTGAAACCCTGTATTTCCAAGTCAACATATTCGGCGGCGGAGCGTTTGTGATCGCCTCTTCAATGTCGGCCTTTTTCGTCGGATTGGGCAAAACCCGCGTGGTAATGGTCGTCGATACGATGTCGGCCTCGTTGAACGTGATTTTGGATTACGGCTGGATATTCGGCCATTTCGGTTTGCCCGGCCTGGGGATCGAGGGGGCCGCCTGGGCCACGGTTGTCTCGCTGTGGTTCCGCGTGGCGGCTTATACGGTATTAATGACTCAGTCGCGGTATCGTTTGCCGTATTATATATGGGATGGGCGGCATTTCGACGCTCCGCTGATGGCCCGCCTGCTCCGCTTCGGCGCGCCGAATGGCCTGCAATTGCTGATCGAAATCGGCGGCTTCACGCTGTTCCTGCTCCTGGTGGGTACGCTCGGCAAGGAAGCCATGGCCGCCACCACGCTGGCCTTCAACATCAATCTGCTGGCCTTCTTGCCTATGCTTGGGGTGGGCATCGCGCTGAGTACGATCGTCGGGCAACAACTGGGACGCAATCGACCGACGCTGGCCGCCAGAGCGACCTGGACCGCGCTGGTAATAGCGCTGAGCTATATGGGGGCGGTCGCGCTGATGTACGTGGCCATTCCCGACGTGCTCCTGATGGGCCATGCCGCCGGCTCTTCGCCCGACGAGTTCCAAAAACTGCGCGATACGACCGTGGTGCTGCTCCGCTTCGTGGCGGCATATTGCCTGTTCGACGCCATGAACGTCGTTTTCGCCAGCGCGTTGAAAGGGGCCGGCGACACGAAGTTCATCATGCTCGTTTCGCTGATCGTCACCCCGTTTCCGCTGCTCGCCGCCTGGGCCGGGATGCGGTTCGCCGGCGGAGGGCTGATCTGGTGCTGGGTAATCGCCACGCTCTGGGTATCTTCGATCGGAGTGCTCTTCGCGGCGCGTTTCCTGCACGGCCGATGGCGCGAGATGCGGGTAATCGAGTCGGATCTGCTGCCCGCGGAAGCCCCGGAATGAATGGAGTTAAGAACTATGTTCTTAAGGCGAATTCGCGGCGCTGGTGGGATTCGGCGTGGCGCCTAGCTGCGAGAGAACCTGTAGCAGACCGTTGAGATGGGCCATTCGCGGGCCGAAGCGGTCGATGAACTCGGTGAGCATGAATTCGCCGTCGAGCAGATTTTCGTAATTGGCGTTGATCTCGGCCGTCAGCGAGCCGATGAACTCGGCCTGCACTTTACCCAACGCATCGGCGGCCATCCGGCAATTACGTGCCAGATGCGGATTCGCCTGTTTCCATTGCCCCAGCTCGTTCGAGCGCTGCCGGTGAGCCGCGCTCAAATGGCCGACCAATTCCTCGAGCAACTCGTTTTGGCGGTCTTGTGCCGCTAGAATATCGCGCAACAAGCGCGTGTGCTCGACGTCCCTGCGGGCGTTTGGGCTTCCGGCCGCGACGGCCTGGTTAACGTCGATCTGGCTGAAAAGAGGCGGGCGCATCGGCTGTGGTTCGCGATTCATGGACACCAATCCTTTCAGTCTTCAGTATAAACAACAGACGCCGGGATTGTCGAGTCTTTTGCAATAAGAACACCCCTCGATTTGCATTCCGAGAGGGGGGGGCGACGGGCGCAATCCCTCCGACCGCAAGCGGTTTCGTCCTCTGCAGCCCTTTGCTAGCCCCAATTAATAAACCCCCGCGCCTTATCGTTAAAGTCGCCCCAGCCGCGCACCCGATTCGAGTGAAGCGGTTTGATCGCATATTAATTTCGACGTCGAGCCGCCGTTACTCTTCGTGACTGATTCACGGAATCGTTTATAGCGTAAAGGGTTGCGGCGTGAATCGCGCCGGAGGGCATCAAAAGGCGCGACTCGCACGCTCTCCGCACGATCGACACCCATTGACCACAAGAGGGGGGGGATGGCGTCCACAATCCAAAAATCCAAACCGACTTATGGATTTCTGACAGTTGTCGAACACCCTCAACTTGGGCTGTGCGGCGGTTATCTGGTGCTTAACCCCGCAGGACGGCCCCTGGAGTTTCACTGTACGGCCCCGATCAAGCCGAACCGCGCGCAGGAGATACTCTACGGCCGCACGCTGCATGATTTTCTCTACGGCGAGCAGATCGGCGGCGCGCTGATAGGCAATAACGACGAGCGGCCGTTGCTGGTATTCACCGATCTGAAACCGGTGTTGGCCGCGCGGAGGCACGTCTCGATGCCGCTGGTAATGGTTCTCGGCGATTCGGCGACCGAGGCGGGCGACTTGCCCGACGGCTCGGCGGATGGCGATAACCCCCGATCAAATAAGACATATCGAGTCGACGCCGCCGGTGAATCCATTCCCCGGCCGGCGTTATTGCGCCACGGACGCAATCGGCTGGCCCTTTCGGCGGCGGACGAGGCCGATCGGCCGCTGGTCGTCGATTGTTTGACCGGCCTTGACGAATCGTTCGATCTATCCGAGCCGTTCGAGCGGATACGCGCGGCCATCGAAGAAGCACGGCAGGCGGCGCAATGAGTTACCATTGGCACGCTCCATCTCCGCCAGAGACGAACCGCGTCGAGCTGACGTTAAACATTCGGCGATACGGCGGAGAGGTGGCCGCGGCCGCGCCCGAGAGCCGGCGACCGCTGCGTTTCGCGTTCGATCGGCTGCGTGTGGTGTCGATACCCATTGCGCGGCCGGTGGTGCGGACTCGCGATTTTCGTTTTGACGCGCCCGAAGCGGCGCCGCCGGCGTTCGCGGCGGTGCAACCGCGAGCCAATGCGCCGTCGGCTGGACCTACCCGCACACGCATCAAGCCGCCGAGCGACGTCATCAAGCTATCCGACCGGCTGGCCTACATCTTGCAGCCGTCGTTGGAATCGTTGTTGGAGGAGAATTCGCTGGCTTTTCCGCATTGTCCCTTTCCGTATCAATTGGAAGGCATCGCGTTTCTCTATCCGCGGCAGACGGCCATTTTGGCCGACGAAATGGGGCTGGGAAAAACCATGCAGGCAATTACGGCCATCCGGCTTTTGCTGCGGCGCGGGGAAGTCGGCAACGTGCTGCTGATTTGTCCGAAACCGCTGGTGACCAATTGGCAGCGGGAATTCGAGCAATGGGCGCCGGAAGTGCCCGCCATGGCCATCGAAGGAGACCGGAAGAAACGCAAATGGCAGTGGAGCTTGGCCGATGTTCCCGTGCGCATCGCGAATTATGAAGCGGTGCTGCGCGATCTCGACGCTCGCGCGGACTGCCCGCATTTCGATCTGGTCGTTCTCGACGAGTCGCAACGGATCAAAAACCGTTCGAGTTCCACGGGCCAAACCGTATGTGCGATTTCGCGCCGGCGGAGCTGGGCATTGACCGGCACGCCGGTGGAAAACAGCACCGAGGATCTGCTGGGGATATTCGAGTTTCTCGCGCCCGGCTTCCTTTCGCCGGAGATGAAGCCCCGCTCGATGGGACGCACGATCGGCGAATACATCCTTCGCCGCACGAAAGACCAAGTGCTCGCGGACCTGCCGCCGAAACTGGTCCACGACGCGCCGCTCGAACTTACGCCCGAGCAGCGCGACAGCTATCGGATGGCCGAGGAGCAGGGCGTGGTGCGGCTGACCGAGTTGGGAAAATCCGCCGCCATCCAGCACGTCTTCGAACTGGTTCTGCGGCTGAAGCAAATCTGCAACTTCGATTCCGCCACCGGCGCCAGCGCGAAGTACGAACGGCTGGAAGCCGATCTCGAAGAAATCGCGCAAAGCGGGCGGAAGGCCATCGTCTTCAGCCAGTGGGTAAGCACACTGCGGATTCTCGCCCGGCGTCTCGAACGCTTCGGTCCGATGGAATATCACGGCCAAATTCCCGCCGCCCGACGCGACGGCGTGGTGCGGCAATTCCGCGAAGACCCGGACAAACACGTCATCCTGATGAGCTACGGGGCGGGCGGGGTCGGCCTCAACCTGCAATTCGTCAACTACGTCTACCTCTTCGACCGCTGGTGGAACCCGGCCGTCGAGGACCAAGCGATAAACCGCGCGCATCGCATCGGCGTGGACGGACCGGTGAACGTCACCCGCTTCCTTACGGTCGATACGATCGAGGAACGGATCGACGCCATCTTGAACGAAAAACGCGAGTTGTTCGACGCCGTATTCTCCGGCGCCGAGGACCGACGAAAGCTCGGCCTAACGCAGGAAGAACTATTCGGGCTGTTCGAGTTGAAGTGCCCCGCAGGCAGGATCGACCTGGCGGCGTGAAACACGCGCCCCGGAGAATATTCCCCCGCGAATGTTTTCCCCAAAAACGAACCGCTCCCAGAACAGCGAACGGCTGCCGCTCCCTTGGACGGTTGATCGCTCTTGTCCGCTCATTTTTGGCCTTCGCTCGCCACGGCCAGTTTCCGGCGGAACGTGCGGACCTTTTCGCGGACGATCAGCGGGGCCTTCTGGCCGACGAGATTGGCGCCGTCGAACCAGCCGTAGTCTTCCTCGTAGACAAAGTGGCATTCGACGAACACTGCGTCTTTGGGTTCTTTCAGTCGGGTGATTTTCATGTAGCCGCCGGCGTGCGAAAAGGGGCGGGGCGGGCCGGGCTTGATCTCCGCCCGAGCGTCGCGAAGCAACGGCCGCCATTGGTTCGGATACTTCGGGTCTTGGTCGAAACGGCGGTCGATTCGGGAGGCCGCCAGCCACGAGTCGTCGCCCCGGCTCAAACCGGCCAGCCGCATCGTGCTCAACTCGACCCTTTCAAACAGCGCGAACGTCGTGTGGACGAAGCGTTCCTCGTAGCCGTCCTTGCCGGCGACGGCCAGGTTCCGCTCGGCCATTTCCTCGTCGTCGAGCGTGCCCGATTTCGAGACGACTCCGCTTTCGCCCTCGCCGTCCTTGCCGAAAAACGATTCGAGAAATTCCTTGGAGGTCAAGGTGTTCCAGTCGCCGTGGGCGACGAAGCAGAGATCGACGGCGCGAACGGCCGGTCCCTCTTCGTCGCCGGAGCGTTTAAGGGTGCGGACTTTCACCACCGCCGGAGCGTAGAACGATTTTTGAACGAGCTTTTCCACTGTGTCTCGAACGGTGGCGGCGCTCTCCAGCGCCTGCCGTTGGCCGGCCGCGTCCAATCCGTCGGGTAAGATCGGCCGCGGCAGCTTCACCACCCGGCCTTCGGACATTTCCACGCCCTTCTCGACCAGTTCCTCGAAAATCGGATTGTTCGCGGCCGGGCTTTCCGAACCGATGATCGACAGCGCGAGCAATATGAATGTCGTGGTCATGACGTGTGGCCCTCGAGAATCCAATGGATTGTTAGAGCGTAACTGTTCACGGGACGGCAACAATTATTCGTTTCTGTCGAGTAATTCCAGCTGTAGGGCCACATCGCGGTTTTCCTTGTACCACTCGACCGAGCGGGCAAGCCCTTCCTCGATGCCGACGGTCGGTCGCCAATCGAGCAGATCGCGCGCCCTGGAAACGTCGGCCCAGGTCGTGAGAACGTCGGCCGGATGCATGGGGCGATATTCGATCCGCGGCCGCTTGCCCAACAGATTGCCGATCCGGTCGATGATTTCGCTGAGCAAAATCGGCCGGTCGCCGCCGAGGTTGATCACTTCGAACCCGAGCGGCCGCAAGGCGGCGATGGTTCCCCGGGCGATGTCTTCGACGTAGGTGAAATCGCGGCTCTGCGAGCCGTCGCCGAAGACGATGATCGATTCATCCTCGGCAATGCGGCGGATGAAGCGGAAGATGCACATGTCGGGCCTGCCCGCCGGTCCGTAAACCGTGAAGTAGCGGGGTATGGAAACGTCGATGCCGTGCAGGTGATGGTACGTGTGGGCGAGCGCCTCGGCCGCCTTCTTCGACGCCGCATAGGGCGAAAGCGGCCGGTTCGTATCGGCCTCCTCTCGATAGGGAACTTGGTTGTGCTTGCCGTACAAGCTGGACGTCGAGGCCAGCAGGAACTTTTTTACGCCGAATCGCCGGCACATTTCCAGCAGGTTGAGCGTGCCGGTGCAGTTCGCTTCGTAATAGACCCAGGGGTTTGTTACCGAAGGGCGCACGCCCGCCCGAGCGGCAAGGTTGACCACGGCCGCGAACGGCCGCACGCCGTCCTTGTCGGCGAACAGCGGCTCCAGCAAGTCGAGATTGGAGATGTCGACTTGGTGGAAGGCGAAGTTTTCCCGTTCCCGCAATTGTTCCAGCCGCCATTGCTTGAGCCGCGGGTCGTAGGCGTCGTTGAGGTTGTCCAAGCCGACCACCGTATGGCCGGACGCCAACAGCAGATCGACTACTTTCGAGGCGATGAATCCTGCGCAACCGGTGACCAGGTATCGTTCCTTCATGATGATTTATCCGTGTCTTGAGAGGAATGTCATTATCAAGCTGACTCTCAATAGCGGGGAGCGGTCGGGACAACCCCGCTCCCGCATCGAACTTCGATTGTCAATCCAATGGTTCCAGCAGGAAGTCGTCGATTTCGACCGACGCTCCTTTTTGCAGGAAGTTTATGCAAACCAGCAGTCGGGTTTCGCCGCGGCGTTTGACCACTGTTCCTTCCAGGCCGGCGAATGCCCCGCGGCGCACTCGCACTTGCCGGCCCTCGTCCAACCGGCTTTCGACCGTCAGCGGAGCGCCGGCGGCGATCAATTGGCGGAGTTGTCTTAAATCGAAGACGAACCGATCGGCATCCTCGACTTGCAGCACCCGCGAAACACGATTGGTGGCTAGGCATCGCACGCGCTCCGATTCGTCGGCGAACAGAAAAAGGTAGCCGCCGAACAGCGGCGCCAAGGAGGTTCTCCGCCGACCGCGGGAAACATTTATCTTCTTGACCAGCGGGAGATAAAAGGGAATCCGATGTTGGATCAACTCCCTGGCGAGCGCTTTTTCCTGCCGGGCTTTGGTGTATACGGCATACCAGCTACGGTCGGAGCAGCCGCGAGGCGCTTCGTCGAGCAATGTTTCGGGAAATACATTCGGCTCTGCACTGAGGATCGGCATCACGATGCGCGGTTGAAGGTGTTCTTTTCCTGCCAGTCTAAGCGTACCGCCCTGGCGCGGGGAAGGCCCGCAACCCAACAGAACTTGCTTAACCCGCGCGCATGGCGCGGACAAGATTCGACGTAGGACGCTAATTTTTCATACAAGCCGTGCAATGGGTCGAACAAGTCGGCCGCGACCGGCTGCGTGGAAATTTTCAGTTGATTATAGTCCAGCAGCGACGGCGGACAATCCGACCTTAGAAAGTGGTTTCCGGCGGCCTGATGAAAATGGGGACTGGCTCCACGATTGGTTGTAATTTTGACTGCTGAAAATGTGATACATTGCGGTGCCGGTCCCCATTTTCGTCACATGGTTTCGGGCTGTCGGCGCGCGGTTTTTTTCCTAGTCTGGCGGGGGGTGTGTTGGATTGTAATTCCGGACTTTTACTTGAAAACGCCGCCAAACCATGCGCATGGGGGGGGCGGGTGGAGTTGTAAAGGTGCGGTTAGAAGGCTCTGAAAGCCCGTATTGGATTTGTATTCCTTGACAGATTTTCGTTCTATGCTCTAATAAAGGTGGTTTAGTCGCCAATTGTTTGGCGGCGTCATTATTCTCGTTGGTTTTATTTTAGGAACCATAGGAGATGGGGTTATGTCCTTATCAAAGCGTGGGAAGAAGGCGTTCACATTGGTTGAACTGCTGGTCGTCATCACAATCATCGGTATCTTGATTGCACTGCTGTTGCCGGCGGTGCAAGCGGCCCGCGAAGCGGCCCGTAGAATGTCATGCACCAACAACCTGAAACAGATCGGGTTGGCGTGCCTGAATTATGAGCAGGCCATGAAGGTTCTGCCTCCGGGAACGATTTCCAATGCCGGCACGGGTGACCCGCAGACCTATCCGTACAATGTCTGGGGCGAGGCGATTCAGGGAAACGCAAGTAATAACCGTTATCACGGCACGAGCTTTCTTCTTAGAATCATGCCGTACATCGAAGGCGACAACATTGCAAAAAACTGGGCGTCGGGCAAGGCCGGATCCGGTACAGTCGCCGGTGTATGGACAGCAGCGGCTAACGCTGGCAACGGCACTATTATCGGCCCTGCGGCGATGGATGTGCCCGGTTTCTACTGCCCGACTCGGCGAAGCCAATTGCGCACCGAGGACACTGTAATGTTGCCGAACATAGGGATTAACAACGTTGCTTTTAATTGGCCCGGTGGCGGAACCGACTACGGTGGATGCGGCGGACGGCATGGAGTTCTTGCGGCTTCAAACACGCAAGTTCGGGACGCAAGCTATATATCATCAACCACTTGGTTTTACCCGCAGGAGTATGGTATCACTGCAGCCAACGATGTTCCAACTAAAAGATGGGGTATTTTTGGAAAAGTCAATTTCAGTACAACCATAGCCGAGATTAGGGATGGTACCTCCAATACGATTATGACTGGTGAAATGCAGCGGATTACTGCTACTACACCAGGGACTCCTGCTACGGTTCTATCAAAGGATGGTTGGGCCGTGGGCGGACCCGCGACTCTTTTCTCTACTGGCGGAATGGTAACTGAGACTAACCCGATTGCCTCTGCCGCAACCGGCGGTAAGTTGTTCAACAATCATTACTACATCTCGCCAGGCAGTGATCATGCCGGTGGTGCACACTTCGGGATGGGCGACGGCTCGGTACATTTTATTCAAGACACTATCGACGCCGACGTCTTCTGCCTGCTGGGAAGCATGGCTGACAAAACCCCCGCGCAACTAAATCAATAGGTTTGTGCGGCAATCCAACAAACATTGGGGCGGCGGTCGAACCGTCGCCCCTTTTTATGCGCGTGCTCGGCTCGCAACGCATCCAGATCGGTCGTTCCAAGTCGTTGGAGGCGTCGATAGCCTTGAAGCCAATCCGTGCGATGCTATAATCGCTGCTTTACCTCATAACGTGTTTTGAAATTCAATAGAAGCTCCCAAAATGGGTGCCACTGCTGGCTTGCCCAGCAGTGGAGAGTCAAAACACTGCTGGGCAAGCCAGCAGCGGCACCTTTTTTCAAAACACGTTCTCAGCGACAAAGGAAACCAAGATGACGTTTTTAGTTCAACCACACGGCGGCCTGTCCGAGCCGGTTTGTCGGACGGTGGCCGCCGATGGGATCGATGATTTTCTCGCCCACGCCAAGACTCTGCCGCGGGTATCCGTCTCCGACGCCGATCTTTCGACCGTATACCGGCTTGGCGATGGCGTTCTCAGCCCGTTGACCGGGCCGATGAACTCGGAAGAATACGATCGCGTGCTCGAAGAATCGGTAATCGTGCGCGGCGGCAAGCCGTATGCCTGGACCATCCCGTTGGCCTTGCCGATCACCGCGGAGCAGGCCAAGGAGCTGCGGCCGGGGCAGCAGGTCGCTTTGGTCGATTCGGCCGCAAACATAGCGGCCGTTCTCGACGTTGCCGACGTGTTTCCCTGGGACAAGGCGAAGTATCTGCGTTGCGTCTATTTGACCGAGCGGACCGACCATCCCGGCGGCGACATGGTGCTCGCCGGCGACGCCGACAAGACGCATCTGCTTGGCGGCGAGATTCAAGTCCTGCCGCAGCCGAAGAATCCCCGATTCGGGAAATACGTTCTCTCGCCGCGCGAGGTCCGCCGGCTGCTGGCCGCCAAGGGCTGGCAGCGCGTCGTCGCCTTTCAGACGCGCAATCCCTTGCACCGCGCCCACGAGTACGCGCTGGTCTACGGACTGGAGACGCTGCTCCGCGCGGGCCACGACGCCGGCGCGTGCCTGAACCCGTTGATCGGCGAGACCAAGGGGGACGACGTGGACGCCGAGGTTCGCATGCATACCTACGAGGCGCTGATCGAAAACCGCTCGCTGGGCGAGGGCGACAGCGACCCGGCACTCTGGCAACCGCGCGGCGAATCCGTCCTCGACCGGGTAATCCTGCTGGGACTCGACATCAAGATGTTTTACGGCGGGCCGAAAGAGGCCGTGATGCACGCCATCTATCGGCAAAACTTCGGCTTCACCGACCTCATCATCGGGCGGAAACACGCCGATGCCCCGTATCACGACGGCTCGCCCATCTGGGGTGATTTCGACGCCCATGAAATTTTCGACAATCTCGCCGGCGACTTGCAGATCAATCCGCTTCGGGTAGGCTTCGCCGCTTACTACGAGTCGATCGGCCGCGTGGACCTGATGGAGAACCACAAGGACGAAAAACCGGTGTTCATCTCCGGCAAGGAGGTTCGCAAGGCGTTGATGGAAGGCCGGCCGGTCGACCCGCGCATCATGCGGCCGAGCACCGCCGCGATACTAAGCGAAGCGATGGCGAAGTAAACATCCGGCCTTTCGTCACGGCGCGAGAATCTGCAACAAATTGCTGTATTGATCGGTCCAAACCGGCACGGTCATGCCGTCGTCGGGCATGGAAGGCGGACGCGGCGGATGCGAGTCGAGGAAGTCCTCGTTGTTCGTCACCACGATCCATTGGCTCATATCCACCATGGTTTCGGGGTCGGGATGCGTGCAAAGCCGCACGGTTTTCATCCCGCAGTCGTCGGCCAGCCGCCGCACGACCGGTCCGAGAAGCAAATGGTTGTTTGAAACATGCACGGCGATCGCGCCGTTCGGCTTGAGATGCCGGCGATAGATTTCAAATGCCTCGCGGGTAAGCAGGTGGGTGGGAATGGCGTCGCCGCTAAAGGCGTCCAAGACCAGCACGTCGTATTCCTGCCGCGGCTCGGCCTCCAATGCGAGCCGGGCATCGCCCGGAATGATCTCCCACTTGCCGCGGCAGTCGGGTAAATAACTGAAGAAATCGCAGGCCAAGCGGATCATCTCGGGATTGATCTCGTAGAAGCGGAAGGCGTCTTCCGGTCGGGCGTATGTAGCGAGTGTGCCGGCGCCCAGTCCGACAATCCCCGCGCGGATTGGTCCCGATTTCTGATAGTAGCGGATGGCTTCGCCCGCCCCGCTCTGTTCGCCGTAGTATGAACTCGGGAGTCGCCGTTTTTCGGGGTCGGCCGACTGCCGGCCGTGTTGGATGCGACCGTGCCGCAATTGGAATTCGTTTTTTTCCGCGTTGAATATCACTGAAACCACGCCGAAGAAGTTTCGCCGGCGATACAGCGGATTGCTCAAGCCGGTTTGCCAGATCGCCGCATAGAACAAACCGGCGAGAGCCGCGAGCCCGAAGGCGGCCCAACCGAGCCGGAAAAGTACGTTCTCGAATTTCGCCGTGTTTGCCGCGGCGCCGGCGGAGCGGCTAAAACGCATGGGCCGCCGATCCCGGCGCCGCGAATCATCCGCCGCGCGAGCGGCTGAATCCCGATCGCCGCCGGTTTTCCGTTTCGGCAATACCAGCAATCCGACCGACAGCACGAAAGTGGCGGCAACGCCGATTGGCCATTCGAGATACGTCGAGAAGAGTTTTGGCGCGGCGATGGCCGTGAACGCGCCGCCCAACGCGCCGCCGGCCGAAAGCAGCAAGTAAAATTCGGTCAGGTATCGCGGTGCGGGCTTGAGCCTCGCCAACTCGCCGTGGCAGACCATGCAAGCGCAAAATAGCGCCGAAAGATATATTTGCAGTTCGGTCGTCAGTGCGGTCGGTCCGTAAGAACCATCGTATACTCGCTTGAAATCGCACCACGCCGCCAACACCAGCGAGACTACCGCCAGCGCGGCCCAAAGCCGGCGAACGTACCAGCGGGAATGATCGAAGCAGATAATGAACGACAGCAGATAGAGGCTCAACGGCGCCACCCAGAGAAACGGCGCCACCGCCACGTCCTGGCAGATATGATTCGTCGCGGCCAGCAGCATTAGCGAAGCGCAAGCCGGCAGGGCCACCCATCGCAGTCGGTCGAGCCAACTCGGACCGGCGGCTTGCACAGCGCAGGCAGCGCCGGCCGCCGCGGGTCTGTTGGCGGCGAGTTGCCATACGCAAGCGAGCAACGCGGCGCAGAGAACCGCGTAGACGATGAACGCCCCGGACCATAGCGACGATTGAATCGCCAGATCGAACGCCGGCTCGAACACGAACGGATAGCTCAACAGCGCGGCCAACGATCCCACATTCGACAGCGCGTAGAGCCGATAGGGCGAACGGCCCGGGTACGCGCCGCCGAACCACGCTTGAACCAGAGGGCTTGTCGCCGAAAGGACGAAGTAGGGCAAGCCCACGGTCGCCGCAAGCAGAACGAGAATTTGCCAGGTCGGCTCGGCCTGGGGGGCCGGTTTCCACTCGGCGCCGGGCAGGACGGGCAACATGGCCGCCGCCACCGCGACCAGCGCCAAATGAATTGCCCCTTGATGGCGGGGAGATAGCCGCGATTGCATCAGATGGGCGTATAAATAACCGCCGAACAACAGCGACTGAAAAAACAACATGCACGTTGTCCAGACGGCCGGAGCGCCGCCGAACCAAGGCAAAATCGCCTTGCTCACTAGAGGCTGCACTTGAAACAGTAAAAACGCGCTCAGCAGAATCGTCGTCCCAAAGGCCACGATCCACCATCGAGCGGTTTCCACGCGGGTTGGCTCTGGTTGCGTCATTCCGTATAGTATACACACAACCGAGCCTGTGATAAGAAACCCACCGTCCACGGACTGGGGACCGGCTCATTTTTCGGTCCTTCAGGTCCGAAAAATGTGCCTGTCCCATTTGCCGACGGAGGGGACAGCCCCATTTTCGCGGAAAATCGCGAAAATCGGGACAGCACCCCGTGAACGCTTACCCTGCTCGAGCGGGCAAATTCATCAGTGCGTCGCCGTACATTGCCAGAGGGTTCGGCGATTGGTTCCGTTCCTGGCCGGCCAGAAATGAGTACATGTCCAAACAGACGCAACTCGGCGACGGGCATGGCACTGCGTCGGGGAAAAGCGGCGGCAGATCGGCGTCGAAGAACGAACCAATCAGGCCGGGATGGCAGCCGACGTGAATCGCGCCTCGCGGATTCATCTGGTATCCGATCGCCGGGAAAAAACACGGCTTGCCCCGTGGTGAACTGAGATTCGTGCGATATTCATAATCGAGGGCCGGCAAGTACTCCCGGAACAACCGAATCGCCTCGGGCGAGTACGCGCCGGCGGAATCCCAGAGCGGATTGGGATGCAAGGGAATGCCTTTCGCGGCCAATGCCCGGCAGCGGCGATTGAATTCCAGCGCCGCGCCGTCGTGCATGACGTAGTTGACCATGCCGATATTGAAACCCAGGGACAGCAATGCGTCGATTTTGGCGAAGAATCGCTCTTCGGTCGTTTGACTGGGATGGAAAGTACACATGAGCGTTATCTTCCGGGGGTCGAAACACTCGAAGCCGCGGACGCTCAATGCGGCGTTGGTGTCGATGCGGATGCACTCGACGGTGGGCATGTCCGTCAAGCCGTTAAGAAACTTGCTCATGGCGGCATGATCCAAGAGCGGTTCTCCCCCGGTGACGAGCAGCGACAAACGCTTCTCCGCGAAGTGCCGCCGAAAGGCCGACAGCCACGCCTCGACGGGCTGATTGTCGAAACAGTGCGGCCGATTTAGGTTGTCTTCGGTCCAGCGAGCATGAGATTGCCGGCAGTAGGGACAACGATAGTTGCACCAAGTCGTGGCCAGCCAACGTAGAAGAACCAACGGAGGCGATTTGTCCGGCTTCCAGGTCCGCCGGACTGAAAGCGGGATTGTCTCGGTCGGCCGGGGGCCGTGGACGTTCCGCGCAATGCCGAAGCGGTTACGAAGCCTGGCGAAAACGGACATGATTCGAACCTCCTGAATTTTTCCAAAAGTGCGTCTTCCAAGGCTTGCCGCGGTCGAAGTTTTTTCGACCGGGTAATGCGACGCTTTAAGCTTTTCCGGCGAAGGGAAGACGAGCGAATCGGCGCAGATGCCCACCCGGTTGCCATGCCCTTCCACAACCAAAATATCCTAACCGTTCATTCAGGTTCTAACCCCGTGAACGCTTACTTTAGCGTATTGGACGGGACTGCGTTAAAGCTTGCCCCACCCTGCTTTCCACGGCAGAAACTTATTATGCGACCATGCGCATCTCGGGCGTTTCCAGTGCTTCGCCGGTGATGCCGACGACGAACTCCTCGAAGAGTCGCAAATCCAAAGCCGAGGCAGATTCGTGTTCGGGGTGAAATTGGGTGCCGAATGCGAACCAGTCAGTCACGCTTTCGATGGCCTCGACAACTCCGTCGGGGCATCGGGCCGTGACTCTGAAACCCGCCGCTAAGCCGTCAACCGCCTGATGGTGCATGCTGTTGACGCGGATTTCGCCCTCGCCGTACACCCGCTCCATGATCGACTCCATCTCGATAACCAGGGCATGACGGTGGTTGGGATCCATCGCGTCGAGATGGGGGATGGCTTTCGGCATGTCCTCTTTGATGTGCAACGAGAGAGAACCTCCCTGAGAAACGTTCAGCAGTTGCATTCCGCAACCGATGCCCATGACGGGCAATTTCCGCTCGGCGGCGCGGTACATCAGCTCGCGATCGAACTCCTCGCGGCGATGGTCCATTATCCGCATCGAGGGATGAAGCATGTAGCCGTCGCGACGGCAATCGAGATCGGCCCCGCCGATGAAAACCAAACCGTCGAGTATTTCCAACACGCGGTCCAGGTCTTCGTGGGCGACCATCGGCGGAATCAACATCGGAATCGCCCCCGACGAAACGAGCGAATTGCAATAACCCGCGTGGAGATAGCAAAACGAGGAAGAATCTTTTCGGGCGGGTCGGTAGTCCACGTTGACGCCGATCAACGGTTTCGCAGCCATCTTGCACTCCTTTTAATAGGACACGTCCTGTGTCGGTTAAGAAGAAGCGGAAAACTCGACCGCGACATCCAATCCGTGAAAACGGAAATCCAGCCGGCTCCCATGGCAAGGAGAAAGAGGGCAGTCACGCGCAATCCGTGCGCCCGGCCGAATGGAAATATGTCGCTGAATAGATGTCGAGGTTTCGTAACTCCTTCGATCTTCGACGCGTCACCGTCGATAAGAGTGCAAGTCGCAGGTGAATCTATTCTCGACTGCAAAAACCTGCAAGTGCCAATCCGTATTTTGTGTGCCATAACCCCTTGCTACACAACCTCTTGTGTTGCTAGCAATGCTAGCATTGTGGTTACCCACATGCGACGCCCTGCCAAGCTGAGCGTTCCAGAGCCAGTCGAACGAAACGCTGCCGCGGATTATTCGCGGCGATTCACTTATGCCGCGCATATCGGGTAGAATGGTTCCGTTGGACTTTCATTTACGCACTGGTGGGCTTTCCAATTCGACTTTGCCGGTTGGGTGCCACTGCTGGCTTGTTTAGCAGTGCCGGAAACACGGTTGGACAAGCCAACCGCGGCACTCGTAAACTCAATTTGGGCAGAGCACTAACCCGTCGCGGCCGCGCGGAAAAAACTTGCGCGAACGAGACTATTTCCGGCCACGGCCTGTTATTTTTCAACACATGAAGCAACTCGAAATCGATAGCTGGCACATGCGCCGCGCATTGGAACTAGCCGCGCGGGGCGAAGGATGCGTCGAGCCGAACCCAATGGTAGGCTGCACGATCGCGCGGGGCGCCGAGATCATCGGCGAAGGTTGGCACCGGCGGTTCGGCGACGCCCACGCCGAGATCGAGGCGTTGCGGTTAGCCGGCGCTCGGGCGGCGGGGGCAACGCTCTACGTCACGCTCGAGCCGTGTTGCCACCAAGGCAAGACGCCTCCTTGCACGCGGGCGATTATCGAAAGCCGCCTGGCCCGCGTGGTCGTGGCCTGCCGCGACCCGTTTCCCCAAGTGCAAGGCGGCGGCATCGCCGAACTGCGCGAAGCCGGCGTGGACGTCGATGTCGGACTCATGGAAACGGAGGCGCGCGGCCTGAACGCTCCTTACCTGAAATTGCTCGAAACCGGTTGGCCCTGGGTAATCGCCAAATGGGCCATGTCGCTCGATGGAAAAATCGCCACCCGCACCGGCGAAAGCCGCTGGATTTCAGGCGAAATGTCGCGGCGGATCGTTCACGAACTTCGCGGCCGGATGGATGCGATCGTCGTGGGTCGCGGCACTGCCGAGCGGGACGATCCGCTGCTTACGGCCCGCCCGCCCGGTCCGCGAACCGCTCTGCGCGTGGTGCTCGACACCCGTGCGAAGTTGTCCATTAAAAGTCAACTCATCCGTTCGGTTTCCGCCGGGCCGTTGCTGGCGGCCGTCGGCCGGGAAGCCGCGGCCGCGGATCGCGACCGGCTCGCCGCGGCCGGTTGCGAAATCCTTGTCTGCGAGGGCGAAAACCATGCCGCCCGACTGGATGCCTTGCTGCTGGAGCTAGGTCGCCGCCGTATGACCAACGTTTTGTTCGAGGGAGGCGCTCGAGTGTTGGGCTGCCTGGCCGACGCCGGGGCAATCGACGAAGTCCACGTCTTCGCCGCGCCGAAAATCATCGGAGGCAAAGACTCGCCCTCGCCCGTCGCCGGATTGGGAATTGCCGATCTGTTCGATGCGATAAAACTCGATCGGCTGGAATCGCGCCAACTCGGCGAAGACGTTTACATCCGCGCCCGAGTGGTCCGCTCCCGCCCCGCCGAGAGCTGAGGCCGAACCAACGTGCATATCGGCTTAATTATCTCCGTCGTTCACCCGTGGTTCAGGTGGCGGTTGCCAGCAGAATCCCCTCGGCGTGGTGGCCGAATTTGCGGCAAGCCCGCCATTTGCGATTCTTCGTCTTGATTCAACTGGACAACGCGGGTACAGTTGCATCCTATTGCAAAAGCGAATCAGCTTAGCGCGTGGCGCGCGAGTTGAATGTTGCTCTCTCTTGCCCCGATCAATCCGCGAATCGCAACAGGAGGTTGCCAGGATGAGGACGGAACCGATGCCGCACGAGGTTCGTGAATTGGTGGTTCGCACACTCCAATTTTTCGACGTGGACATAGACGGCCCTTGGGATCTCGACGAAACGATTCTGATAGACGAGGGCCGCTATTCCGCCCGCAGCTACAAGGCACTCGGCCACATGGCGATGTGGCTGATCGACGTCGGCATCGTGCAGTTCTACGACGACGAGGGCAACATGCTCCGCACGGTAAACCTTTTCGAGGAATTGGCGCCGCAACGGATGGCGGCCTAGTGCTTTGTCAAGCCTGAAATGAGTGGTGACACGAGCGGCTTGTCCGTCCGTGTTTCAGCACTGATGGCGTGTTCGGGAATTGATCCATGAATGAGAGCATTTAGCCCCCCGTGAATACACGGGGGGCAGCGTTGCGAATGCTCCATGCCATGCCCCCGGCGTGTTCACCGGGGGCTAAATGTTACGTGGGTTGCCAATGCCCGGACACAATTGGGCTTGTTCAGCAATGTCGGCGGCCTTGGCCGAAGCTTTCATCTGCCGCGCCACGGTCCGCGTCAATCCGTGCCGGTCGAGGGGTTTCGTTAGATAGTCGTCGCATCCGGCGGCGAGGCATTTTTGGCAGTCTTCTGCCATTGCGTGCGCCGTGAGGGCGACGATGGGGACGTCGAAGCCCCGTGCACGCAGTTCTCTGGCGGCTGCATATCCGTCCATCACCGGCATCTGCATGTCCATCAGTATCACGTCGAACGGCTCGCCGGCCTCGCACGCGGCCAAGGCGGACTCGACGGCGAGCCGCCCGTTCTCGACCACAGTCACCGTTGCGCCGGCTTTTCGCAACAGCAGCTCGATCAGCCGCTGATTGTCCTCGCCGTCCTCGGCCAGGAGAATTCGACCGCTGAGTTGATTTTCGCGGGTTTCGGCCGGCCGCGTCGCCGGACGGGATTGAACGGCGCGAGCGGCGGATATTCCGGCGGATGCGGAAATCCGGGTTTCTCCGAGCGGTCCCGGGTCGATGGTTAAGCTGAAAGTGCTCCCCGCCGCAGGTTGCGAACGCACCTCGATGTTTCCCCCCAGGGCCTCGGCCAAACGCTTGCTGATGCAAAGACCAAGCCCCGTGCCGCTGAACTTGCGAGTGAACGAGTTGTCCACTTGGCTGAACGGTTGGAACAGTTTTCCGATTTGTTCATCGTTCATGCCGATGCCCGTATCGGTCACGTCGAATCTTAGTCGCGTCGCGGCCGGAGGATCGCCCTGATTATCGGCCAAAGCATTTGGAAACGCCGCGTCTGTCGGAACGGGCGTCAAGCGAATCGCGAGGCGAACTTCGCCGCGATCGGTGAACTTGATCGCATTGCCCACCAAATTCAACAGCACTTGACGCAGGCGCAAAGGATCTGTCAGCACGGTTTCGGGCAGGGGATCGATCAGATCCGTCTTCAACTCCAGTTGTTTGGCGGCCGCCTGGGGCTGTAACAACGAAACGACCTCGGCCGCTACGTCGAGCGGCGAGCAGCGGGTCGGCTCGACGCACAACTTTCCGGCCTCGATCTTCGAAAGGTCGAGGATGTCGTTGATCAGCCCCAGCAGGTGTTCGCCGTTCCGTTTAATCACGACCGCTTGTTCTCGCGTGCCGCCGTCGATGTTTTCCTCCAAAATGAGGTCCGCATAACCCAGGATGGCCGTCATGGGCGTGCGGATTTCGTGGCTCATGTTGGCCAGGAACTCGCTCTTGATTCGGTTGGCTGTTTCGGCCGCGCGGCGGGCTTCGTCCAGTTCGGCGTTGGCCGTCGCCAATTCGGCCGTGAACTTACGGAGTTGTTCTTCCACTTGCTTGCGTTGGGTAACGTCGCGGAGTATGCCCACAGCGTGCCATTCGTCGTGAAGCATGATGGCGGAAAGAGACATTTCCACGGTGATCTCTTGGCCGTCCTTTCGGCGGGCGGCTACCTCGCTTGTTTTTCCGATCGCTTTGCCGCGGCCGGTGCGCGTGAACTCGGAAAATCCCGCCCGATACGCTTCGTGGTATCGTTCGGGCGCGAGCAACTCGTGGAGATTGCGGCCGAGGGCCTCTGCGGCGCGGTAGCCGAATATCTTCTCGGCGGCGGGATTCCAATAGGAAATGGCCCCGCGGGAGTCCATCACCAGGATGGCGTCCCATGCCGAATCGGTCACGGCGCGCAGACGAGTCTCCGTCTCACGCAGCGATTCTTCCGTTTTTTTCAGACTGCTGATATCGGTGGTGGTGCCGTAGCAAACGATATGCCCGCTGGATTGAAGATAAGCCGATCCCTTGGAACGAACCCAAAGCGTCGCGCCGTCAGGCCTGATCAACCGATACTCGGCGGTCGCGTGTTTTTTCAATCCGCGCAAGCCGGTGAAGAGCATTTCGTTGACGGCCGCTTTTTGCTCGGCATGAACGTAAGACATGAATTTCTCGAAGCAATTTCCGATCGTGCCTTCCGGCAAACCCAGAAGTTGGTCGGCCGCGGGCGAAATGTAACTGGAGAAGAACCGGCCGCGGCCATCAACTTCATATCGCCAAGCAACGTCCGAGATCATCGATACGACTTGCTCGTACTTGCGTTCGACCTCGAATTTATCCTGATAAAAATCGAGTTGCTTTTGCCGCCAAACGAATCCCACGGATGCCGCCGCGCTGAACAACAACACTCCAACGGTGAAAACCGTTTGCCAAAACTGCGCTCGCAGCGGCGCGAAAGCCTCGGCGGCGTCCATGCGCGCCTCCAAGAACCAGGGCGAATCGGGTACGGCGCGCAGCGCGGCGAGCACGGGCACGCCCCGATAGTCGATGCCCGTGGAAATGCCTTCATGGCCCAAGACCGCGCTTACGGCGGGCGCGGCCTTGTTGTCCAGTGACACCCGCAGCGACAACGCCGAGTCCTTCCGATACTTCAACTCGTTCAAGAAGACGACTTCATCCCCTTCCCGACGAACCAGCAAGGTCTCGGCCGTTTGGCTGGGAGTCGGCCAGCGTTGAATGTAAGGGTAGAGGTAGGTGTTCGGGTCGATCCTCAACATCACCGCGCCGAGCGGTTGCCCGCCCGATGGTCCGTCGAGAATGGGCACGAATATGCGAAGGTGAATCTCTCCGGTATGCTCATTTCGGCGAAAGTCGTCGAAAGCCGATTTTCCGGCAGCCATGACTTCGCGCGCTTTCTGCAACGTGGCGCTGGAAAGCGGCTCTTTGGTGTCGGCCACAATCATGTGGGCTTCGCCCGAGGCATCGAACAGCACAATTCTGTCGTATTGATAACTTTCCTGTACGCGGCCGAGCCAGCTCCGCAGATCTTTTTCCATAGACTCGTCTTGCGGCCGTTGGAAAAAGCGGCTTGCCAATTTTGAGAAGGCGCCGTTTCGGTAAAAGACGTTGGAGTCCGCCATGCGTTCTTTTTTCCACCGGGAAAGTTCGTCAACCTTCAGGTCGGCGACGGCGGACAGCTTGCGTTCCACCTCTGTTCGGTAACGAGTTTGTTGGTCCTGATAAAGCAGGACGCCCGCCGCAAGTATGCCGGCGGACAGAACTGTGAATATCAGCAGGAGGACGGGCAGAGTATATCTGTCTTTCATGGCGAACGCTCTTCCGGTTGGCGACTTGCAATTGCACTACCAGAACCCTAGCTTACCGAGTAAACGGCGACTTTGCGTCTTTGGAGGCAACGCCGATGCAATCCCTACGATCCGCTCTTGAGCGACCATCGTCGGCTGCGTTGGCAAAATATTCCCGTCAGTATGGCCGGTTCGTTCCCTCCCCGGAACCGTTCGCTAATAAAAAATTCAGGTTTTTTCGGAAAATTTTGGTTTTTGGAGGTTGCAACCGGCCGCGGCCCAAATCTAATAAGTAGGGGATGGCGCAGCGACTCATCCCCGCCTTTCAGATGGGCGCGTCATGGAAAACAGCCGAATCACCGATCACGGCAACGAAAGACTTCACGACGAATTCACGCGCGTGTTCACGGTGAACCAGCGGGCGATATACCTCTACATCCGCTCGCTCGTGGCCAACAGCGCCGACGTGGACGAACTTTGGCAGGAAACAAACCTCGTCCTCTGGCAACGCTTTGCCGATTATCAGCCCGGCACCAACTTCCTCGCCTGGGCGCGGAGAATCGCCTACAACAAGGTGCTCAACTACCGCACGCGCCGCCGTCCGCCGCTGCTGTTCAGCGACGATTTTCTCCAGAAGTTGGCCGCGTCCGACCGTGTTTTCGACAGCAATTCGTTCTGGCTCGACGTGCTGAAACTCTGTACCGATAAACTGCCGCCGATCGATCGCGAACTAATTGAACTCCGCTACGGCCCGGACGGCGATTGCCGCTCGGTGGCCGAGAAGCTGAAGCGGACGGTCCGTTCGGTTCACAAGGCGGTCGGCCGCATCCGCGCGCAATTGCTCGAGTGCATTCGGCGGGAAACGGCGAAGGAGGACCGGAAATGACCGACCCCCTCGACCGATTCCGCGACCTCGACGCACTGCTGGCGGCACTCTGCGATCACACGGCCGAGCCGCAAGACATCAAACGCATCGAATCGCTCGCCCACGACGACGAAGGTATCAATCATGTTTTAGACTACCTGCATCTCGACGGACTGCTGCGATGGGAATTCGGAGCCGGCGTCGAGAAAAACGACTCGGATGCCGGCGAAAAACCTTACGGCGAGCCGGCGGCCGTTGACTCGCCCGAGGCCGACGCGAGGCCGATCATCATCCTCACGACCGACGCGACTCGGGCGCCGTTTTTCAGCCTGCAATCGCCGCTAGCCCTCGGACTGGTCTCCTACTCGGCCGCGTTGCTGATTGTGGGCGTCGCCTTGCTGGGCGCTTGGATCCATAAAATCGACCGCGGCGGCGGTTCTTCCATTGCAAGCAACGAAAATAGCCGGAGGTCAACGACCACCGGTGAAGAATCGCCCCACGACCGCCCCGCCCCGGTATTCGTCGGCCGCGTCACCGGCATTGCCGGCGCGAAATGGTCCGACGAGCCAAATTACATAGCGCCGATCGGCGTCAGAGTCGCGCTCGGCCGCACATACAAACTCAAATCCGGCCTGATGGAAATCACCTACGACTCGGGCGCGAAAGTCATCCTCCAAGGCCCCTGTTCCTATGAAGTCGATTCCACCGCCGGCGGATACTTGGCACTCGGCAAGCTCACGGCAAAAGTGGAGAGGGGAGAGGGGAGAGGGGAGAGGGGAGAAAACAGAAGGATGAAGGATGAAGGCGACCGGCACAACGCAGCTTCACTAGCCACTAGCCACCAGCCACTCGCCACTACCCCCTCTCCCCTCTCCCCTCTCCCCTCTCCCCTCTTCACCGTCCGTACTCCCACCGCCGTGGTGACCGACCTGGGCACGGAGTTCGGCGTCGAAGTTGAAGAAAACGGAGAGACTATCTCTCACGTCTTTATCGGTTTGATCAAAGTTCGGGCGGTAAGCGACAAACGCCCCGAGGCCGGCGGTGATGACCGTGTGGTGCGATTGGGCGCGGGAGAAACGGTCCGCGTGGAAACGAGCGGGGACAACGGCCAGCCGCGAATCGTCGCCCGCGAACGCTTCGACGCTGCCTCGAAGTTCGTCCGTCGGATTTACGAGCCGCCTAAGGTGCTCGATCTTTTAGACATCGTCGCCGGCGGCGACGGAACGGGCCGCCGACGCGAACACGGAATCGACCCGGTCACCGGAAAACAAGACACGTGGTTCGTCGACGGCCAACGCACGGACAACCACGCGTATCATCGCGTTGACTGGCATCCGTTTGTCGATGGTGTGTTCATACCCTACGTGCCGACGAGTCGGCCTCCGCAACCGCAAGAGGTGCAACTCGACTCGGCCGGACACGAATACGACGATTTTCTCAAGGGGCGCCCCACCGAAAAACATCCCAA
>Ga0123335_1003192_pt1 | contig 23254 bp, 19 predicted proteins | sample BiotimSIPDNA_2_FD_89707 | JGI IMG/M metagenome (GOLD analysis project Ga0123335, IMG submission 89707) | Anaerobic biogas reactor microbial communites from Washington, USA - Biogas_R2 time_0 SIP DNA | ecosystem: Engineered > Bioreactor > Anaerobic > Unclassified | place: Washington, USA...
AACGATATATAGATATGACAGCTTATCTGGCAATGAGAAATATTGAGAGAGATGAAATGAGGAAAACAGAATTAAGAGAAGATTGGGATTTCCGACGCGGAGATATTTATATATTTGTCAGAACAAGCTCACTGTTTTGATTAAACGCCTCAATAATCATCTCAACAAATCCGTTTCGGGAGATACGTTTTGCAAGCCCGGTTACGTTTGCTTTGCCCGTCAGAGCATCATCTGCAAAAACCGGCTTTATACATTCAATTTTAGTCGAATTTTCGGCAATCAGTTTATTGCCTAAAAAGTCAACCTTAAGATATTTTGCCCACACGGACATAAATGAAATTACGCTCGGTGCAAGTAATTGTCCGAAAGGTGTGTCTTACGCATATTCTTCATCTGTATGCAGCAGAATATAGTCGTATGTATAGGCAAAATACATCATCTGTTCTCTTTAAATAACGACAGTGGCGATATCCACTGTCATGCCGATTATTATATCATCAAAATACATACTCTCATCTCGATAGCAATCCGTCAACAAACTGACGGGCAACGCGGGGTGATCTACCGCCGCGTTCCAAAGCAAAGCGCTCGGCAAGCAAGGCTAATTTTTCTTTTTTCATATTAATCCCGCTTTCCTCTGCCAGGTGATATACGATATGAAGAAAAGTCTCCTTGTCGGGTTTGGAAAATGTCACATGTATGCCGAAACGCTCCGACAGAGAAACGAGTTCCTGCATAGTATCATTGCGATGAATATCATCGCCTTCACGGTCTGAGAATGTTTCCTTTATTATGTGACGGCGGTTGCTTGTTGCATATATGACGACATTTCTTGATTTTACCGTAACAGAGCCTTCAAGTGCTGATTTAATGGCATTGAAATCATTGTCATTCTTAAGAAAAGACAGATCATCGATGAAGAGTATAAATTTCAGCGGATTGTTTGACAATTCATCCAATATCTTCGGTATTTTTCGAAGCCGATCTTTTTGCAGCTCAACAATACGAAGACCTTCGCTCCACAATGAATTGACGATAGCTTTTACAGTGGAGGATTTACCCGTTCCCGAATCGCCGGAAAGCAATATGTTCGCTGCGGGTTTTCCGGCGAGCAGTGCTTTTGTGTTGTCAACGATGATTCTTTTTTCACGCTCATAATCCACAAGCTGAGAAAGTTCGATTGCGTCGGGATGAAGGACCGGAAGGATACAGCCTTGTTCGTCTGCATAAAACATACGGTGTTTTGCGTAAATACCGTAGCCATACTTTTCGATGTTCCCGACTCTCTCTAAATAGAAGTCCTTCAAGCAGAAGCTTGAAACCGCGAATTCCGGCAAAAAACCTTTGTAATCAAGAAAAGAGCACAGCGTTTCTTTGTCAAGTTCCGCAGCCTCCTGCAAAATATCAAGCTCTGCCACAAGAGATGAATACATGAAATCCGGCGCATCTTCTCCGCTGCCGATGGTTTTTACATAAATATTATCGCTGACGGAACAAAGCTCCTTTAAATATTCACCCAGGTTTCCTTTGTTTGCATTATAAAGAGCCGCCGCAAACTCGGCATATGCCGAGTTTGTGGGGTTCTCCAAATATCTACACAGCGCGGAAACAACGGTATCTTTCAGGAATTCTCTGAAGATACATAAGGTTTGCAGTTTTTCTTTCAATACTTTCATGTCAGTTCAAAATCGCTCCCGACGCACCGCCCGATACGAGTGCCGCATAGCGCTTAAGATAGCCGGACAGCGTCTTGGTTTTGGGAAGAAAGTTTTTCATGCGCTCGGAAAGAACATCTTTATCCACTTTCAATTCAATCGAATTTTCCGGTATATTGATGCTTATGATATCCCCATCTTCAACTATGCCGATCATACCGCCCGATGCGGCTTCGGGAGTTACATGACCTACACAGGCGCCGCGGGTAGCGCCGCTGAAACGGCCGTCGGTAATCAGGGCTACGCTGTTGCCGAGTCCCATCCCCATAATCGCAGAAGTGGGATTTAGCATTTCGCGCATGCCCGGACCGCCTTTTGGTCCTTCATAGCGAATAACCACCACATCACCTGCCGTAATCTTACCCGCATTGATCGCCGCCTGTGCTTCTTCTTCGGAATCGAATACACGGGCGGGACCTTCATGAACAAGCATTTCGGGAAGAACGGCGGACCGCTTAACGACGCTTCCTTCCGGCGCAAGGTTGCCTTTGAGAACCGCAATACCGCCTGTTTCGCTGTAAGGGTTGTCAACGGGACGAATAACCTCAGTATTCAGATTAACACATCCCACTATATTTTCGCCGATTGTTTTGCCGGTTACGGTCATGCAGCCGGTGTTGATCAAGCCCTTTTTAGAGAGCTCATTCATTACGGCATAAACGCCGCCTGATTCATCAAGATCCTCGATATAGGTGCGGCCTACCGGCGCAAGATGACACAGATTGGGGGTTTTAGCGCTGATCTTGTTTGCAATATCCAGATTCAGTTCAAAACCGCACTCATGAGCAATCGCGGGGAGATGAAGCATGCTGTTGGTGGAACAGCCGAGAGCCATGTCCACCGTAAGCGCATTCAGCAAAGCTTCCTTTGTCATGATATCACGGGGACAGATGTTTTTCTTTACCATATCCATTACCGCCATCCCCGCGTGTTTGGCAAGCTCAATGCGAGCAGAATAAACCGCGGGGACGGTGCCGTTGCCGCGAAGTCCCATACCTAATGCTTCAGTAAGGCAATTCATTGAATTGGCGGTATACATGCCGCTGCAGGAACCGCATGTGGGACAGGTCTTGCATTCGTATTCTTTAAGCTTTGCATCGCTTAACTTACCGGCATTGTAAGAGCCTACCGCTTCAAACATGCTGGAAAGGCTCGTCTTTCTGCCATCAATCCTGCCCGCAATCATCGGACCGCCGCTGACAAAGACAGCAGGAATATTCACCCTTGCCGCCGCCATTAAAAGTCCCGGTACATTTTTGTCGCAGTTCGGCACCATGACAAGACCGTCAAATCCGTGAGCCAGAGCCATCGCCTCGGTGGAATCGGCAATCAGGTCGCGGGTTACCAGAGAATATTTCATTCCCGTGTGTCCCATGGCAATACCGTCGCAAACGGCGATTGCAGGGAAAACGATTGGTGTTCCGCCGGCCATCGCAACGCCGATTTTAACCGCATCCACGATTTTATCAATGTTGATATGCCCCGGCACTATTTCATTATAAGAGCTGACGATACCGATCAGCGGTCTTTTTTGTTCTTCTTCGGTCAGACCGAGGGCGTGAAACAAACTGCGGTGAGGTGCATATTGAACGCCTTCAAATAGCTTTTCTTTTGACATTGAAGCCCCTCCGATCAGTTGTTGATAAGTTTATCTTCATCACTCCAGCTGTAAAGCCTGCGTATATCGGCGCCGACAATTTCCGAAGGATGTTCGGCTGCAAGCTTTCGCATGGCGTTGAAGTGAACCTGAGCACCTGCGGAAGACATATCGAGGAGGAATTCCTTTGCAAAAGAACCGTCCTGAATATTTTTGAGAATCTGCCTCATCGTATTTTTTGTTTCTTCGGTGATGATCTTGGGACCGGTGACATAATCGCCGTATTCGGCGGTATTGGATACGGAATATCTCATGCCGGCAAAACCGCTTTGATAGATAAGGTCAACGATCAGCTTCATTTCGTGGATACATTCGAAATATGCGTTTCTCGGGTCATATCCTGCTTCTACCAGGGTTTCATAGCCTGCCTGCATCAGGGCGCAGACGCCGCCGCAAAGCACAGCCTGTTCACCGAAGAGGTCGGTTTCCGTTTCGGTTCGGAAAGTGGTTTCCAGCACGCCTGCGCGAGCTCCGCCGATGCCGAGCGCATATGCAAGTCCGAGTTCCAAAGCGTCGCCCGTCGCATCCTGCTCAACGGCGACAAGACAGGGAACGCCTTTACCTGCCAGATATTCGGAACGGACGGTGTGCCCCGGCCCTTTCGGCGCGATCATGATAACATTGACATTTTTCGGCGGCTTGATGCAGCCGAAATGAATATTAAAGCCATGAGCAAAAGCAAGCGTTTTTCCTTCGGTAAGGTTAGGCTCGATGGATTCCTTGTAAAGAGCAGCCTGCTTCTCATCGTTGATCAGGATCATAACGATGTCAGCCGCTTTTGCCGCTTCTTCCGAGGTCATTACTTTAAGCCCCTGTGCTTCAGCTTTTTCCCAGCTTTTTGAACCTTTGTATAATCCTACGACAACGTTAACGCCGCTGTCTTTTAAATTAAGAGCGTGCGCGTGTCCCTGCGAACCGTAACCGATGACAGCGACTGTTTTGCCGCTGAGTTTCTGTAAATCACAGTCCTGCTGATAAAATATCCTTGCCATTTTAATCGCCTCTTTCTTTTTGTTTATAGATTAATAACCTGACGAATGGTTGTGCTTCCTCTTTCAAGGGATACGCTGCCTGTCCGGCAGATTTCAAGTATGGTAAAATCTCTCATAAGATTGATAAAATCATCAATCCTTCTTGTTGTGTCCGCAAGACGGAACATTATATAGTCCTTGGAGTAATCCACGGTGATCGCGCCGAAAGCTTCGGCGGCTCCGCGGATATCTTCCCGGGTACTTGCCTCATTTTTCATCTTAATGAGCAGTAATTCACAGCTTATCGAATTGTCGTCGCTGAATTCCCTGATGGAGCATACATCCGGCAGTTTGTAAAGCTGATTTATAAGCTGTTGTTTTGCGGTTTCCTCTCCGTCAAAGACAACGGTGATCCGTGAAAACTCGCTTGATTCGGTCTCGCTTACCGTTAATGCGCTGATATTAAACTGACGGCGGCGGAACATACTGGTTACTCTGTTAAGTACACCGAATTGGTTGTTGACCAAAACGGCAACAGTAAATCTCTTCATTGTTCAACCTCCAGTTTTGTTATAATATCGTCCATGCTTCCCCCCGGCGGCAGCATGGGAAGAACGAATTCATCTTTGTCTATCATACAATCAATCAAAAACGGTCCGTCGGTTTTGAAAGCGCGGCCGAGCGCGGTATCCAATTCTTCGGTCGTAGTTACCGATTCGCTTCCTGCGCCGAAGGACTTCGCGAAAGCGGTAAAGTCTGTTTTCCGTTCCAGCACAGTATTGGAATAATGCTTGTTGAAGAACAGGGTCTGCCACTGGCGCACCATTCCGAGAACGCCGTTATTCATGATTAGGATAACGATAGGTATATTGTATTTCACTGCAGTCGCGAGTTCGTTTAAATTCATCCCGAAACTGCCGTCGCCGGTTACAAGAACGCTCCGTTCCTTTGTGCCGTAGGCCGCGCCGATCGCAGCTCCGAAACCATAACCCATGGTGCCGAGTCCGCCGCTTGTAAGGAAACGTCGGGGAGTTCTGAAGATCAGATTTTGTGCCGACCACATCTGATGCTGACCGACATCGGTACAAACGGCGGTGTTTTTACCCAAATATCTGTTTAAGGTTAAAATAGCGTTACGGGGGGTGAGGCCTTCCCGGTTATCAAGACGAAGTTTCTCTTCATTTCGCAATGCTTCGACTTCCGCCATCCATTCGGGCTTTTTTTCCTCATTCAGCATAGGCAGCAGTTTTGTAAGGGTGCATTTCAAATCGCCTCTGAGTCCGCAAACGGCGTTAACCGTCTTGCAAAGCTCGGAACCGTCGACATCGATGTGAACTATTGAAGCTCCCTTCGCAAATTTTTCCCGGTTTCCAGTAACTCGGTCATTAAAACGAACACCGAGTGAAAGAATCAGATCAGCTTTATGCATCGCCATCGAGGACGCAAAGTGACCGTGCATTCCCTGCATACCGAGAAACCTCGGATGGTCTGTGGGAATAGCCGAAAGCCCCATCAGCGAACAACCGATATACGCGTCCGTTTTTTCTGCAAGTTCGAGCATCTCGGCTTGCGCATCCGCCGTTATCAGACCGCCGCCGAAATAAATATACGGACGCTTTGCGGCATTGATCAATTTGGCGGCTTCTTCGATACGGATATCTTTGGCGGCAAAAGGTTCTGTCTTTTCAACGGGAGGTTGAGGTTCATATTCACATTTTGCTGTTTGCACATCCTTGGGAACATCGATAAGCACCGGTCCCGGTCTGCCTGACTTTGCAAGCCGGAAAGCCTCGCGTATGGTATCGGCAAGTTTTGCAGCATTTCCGACAAAGTAATTATGCTTTGTTATCGGCAGAGTAATACCGGTAATATCGATTTCCTGGAAACTATCGGTGCCGATATGTGTCGTCGGAACATTGCCGCAAATGGCAACCATCGGTATTGAATCAAGATACGCGGTGGCAATTCCGGTTACAAGGTTGGTTGCGCCCGGACCAGAAGTGGAAATGACCACACCGACCTTTCCGGTGGTTCTTGCATAACCGTCCGCGGCATGCGCCGCACCTTGTTCGTGCGCTGTCAGAATATGATTTATTTCGTTTTGATGAGAATAAAGGCTGTCATAAACATTTAATATCTGTCCGCCCGGATAACCGAAAACGGTATCGCAGCCTTGTTCAATCAAGGTTTTGACAACTATGTCTGCTCCTGTTAAAAGCATATATCTCGCTCCTTTCTTATATTTTGAGCAATAATGTCGCCGCACTCTGCGCAGCCGACGAGTTTTCCTCCTCCGTTAATAATGTCGGCGGTACGGAATCCCGCATCAAGGTAAGCGGACACCGCTTTTTCGATTTCATCCGCTTCTTTGGGCATATCAAAGCTGTATCTCAACATCATGGCCGCGGAGAGGATTGTACCGATTGGATTGGCTTTATCCTGTCCCGCGATATCGGGAGCGGAACCGTGAATGGGTTCATATAATCCGCGAGCCGTGGCTCCGAGGCTTGACGAAGGTATCATGCCGATAGAACCGGTAATCATGGATGCTTCGTCGGAAAGAATGTCGCCGAACATATTCTCGGTCACAATAACGTCAAACTGCGCGGGATTTTTTACAATCTGCATAGCGCAGTTGTCAACGAGCATATCGGTAAGTTCAACATCGGGATATTCCTCCGCAAGTCTGCGCATCACCTTTTTCCAAAGGCGGCTTGTGTCGAGAACATTGCTCTTTTCAACCGAACAGAGCTTTTTATTCCGCTTTTGTGCGGTTTCAAACCCGATTCTCCCGATACGCTCAATTTCGAATTCGCTGTATTTCAATACATCGACAGCGGTGTCGCCTTCGGTTTTATGTTCCCCGAAATAAATGCCGCCGATAAGTTCGCGAACGATAATAAAGTCGATGCCCTGTTCAACGATAGACCTTTTCAAAGGCGAAGCATCGGCAAGCTGCGGCCAGATTTTCGCAGGACGGTTATTTGAGTAAACCCCCAATCCTGCCCGAAGTCTGAGCAATCCTTTTTCCGGGCGCATATTGCCGGGAACGTCATTCCACTTGTTTCCTCCGACAGCTCCGAGCAGAACGCTGTCTGAATCAATACACTTTTTCAGTTCGCTTTCGGGTAAAGGGTCGCCGTACTTATCGATGGCACATCCTCCCATATCCGTTTCGATATAAATAAATGTATGTCCGCAGAGTTCGGCAATTCTGTCAAGCACTTTGATTGCTTGACTTACGATTTCGGGACCGATTCCGTCTCCTCGGATAATCGCTACATTCTTAACCATTGTTTTGGTCCTCTTTCAAAGATTTCAGAAGTCCGCCGCTTTTAATGATGTTTTGAATAAAAGGTGGGAAGGGCTGCGCCTTATAAGTCTTTCCGGAGGTTATATCGGTTATAACGCCGGTGTCAAAGTCAATCTTGATTTCGTCGTTTGCCTTGATTTCTTCCGCCGCTTCTTCGCACTCCAGGATCGGAAGGCCGATATTTATGGAATTGCGGTAGAAAATCCTTGCAAAACTTTTGGCTATAACGCATCCGATACCGCTGGTTTTTATAACAAGCGGGGCGTGTTCGCGGGAGGAACCGCAGCCGAAGTTCCATCCTGCGACAATAACATCACCGGGCTGCACCTTCTTTACGAAATCTGCATCGATATCTTCCATACAGTGAAGGGCAAGCTCCTTTGCATCGGGGGTATTAAGATAACGGGCGGGGATGATAACATCGGTATCCACATTATCGGGATATTTGAAGACTTTTCCTTGTGTATTCATTTATTTACGCCTACTTGTATTCGGAAATATAACCGGTCAGCGCGCTTGCGGCGGCGGTATGCGGGGATGCAAGGTATACCTCGCTGTCTGTATGACCCATGCGGCCGACAAAGTTGCGATTGGTGGTAGCAATACATCTTTCGCCCGCGGCAAGGATTCCCATATATCCGCCGAGACAAGGACCGCAGGTCGGCGTGGAAACAACGGCGCCCGCATCGATAAAGGCGGTAAACCATCCGCGCTCCGCGCATTCGCGCAGAATCTCCATAGTGCCTGGAATAATGATGCAGCGAATCCCGTCGGCAATTTTATTGCCCTTCAGAATGTTATAAGCGGCTTCCATATCTTCCATCCTGCCGTTGGTGCAAGAACCGATAACGACCTGGTCGATTTTGATGTCATGCAGTTCGCTTGCGGGACGCGTGTTTTCGGGGAGATGTGGGCAGGCAACGGTAGGAACTATTTTTGTAAGGTCGATATCAATTACTTTTTCATACTTCGCATCGGTATCTGCTTCAAAAATCACAGGAGTCCTTTTGCTTCTTTCGTTCAGATATCGCATCGTAACTTCATCTACCGGGAAAATACCGTTTTTTGCTCCGGCTTCGACCGCCATATTGCATATGCAGAGACGGTCATCCATGGAAAGGCTGTGAGCGCCGTCGCCGCCGAATTCCATGCTCTTATAGAGCGCACCGTCAACACCGATCATGCCGATAATTGTGAGGATTACATCCTTGCCGCTGCAGTTCGACGGCAATTTCCCGGTAAAATTGAATTTTACGGCAGACGGCACCTTGAACCAGGCGATTCCCGTTGCCATACCTGCTGCCATATCGGTTGAGCCGACACCGGTCGAGAAAGCTCCGAGCGCGCCGTATGTGCAGGTATGGCTGTCGGCGCCGATAATGCAGTCGCCAGCGGTTACAATACCTTGTTCGGGAAGAAGCGCGTGCTCAATTCCCATTTTACCTACATCATAAAAATGGCTGACACAATGTGAGCAGGCAAATTCACGGCAGGTCTTTGATTGTTCTGCAGCTTTGATATCCTTGTTCGGCACAAAGTGGTCAAGCACGATTACCACCTTGTCTTTGTCGAAAACCTTGTCAAAACCCGCTTTTTTAAACTCGTTTACCGCAACGGGCGTGGTAATATCGTTGCCGAGCACAATGTCAAGTTTTGCATTGATAAGCTGACCGGCAGCCACCTTGTCAAGTCCCGCATGGGCGGCAAGGATTTTTTGTGTCATAGTCATTCCCATTTTAAATACTCACTTTGTCATATTATGGAACGCACTCAGCAGTGCTTTTGTGTTTGCGGCAATGACGTCCGTATCGGTTCCGGCGCCCCAGAACATCGTGCCGTCTTCACGTTCAAGACCTATATAGGATGCTGCAACGCTGCGGGAACCATCTCCCTGCATACTGTGCTGCGTATACACCTGTAAGGTATACTGCTCTCCGGTAAACTTGCAAAGAGCATTATTTACTGCGCTCAGAGTACCGTTGCCTTCGGCTTCAAGCTCGGTTTCCTCGCCGTTTTTCCTGAAGGTTATATTGATTTTGACCACATCGTTCTCACGCTCAAAGTCAAAATCGGCAACCGTAATGCCGCTGTCAAGATTGAGATAATGCTCGGTAAAGATTGCCAAAACATTGTCCGGCTTGAGTTCTTTCTGCTCACAATCGGAAATTTCTTTGCAAATATAGCTGAAATGTTCGCGCATCTTCGCGGGAAGGTTGTAGCCGTAGGTCTGCTCCAGGATATAACCGATGCCGCCCTTTCCCGATTGAGAATTGACGCGAATGACATCCGCATCATAGGTTCTGCCGATATCCTTCGGGTCGATCGGAATATACGGCACATTCCATTCATGCAGCTTGTTCTTTGCTCTGTATTTCATGCCCTTTGCGATCGCGTCCTGATGAGAACCCGAGAAGGCGGCGAATACGAGCGCTCCCGCATAAGGAGCTCTTTCGTAAACGCGCATGCGGGTACAGCGCTCATACTTCTCGATGAGTTCATTCATGTTTGAAAAGTCGAGCTTCGGATCAACGCCGTGCGAATACATATTCATGGCCAGGGTGATGATATCTGCGTTTCCGGTACGCTCACCGTTGCCGAACAATGTGCCTTCAACGCGCTTCGCGCCCGCAAGAAGCGCAAGTTCAGTGTCGGCAACGCCGGTTCCCCTGTCATTGTGTGGGTGCAGCGAAAGGGTGACAAATTCGCGGTATTTAAGATTTTCGCTCATATACTCCACCTGACTTGCATAAACATGGGGCAAACTCATTTCCACGGTTACCGGCAGATTGATTATAACGTTGTTGTCGGTGCCCGGTTCTAATTCATCAAGAACCGCATTGCAGACTTCAAGCGCATATTCGGGTTCGGTTCCGGTAAAGGATTCGGGAGAATATTCAAATCGGAAATTGCCTTCGTGTTCACCTGCCAATTTCTTTACTAGCTTTGCACCGTCGACGGCTATCTGCTTGATTTCATCTTTGCTCATTTTGAATACCTGCTTGCGCTGTACTGCGCTTACCGAATTATAAAAATGAATGATGGCGCCGGGTGCGCCTTTGCAAGCTTCAAAGGTTTTCCTGATAATATGTTCGCGGCACTGAGTAAGCACCTGTACCGTTACATCCTCGGGTATCATATTGTTTTCAATCAGGGCACGCAAGAAATCGTATTCGGTTTTGCTCGCCGCAGGGAAGCCGACTTCTATCTCTTTGAAGCCGACGCCAAGCAGCATTTCAAAATATTCCAGCTTTTCTTCAAGATTCATCGGAATCACGAGGCTTTGATTTCCGTCACGCATATCCACGCTGCACCAAACGGGGGCTTTATCGATATAATCCCTTTCCACCCACTTGTTATATCTGTTATCAACGGGAAAGTATCCCGTCCGGTATTTAGTTGAATCCATCATTTTTGCTCACCGCTTTTCCGCAATTACTTCAATTTCGACAAGTGCATCTTTCGGAAGATCTTTAACCGCAACACAGCTTCTTGCCGGCTTGCCGGTGAAATACTCTGCATATACTTCGTTAAACGCGGAAAAATCCGCCATGTCGGCAAGGAAACATAGTGTTTTAAAGACATTTTCAAGAGAACTGTCTGCGGCATTCAGGACTGCCTCCAGATTTTTGCAGACACGGTGCGTCTGTTCGGTGATGTTTTCGCCTTCAATAATTCCCGTTTCGGGATTCAGAGGAATTTGTCCGGAGGTAAAAACGAGATTGCCGGAAATCACTGCCTGTGAGTATGGTCCTATTGCCGCCGGAGCCTTGTTTGTCTGAATTTTTATGCTCATATCTTTTTCCTTTCGAAAATCACAATATCTTAAATCCTTCGCTTCGCAAAGATTCAGTAATCAGGTTAATATGCTCAAAATCTCTTGTTTCCATTCCGATACGCAGGAAACAGCCGTTTACGCTTTCGGTGTTGCCTTTTTCATAATGAACACCGGTTACATTTGCGCCGCAATCGGCAATTATACGGGAAATGATCTTCAATTGTCCCGGTTTGTCTATAAGCTCGATAAGAAGGCTTGAAGAACGGCCTGATTTCAAAAGACCGCGGTCTATGACACGGGAAAGACTTGTAACATCAATGTTGCCGCCGGATACAACTGCAACAACCCGTTTCCCCTTCAGGTTAAACTTATCGAACATCACCGCCGCTACCGCAGTGGCGCCGGCACCTTCCGCTATCATCTTTTGATTTTCAATCAAGGCAAGAATCGCGGAGGAAACCTCGTCATCGGAGACGAGTGCTATCTCATCCACATATTTTTTGACGATGGCATATGTGTTTTCTCCCGGTTTTTTTACTGCGATACCGTCTGCAATCGTGGAAACAGAGGACAGACATCCGATCTTGCAATTTTTCACGGAATTATACATGCTCGGCGCGCCTGCAACTTGTATGCCGTAAACCTTGACGGAAGGCCGGATTTGCTTCACGGTGTAGGCGATGCCGGAGATAAGGCCGCCTCCGCCGACCGGTACCACAATGGCATCGATATTATCAATATCACTGAGAATTTCAAGTGCAATCGTTCCCTGGCCGGCGATTACATCTTCATCATCAAAGGGATGTATAAAGGTGTATCCCTCGCTTTCTTTCAACTCCAGGGCTTTTTGGGATGCGTCATCATAGCAGCCCTCCACCAGACAGATATCGGCTCCAAAAGCTTTGGTGGCTTCGACTTTTGAAATGGGAGCGCTGTCCGGCAGGCAGATCAGAGATTTGATTCCGTTTTTTGTTGCTGCGAGCGCTACGCCCTGCGCATGATTTCCTGCCGAACAGGCAACAACGCCTCTCTTTTTCTCCTCTTCGGTCAGCTTTGCGATTCTGTATGCCGAACCCCTTACTTTAAAAGAACCTGTAATCTGCAGATTTTCCGGTTTTAAATATAACTCACAATCGCGGGCTATACCGTGAGCTCTGACGAGTTTGGTTTCGCGAATGATGCTTTTAAGTACTGTCTGCGCATTGAATACTTTGTCAAGTGATAGCATAACAGTTTCCGCCTTTCCATTTCAATTGATTTTCTGTTGCAACTTTGCGATAAAAAAACCCGTCTCAAAGCCTTGTAAAAGCTTTGAGACGGGTGCATATAAATTCAACACTCGCGTTACCACTCAAATTGCGGAAATAAATATTCCGCCACCTCTTCGAAGTCAAACAACTTCTATGCACTGACGCAGCATACGCGGGAAGCGCCTACTAGGTGTTAAACCTTTGGGACCTCCGGCTCGGAAGTGATAAGAATTCTACTGTGTTTTATCGGGATCGCACCATCCCCGACTCTCTGGAAAAACAACTTAATAGATTCCGTCTTCGTCGCAGCCTTTAATATTATCGAAGTCTGACAACTTCTATGCACTGACGTAGCATACACGGAACACCCTATACACCGCCAAACGGGGTTCAGGTGAACAACTCAGAAGGGAGAGGACATAGCTTATACATACCGATTCACACCAACCATCGGCTCTCTTAAATGTTTTGTTGCTGTGACCATTCTTCATCATAGTTTTTGAAATATTTAATTTGGTACATTATATCACGTTAAAGCTTTAATGTCAATATGCCTTGATTGGAATTTACAAAAAATTCATAAAACTGAATATGAGGTTGGAATCGTCAAAAAACAAAATAATACAAGAAGATTGCCTTAAGTAAAAAAACATTTTGCCATGTTCAGTATATTATTTTTTTATTCTTTTATATATAAGTGTAATAATTCAATCAGATTATATTGACATCGGGCAAAGGTAGTGGTATAATAATCTGGCAAAGATCATGTAGGAAAAAGAAAATAAAAAAGTTAAGTTAGAAAAGCAGTATAAAATACGATACTACTTTTTGTTTTTATTTTATCGTGTCGAGATTGTAATAAAAATGAGCTGTTGTGCATTTTAGATAAAACAAACAAATGATTTTTTAATAAGCAAAGAAAAATCACGAAGCCAAGAAGATAAGATACTGCATTATTTTACTTACAAGATTCAAATAATATTATAGACATGGTCCGAAAACTTCGACAGAATAATACGCCGCACAAATATTCGAAAGGAGTTTTGGGCCATGTCTATTATTTTATCAGAGCTGAATAACGATTAACCGGCAGGAGGGAAATAGAAGAATTATTTCAAAAAAGATGAGTAACAGGTAAGGTATTAAAGTTTTGAATGATACCCTTGACAAACTCGTAGGCGCATCTTGTACGGCAAACAAACGAATATACGATAACTTATGACATGCCAAAAAAGGCGGGAAATTTAAAAGAGGAACAATTATGATAGCGGTAATAAAAAAGAACACTTCAAAAGAACAGTTGGAAAACTTATGCGGATGGCTTAAAGGACAGGGCATAACCATACATATCTCCGAGGGTGAATTCTATACTATCTTAGGCCTTGTCGGAGATACATCCAAGATAGATATAGAGATGCTGAGCAGTCTCAGCATGGTCGAATCGGTAAAGCGTATAACTGATCCGTATAAGGGTGTGAACAGACAGTTTCATCCTTCGGATACCGTTGTCGATGTTACGGGAGTCAAAATAGGCGGCGGCAGCTTCACCCTTATCGCAGGTCCTTGCTCTGTTGAGTCTTCGGAACAGATTATGGAGATCGCAAGAAGTATAAAGGCTTCTGGCGCCGACTTGTTGAGGGGAGGTGCATTCAAGCCCCGGACATCTCCCTATGATTTTCAGGGCTTGAAGGCAGAGGGGCTGGAACTGCTCTCGCAGGCAAAAGCAGACACGGGGCTTCCGATAGTCAGCGAGATAATGAATGTCAATCACATAGAGTTATTCGACTGTGTGGATATGATACAGGTCGGAGCGAGGAATATGCAGAATTTCGACCTTCTGAAAGAGCTTGGCAGGCAGAAAAAACCTGTCTTGCTTAAGAGAGGACTCGCCAACACCCTTAAGGAACTTCTTATGAGCGCAGAATATATAATGTCAGAAGGAAATTCCAATATAGTTCTCTGCGAGAGAGGTATAAGAACATTTGAAACTGCGACCAGAAACACCCTGGATCTTGCGGCTGTTCCGATGCTGAAAAGGATGACTCATCTTCCGATAATCGTGGATCCCAGTCATGCGACCGGCCTTTCATACCTGGTGGAACCGATGGCTATGGCGGCAGCAGCCAGCGGAGCGGATGGGGTCATGATCGAAGTCCATAACAATCCGGCCAAGGCACTTTCCGACGGCGCTCAGTCGGTAACGCCCGATGCTTTCGATTTCATTGCAAAGAAGCTCAGGAGAGTAGTCGACATTCTGAGATGAATGGGTTCGGGACGAAAGCAATACCCGATATACGGAGGCGCCCCGATACCGGTCTGAATTTCGGAACTTTTGATGAAATCCATATCTATAAAGTCTGAAAGGTTTTCAGAGATGCGGAGGCGGTGATATGAATATAGGAATAGTGGGGCTTGGACTTATAGGTGGGTCGGCTGCAAAGGCTTACAAAGAGGAAGAGGGAAACAAGGTCTATGCATTAGATACGGACAAAACCATGTTCGACTATGCAAAGATATCGGGAGTCGTTGACGGAATTCTTGACAAAGAAAGCATTAAGCTTTGCGACTGCGTATTGATAGCGCTTTATCCGAAAGATGCGATAGAATATCTTAAAAAAACGGCTCCCGAAATAAAAAAAGAGACGATAGTGATCGATTTTTGCGGGGTTAAGCGCATTGTCTGCGATGAATGCTTTCCGTTGGCGGAAGAATACGGATTTACATTTGTGGGTGGACATCCGATGGCGGGAACGCAGAACAGCGGATTTAAAGCATCACGCGCGTCTTTGTTTACCGGATCGTCCATGCTTCTTGTACCCCCGAGGAGAGACGAAATAAGGCTTCTCGAACGCATAAAAAAGATCCTTGCTCCGCTTGGATTCGGCATGTTTGTTGTTACCACCCCTGAACTTCACGACGAAATGATAGCCTACACTTCCCAGCTTGCTCATGTGGTTTCCAGCGCTTACGCAATGAATCCCGCCGCACAGAATCATAAGGGATATTCCGCCGGAAGCTATAAAGATTTAACCAGGGTGGCGAGGTTGAATGTGACGATGTGGACGGAGCTGTTTATGGCGAACAGGGACAACCTTGCCATGCATTTGGAGCAGCTGATAACGGTTCTTGAAGAATATAAGGCGGCGATAAGCAAGGGCGACGAGGCGAAAATTGCGGAGCTGCTCGAAAAAGGAAGAGTCTCAAAGCAGGAGGCTGAAAGCTGATGAAAGATGTCCGGGAAATTAAACTTCATGCTTCCCGTAAATCCACGATATTGATAGAATACGGACTTAAGGAAGATGCGGGACATATCATAATGAAAAATATCGGCGGCGCAAAAGCGGTTCTCGTATGCGACGAGACGGTAGGCAAGCTGTATGGCGATGATATGTCGGCTTCGCTTGCTGCCGGCGGATACAGCGTCTCGGTTTTCCGCTTTCCGGCCGGCGAGCAGTCGAAGAATCTGCAGACCTATTCCGACCTGCTTTCTTTTGCGGCGGAAAACGAATTGTCGCGCAGCGACGTATTTATTACGCTCGGAGGCGGAGTTACGGGGGACCTGGGTGGTTTTGCGGCTGCCACGTATATGAGGGGGATCAATCTTGTGCAGATTCCGACAAGCCTTCTCGCCATGGTGGATTCTTCGGTAGGGGGAAAAACCGCCGTAGACTTGCCGCAAGGGAAAAACCTTGCGGGAGCTTTTTATCAGCCGGATCTGGTAATCTGCGATCCTTCCTTTTTAAAGACACTGACTTCCCGTATCTATCAAGACGGTTTTGCGGAAATAATAAAGTACGGCATTCTGAGCGGCAGAGATCTTTTTGACAGGATAAAGACTCCGGAAGCTGTTGCAAGGGAAGACATAAAGGATATAATAACCGATTGCATTGAACTGAAAGCTGAGATTACCGAAGGTGACGAAAAAGACAGAGATACGCGGCAGATGCTCAATTTGGGACATACCGCGGGGCATGCCGCAGAGCTTCTGTCAGGTTACAATTACAGCCACGGGCGCTCGGTAGCGGCAGGACTTCTGGTAATAGCCGCCGCCTCGAATTCAGCCGGAATTTGTTCTGAAGACTGCGTGTGCGATGTGAGAGAAGCTATTGAAGCGTGGGAACTCTGCGATGTTACGCTGCCGTCTGCCGGAGAGATATCGCAAGCCGCTTTTTCCGATAAAAAACGCAGAGGCGATAAAATAACCGCAGTTTTAATAAAGGATATAGGCGATTGCTTCCTTAAGTCGATGAGCTTTGCGGATTTCTCGGCTTTGATCGAAGCCGGAATGCAGAATCCGGAAATCAGAATTAAGAATATCTGCGGCAATTCCTGCGGAGCATAAACGGAGAATGCAAAAAGACGGCGCGGTGCTGCAGAGGACAGATAAGCTGAGTGTCGGAGGAGCAGAATGATTATAACGATTAAACCCCGTCCCCTTAAAGGATGCATAAAAGCAATACCGTCGAAATCCTTCGCCCACAGAGCCCTTATATCCGCAGCCATCAGCGGCAGGCCGACAAGGGTATTCTGCACGGAAACATCCGATGATATAGACTCCACGGTGAATTGTTTGAGTTCGCTCGGCGCAAATATAAGAGAGACAAAAGACGGTTTCGAGGTAATCGGTTCGGATTTTACAGTTACCGGGAGCTGGAAAGGAGAGTCTTCAAACGGCAGAATTACGGCGAATTGCGGGGAGAGCGGCTCGACTCTGCGTTTTCTTCTTCCCGTCGCGTGTGCTCTCGGGATTTCCGCCGAATTCCGCATGGAGGGAAGGCTGCCATACAGGCCGATGAACGAGCTTATTGAAAATCTTATTCGCGGCGGCTGTAACATAACGAAAGATGGAAATTCGATATTTTGCAGTGGAAAGTTTACAGGCAAGGAGTTTGCCCTTCCAGGAAACGTGTCCTCGCAATATTTCAGCGGACTTTTATTTGCTTTTGCGGCTTCCGGCGGCGGGAGAATTGAAGTTCTGGGGAACCTGGAGTCTGAAGGTTATATAGACATTACGTGCAGTGTGTTAAATGACTTCGGCGTTCCGGTATTAAAAAAAGAGAATATATATGAAGTGCTTCCCGGCAGCTTTCCTGCCGTTCGGGAAAGCAAAGATTCCAAAGAGTCGAAAAATACCTTGCAGACGGAGGAATTTTATGACTTCCGGGTTGAGGGAGACTGGTCAAATGCGGCTTTTTGGCTTGTCGCGGGAGCTGTTTCCGGTAATTGCAAGGGAGACGGTGTTGTTTGTACCGGCCTGAATGCGGAGTCCTTGCAGGACGACCGCAATATATTGGATATCCTGAAAAGATTCGGAGCGCAGGTCGATATTTCGGATGAATATAAACCTTGTCCGGATGTCAAAGAAGAAGATTCGACAGTCGGGGTTTACACGGACTGCAGAAAAGAAAGCGGCAAGCTCGTAGAATATCCCTCGATATATGCTCAAAAGATTTCGGTCAGCGGCGGCAATCTTTCCGGAGGAGAGGTGGACGGAAAGCAGAATCCCGATATAGTGCCGATTGCTGCCGCTCTTGCCTGCGCCGCAAAAGGCAGAAGTACGATTGTAAATTCTTCGAGGCTTCGATTTAAGGAAAGCGACCGGCTGGCCGCAACAAGCAGGACGTTAAACGCTTTGGGAGCGAGCATCGAAGAGACGAAAGACGGTCTTATAATAGAAGGAACGGGAAGTCTCAAAGGAGGAAGGGTGGGCTCTTTCGGAGACCATAGGATAGCCATGACTGCCGCAATAGCGTCTTGCATCTGTGACGGAGAAGTTATAATCGAGGGCGCGGAAGCCGTGGCAAAGTCTTATCCGAAGTTTTTTGAAGACTTCGCCAAACTCGGCGGCGAGGTATACATAGATAACTAAAAGCAAAAGCAGAGAAGGAAGAAGATATGGCTTCATATTTCGGGAGGAATATAAAGGTTTCAATATTCGGGCAGTCTCATTCTCCGGCCATAGGTGTCACCATAGACGGTCTTCCCGCAGGTACGAAAATAGACTTGCAGGCTTTGGAGGCTTTTATGGGGAGACGCGCTCCCGGCCGCAGTAAACTTGCAACCCGGCGGCGTGAGTCCGACAGCCTCGAAATAATCAGCGGTCTTTCGCCGACCGCATGTGCGGATGGGGATGACAGGTATGTTCATACATGCGGCGCGCCGCTGTGTATAATAATCCGCAATTTGGATGCCCGATCGGATCATTACGAAGAGCTGAAGAGGATCCCCCGTCCGTCTCATTCGGATTTTACCGCGTTTTCCAAATACGGTAAATGGCACGATGTGAACGGAGGCGGGCATTTTTCCGGAAGGCTTACGGCCCCCTTATGCGCGGCAGGGGGGATAGCTTTGCAGCTGCTCGGGAAAATCGGAATAAAAGCGGCTGCCTATCTGTCTTCAGTGGGTTTCGTGAAAGGCAGGGGAACCGACCCTCTAAATCCGGACATGGAAGCTCTTGCTGCACTTTCTGCCGCCCCTTTCCCGGCACTCGCAGGCGCAGAAGCGGAGGCTATGGCAGCTGAGATAGAAAATGCGGCAAAGGACGGCGATTCGGTAGGAGGAATTATAGAATTCATTGCAACAGGCTTACCCGTGGGGATAGGTGAGATGATGTTTGCAGGACTGGAAAATCATATTTCATCAGCCGTCTTTGCGGTGCCCGGAGTAAAAGGGATAGAATTTGGCAGCGGTTTTGCCGGTTCTTCGGCAAGAGGCTCTGTCAATAACGATCCATTCTATCTTGACGGAGATACGATAAAAACCTCAAGCAACAATCACGGCGGAATATTGGGAGGCATATCCTCCGGCATGCCGTTGGTTTTCCGGGCTGCAATGAAGCCTACGCCCTCCATAGCAATCGAACAAAACAGCGTGGATATGAGCACAATGCAAGTTGCCTGTATAGCCGTAAAGGGCAGGCATGATCCCTGTATAGCTTTGAGAGCGGTGCCCTGCATAGAGGCGGCGGCAGCACTGGCGATTTACGATCTTTATCTGGAAAATTTGAAACATACGCATGAAAATACCTGAGTCTAGACAGAACGGCAAATAAAAAAGAAAGAAAAAATTACAGCTGCAAAGGAGACTAAAGAGATGAAACCGGAGAATAGAGAAGAAATGCAGAAACAGGATAATACGCCGGAAGATAATCTGAAGACCGGCGGACAAGGCAAGGGAACGGAGATGGATACTTTAAGAGAGAGAATTGACGCAATAGACGATCGGATCATAGCTGATTTTACCGAGAGGATGAAAACTGTTGTCGAAATAGCAAAATATAAAAGCGATGCGGGTCTTTCCATATACGACGGGGCCAGAGAAAGGAGCAAACTCAACTACGTTGCCGAGAACACTCCGGAGGACCTTCAGTCATACACACGCGTTCTGTTTTCGCTTCTGTTTGAGCTTAGCCGCTCCTATCAGCATATGTTGATCAATCCGTCGTCTGAACTTAAAGATCGGATAGAAGAAACGCTTCGTTCCACGCACCCGATGTTTCCCCAGAAAGCCACGGTGGCTTGTCAGGGACTAGAGGGAGCGTATTCTCAGCTCGCTGCCGAAAAGCTCTTCAAATTCCCGTCGATAATATATTTCAACAATTTTGAGGGAGTCTTTTCCGCGATAGAAAAAGGATTCTGTTCTTACGGAGTGCTTCCGATAGAAAATAGCACGGCTGGTTCGGTATACAGTGTCTACGACCTTATGGCAAAACATAATTTCAATATCGTGCGCAGCGTTCGCCTGAAGGTTGATCACAGCCTTCTCGTAAAACCGGGGACGGAGCTGGGGGACATAAAAGAAGTATATTCGCATGAACAAGCGATAAATCAGTGTGAAGGTTTTCTGAAAAGCTTAGCTTCGGTAAAGGTTAATGTTTGTGAAAATACTGCTGCTGCGGCAAAACTGGTTGCCGAAAGTGACAGAAAAGACGTCGCGGCTCTGTCGTCCGGTTCCTGCGCACCGATATATGGCCTGAAATCTCTGAAATCCTCGGTTCAGGACAAAGGGAACAATTATACCCGTTTTATATGCATCTCAAAGGAACCTCAGATATACGCGGGAGCGGACCGCACGAGTCTCATGATATCCATTGCTCACAAGCCGGGTTCATTATATAAGGTGCTTTCACGCTTCTTTGCGCTGGGAATAAATCTCACAAAATTGGAATCGCGGCCGATACCCGACAGGGATTTTGAATTTATGTTCTATTTCGATCTGGAAGCTTCCGTCTATTCCCCTGAATTTGCCAGGTTAATAGTGGAGCTTGAAGGGTTGTGCGACGATTTCCAGTATCTCGGAAGCTACTCGGAAATTGTTTAAAAGCGGAAAATCGATGAAGCAGTTTAAAAGCATTCGTACAGTTAAACACAGACGGGCAGAAAAGCAGCGCAACTGATATGGAAAACGAAATCAATGCAGACAGCAATAACGAAAGCGAAGTCGGTATTAACTGCGGCAAGACGAATGATAACGATAAGATTTACGGTTTGTTGGGTGAAAAATTAGTGCATAGTTTTTCACCCGACATACACTCTCTGCTCGGAAATTATAAATATCTGTTATTTGAAAAAAGTCCGGATGAAGTGGAGCCTTTTCTGCGTTCCGGAAGTTTTTCGGCGCTGAACGTAACGATTCCTTACAAAAAATTGGCGATGACGCTCTGCGACAAGCTGTCCCCCGAAGCGGAGGCAATAGGCAGCGTAAACACGATTCTGCGCGGGAAAGACGGCAGTTTGCACGGCTATAATACAGATGCATATGGATTTAAATATCTTCTGCGCGAATCAAATATTGATATCGCTGCAAAAAAGGTTCTAATACTCGGAAGCGGCGGCACTGGTGTAATGGCGGCGTATTGTCTGTCCGGCATGGGCGCAGGGGAAATAATAACCGTGTCGCGAAGCGGAGAGAACAATTACGATAATATCGGAAAACATTCGGATGCAGATATTATAGTAAACACCACCCCGGTAGGAATGTACCCCGCAAACGGAGTATCTCCTTTGAAATTGGATATATTCACTGATCTTAAAGGAGTAGTAGACCTTATCTACAATCCTCTCAAAACCCGCCTGGCGTTAGATGCGGAAGAACGCGGTATTCCTGCCTGCTGCGGACTTTCGATGCTCGTTGCCCAGGCCGTCAGAGCATCTGAATTATTTACGCAAAACAGATCTTTATCGCCCGGCTCGGAAGAGGAAGCAATCATTTACAAAATCAAGAAAGTCACGGATTTAATGCGCAAAAAAGCTTCAAACATTGTCATAATCGGTATGCCCGGCTGCGGCAAGACCACGGCAGGCTCATATCTTGCGGAAATTTCCGGAAGGCCTTTCGCAGATTGCGATGCCGCAGTAACATCCAAAGCTGAGTCTTCCATACCCGAAATATTCAAAGAAAAGGGCGAGGAATACTTTCGTTCTCTCGAAACCTCGTGTCTTGCGGAGATTTGCAAAGAACAGGGAACAATAATCGCGACCGGCGGGGGAGTAGTGGAGAGAGCCGAAAATTACTCTCTTTTGAGACAGAACGGGGTTATTTTCTATATCGAAAGGGCGGGAGCAAAACTTTCAAAGGAAGGAAGACCCGTATCCTGCGCCGTGCCGGAAGACGAGCTCAGAAGGCGCAGAATTCCGATATATGAAAAATGGGCGGACTTTAAGGTTGAGGCAGAGACTTCAGCAGAGATCGCAAAAATGATTTGGGATAAATTTGCGTGATTTTTTTGTAGAAAACATTCTATATATAGATATATTCAGGATAAGGAAGTCTGATATCTGCGCCAAAAACAACTCGTAATCAGTTTGGATGCAAGTATATGTGGGTTCAAATCCCACCATTTCCTACAAATTAATATTAAGGCGCCCGGATTGCCAACCGCAGTTCAGGCGCTTTTTCTGTTTTTACACATTATGACCAGCTGTTTAATTCCATTCCTTTTACAGTATTTATTCATTTGGTACAAATACCATCTGTATTTAAATAATTTTCTGTTCTTTTCACATCAATACGTTTTTTTAGTTACTTTTAATGTTTTATATAAAGAAAAATCCGAATTTTAGTTTGTTTTTATGATCTGCAAGGCGCTAAAAAGGTGCATTATGAGAATCAAAGCCCGGAAACTGATGCTGCGCATCAGGGAATATGTTGAGAAAAACTATTTCGCTTCCCAAACACATCTTCGGCAGCGGCGAGAAATACATTCTCATAGCCAACGGAGACTCAATGATTGAGGCAGGCATTGACGCGACCTTGTCTTTATCCGCAGACAAAAGCGATACCACGCCGGAAGACATCCCGGCAGCCACAATACAATCCGTTGAATAAATACAACTGAATTCATAATCGAGTAAGCGACGGACGGGAAATCCCGAAACGATCAAGCGCCGTATGAAGCCGACAGACATAGTCTATCTATACTGTTGATTTCATCGGCGCTTTTTGTTTTATTACTCACACACCAGCTCGATATCGCTTCATGACTAAAGCGCGGGATACTGGCTTTCGGACAGCTTTTCTGTCGAGTATATAGTTTTGAACGAAATCAGCATCATCCGCGCAAAATTAATAATAA
>Ga0123335_1003203_pt1 | contig 23212 bp, 21 predicted proteins | sample BiotimSIPDNA_2_FD_89707 | JGI IMG/M metagenome (GOLD analysis project Ga0123335, IMG submission 89707) | Anaerobic biogas reactor microbial communites from Washington, USA - Biogas_R2 time_0 SIP DNA | ecosystem: Engineered > Bioreactor > Anaerobic > Unclassified | place: Washington, USA...
AGTCTTTACCTGGAAGACCTTCCTGGTGAACAACCTGATACCGGTAACCCTGGGCAACATCGTGGGCGGCGCTGTCTTTGTGGGCAGCTTCTACTGGTATACCTACCTGAAGAAGGATGCTCCTGCTGCGGACAAGAACCTCAAGGCTTAAGTGATAAGATTTGCGGGGAATGTTCCGCCAGCAGCTGCTGGGCTGAGTGTAACCTTAGAATCACCCTTTTCCTGACTTCTTTTTCGGGTATCCATTTTAAGCAGAGCGTAATTGAGCTTGAGTACTGAGAGTAGCTGGCTACTATTCTCAGGTAAAAAAGACCGGTGGTGTTGGTGAGACTTTTCCGCAATATAATTTTTGAACGCTGAATAACACTTTTTTATACAGGAGGTGAGAAGATGTCCAATTACACTGATATCATTGCCAGCTGTCAGGGCAAAAAGGGCGGTATCATTGAAGCTTTTCATGCCATTCAGGAGCAATACAACTATATCCCTGAGGAAGCCTTAAAGGAAGCGGCCAAACACTTTGGGATACCCGAGGCTCAGGCATATGGAGTGGCTACCTTTTATTCCTACTTATCAGTAGAAAAAAGAGGTCGCTATATTATTCGTATGTGTGAAAGCGCCCCTTGCCATGTAGCTGGAGCGGACGAACTGCTTAAGGAGATGGAGAGTATCCTGGGCATAAAGGTTGGCGAAACAACGGCTGATGGCAAATTCACGCTGGAGCTGACCGAATGTATCGGCCAATGCCAGGCCACTCCGGTTATTACCATTAACAGTGAGCCCCATTTCGACGTGAATAAAGCCAAACTGGCAGAGATATTGGCATCGTGCAAATAGATGCGTGAGGAGGTGAAATAATGGCTGAAGAACAAAGAGTTATCCTGGAATACGCTGATAAGATCGATCCCAAAAAGGCTGACGATTATATCAAGGTCGGCGGCTATAAGGGTCTGGAAAAAGCACGTTCTATGGATCGCAAAGCACTCATTGACGAGGTGAAGAAGTCCGGGCTGAGAGGTCGTGGAGGCGCCGGTTTCAATGCTGGAATGAAATGGAGCTTTGTACCCATCAAGGACGAAGACAGATATGTAGTATGTAATTTTGACGAAGGCGAACCGGGAACTTATAAAGACCGGATCATCTGTGAAAAGAATGCCCAGGCTCTCCTGGAGGGAATGGCCATCTGTGGTGCGGCCATAGCCTCTAAGCAGGGCTATATTTACTGTCGCGGCGAGTATCCCTTTGTCGTAAAAATGCTGAGAGAAGCGATAAAGAGCGCCAAAGACAGCGGAGCTCTGGGTGATTTCGATATCGAAGTAAGAATGGGCGCGGGCGCTTATGTATGCGGTGAAGAAACTGCTCTGATCGAATCCATCGAAGGGCATCGCGGTGAACCCAGATTCAAACCGCCGTTCCCCGGCGTAGCCGGATTGTGGGCGCAGCCTACCGTGGTCAACAATGTGGAGACCTTTGCCTGTCTGCCCTATATCATGACTAATGGTGCGGATTGGTTTGCCGGTATCGGCGCAGCCAAATACCCGGGCACCAAGGTACTGACCCTGACCGGAGACGTAGAAAACGCCACTTACTTTGAAGTACCTACCAACTATATGCTGCGGGACGTTGTTTATAAGCTAGGCGGCGGCGTAAAGGGTGGTAAGAAATTCAAGGCCGTTCAGGTCGGCGGGACCTCCGGAGCTTTTATCCCGGAACAAAACCTGGATACCCAGATCGATTTCGATTCCATGTCCGCCATTGGTGCCGCACTAGGTTCTGGTGCCGTTTTTGTTATGGATGAGACTCGTGACATCGTCGATATCGTAACCCGGATCTCCAAATTCTTTGAACATGAATCCTGCGGCAAGTGTAATCCTTGCCGAGAAGGCACCTGGCGCTGCCGTGAGATTATGGAGAAGATCAATGCCGGGAAGGCCAGCCAGAAGGACATCGATAATCTGATGCTCCTATCCCGCGTTATGAAGAACGCGGCCCTGTGTGGACTAGGACAGGCCGCCCCGATTCCTATTGATTCGACCCTGGAGCACTTCGGCTATGAATACAGCCGTAAGATCGTTTAAATAAACGCGAAAGGAGGTATGAGCATGTTAAAGCTTACGATAAATGGTCAAGAAATTGAAGTACCAAAAGGTACGATGTTACTCAGCGCCTGTCAGCAGGCGGGAGCTGATATCCCCACTTTTTGTTATGATCCTGACTTAAAACTAGCCGGTTCCTGCCGGATGTGTGTCGTCGAAGTTGAAGGACGGCGCAACCTGCTGGCGTCCTGTGTCACTCCCTGTGAAAACAATATGGTGGTCTCTACCGAAAGTGACCGGACTACTGAAGCCCGCAAGGTCATCCTGGAATTACTGCTGGCCCGCCACAAGGTTGAATGTATGACCTGTGAAAAGGTCGGCATGTGCAAACTGCAGGACTACTGCTACCGTTACGGCGTGAAAGATTCACGCTTTGCCGGCGAAAAGGGTCATTTTGCCATGGAAGACCCCAATCCTTTCATCGAAAGAGATTATGACAAATGCATCATGTGCACCCGCTGTGTAAGAGCTTGCGAAGAAATCACCGGCGCTCAGGCTATCAATGTCAAGGAACGCGGACATCATGCCAAAATATCCACCATATTTGACGGCAAGCTGGCGGATTCCACCTGCGTGTTCTGCGGACAGTGCATAATGGTGTGTCCGGTCGGGGCACTGACCAGCAAGGTGTCCATGGGCAAGGGCAGAAGCATGGAATACGACAGGGTCCTGACCACCTGCACCTACTGCGGGACCGGCTGCACGCTGGAGCTCAATGTCAAGGATGACCAGGTGGTAGGAGTCACTTCCAACCGCGATGCCACTTACAGTCCGGTCAACAAAGGAGCGTTGTGTGTAAAAGGACGCTTCGGCTGGGACTTTATCCATTCCCCCGAGAGACTGACCACGCCTTTGATCAAGGAAAACGGTCAGTTCCGCCCGGCTTCCTGGGAAGAGGCCATGGATTTTGCCGCTAATAAACTGAAAGCTATCAAGGAGAAGGATGGTCCTGATTCCATTGCCATGTTCAGCTCGGCCCGGGTAACCAATGAGGAGAACTACCTGGCCCAGAAGATGATGAGGGCAGCTATTGGAACCAACAATGTGGACCATTGCGCCCGTCTCTGACACTCCGTTACTGTCGCCGGTCTGGGGGCAGCATTCGGTAGTGGCGCAATGACCAATAGTATCGGAGAATTGGGAACCGATGCGACCGCTATCTTCCTTATAGGAACCAACACTACAGAGAACCACCCGGTAATCGGGTATAAAATCAAAAAGAACGTTCGGGAAAATGGAGCCAAATTAGTGGTAGCCGATCCTCGCCGCATAGACCTGGCCGAGATGGCCGACGTCTACATGCAGTTCAGACCGGGAACCGATGTGGCCCTGCTCAATGGTATGATGAATGTCATCATCAACGAAGGCCTGATGGACAAGGAATTCGTAGAAAACCGGACTGAAGGTTTTGAAGCAGTCAAACAGGTGGTGGAGAAATACACCCCCGAAATGGTATCCGTTATCACCGGCGTACCTGCCGAGGATATCAAGAAAGCCGCCCGGATCTATGCCGAGGCTGAAGCAGGATCGCTCTGCTATGCCATGGGTCTTACCCAGCATACTACCGGAACCGACAACGTCAAATCCGCCTGCAACCTGGCCATGCTGACCGGTAACCTGGGCCGCCCGGGTACCGGTGTCAATCCGCTGCGCGGGCAGAACAACGTGCAGGGTGCCTGTGATATGGGCGCGCTGCCGGTAAGCTATCCCGCTTATCAGGCCGTGTCGGCTGATGCTAACCGTGAGAAATTCGAACAGGCCTGGGGCGTAAAACTCTCCCCCAACAACGGCTGTACCCTCACCGCCGCCATCAACAAGGCTCACCATGGGGAATTGAAGGGATTGTATGTCCTGGGTGAGAACCCAGTATTAAGCGATCCGGATAGCCACCATGTGATTGAAGCCCTTGAAAAACTGGACCTCCTTATTGTCCAGGATATTTTCCTAACCGAGACGGCCCAATTGGCCGACGTGGTGTTGCCTGGCGTGACCTGGGCAGAAAAGGACGGCACCTTCTCTAACACCGAAAGAAGAGTGCAGCGGGTCCGCAAGGCAGTCAGCTCTCCCGGCGATGCGCGGCAGGATTGGGAGATCCTGGTCGACATGACTAATCGCTTGGGCTATGCCTGCAGCTATGATTCACCGGAAGATATATTTGAGGAGATCCGTAAGGTCACGCCCTCATATGCCGGTATCACTTATGCACGCATTGATCAGACTGGTCTGCACTGGCCCTGTCCCAATGAGGAGCATCCCGGTACGCCGATTCTGCATGCCGAGAAATTCAGCCGCGGGCTGGGTCTCTTCCATGCCATCGAGTTCCAGGAGGCATTTGAACTGCCGGATGAGGAATATCCTTTGATCCTCAGTACCGGCCGCAGCCTGTTCCATTATCATACCGGGACCATGACCAGAAAAGCTGTTGCTCTGGATGTTCATCAACCGGAGAACGTGGTTCAGGTCAGCCCGAACAAGGCAGCCGAGCTGGGCATCATAGACGGCGAAAAGGTTAGACTCACTACCCGTCGGGGTAGTATCGAATTGAAGGCCCAGGTGACCGATATCCTGAATGATCAGGTGGTATTTACCTTCTTCCACTTTAGCGAAGCCTCAGCCAATGTGCTGACCCAGGCGGAAAAACTCGACCCGGTAGCCGGAATTCCGGAATACAAGGTCTGTGCCGCCCGTCTGGAAAAAATCGTCTAGTTTATCCGATTCAAATTGCGGTATTTTTGACCGCACTAACATCACTTCTCTTGACCGCCCCTCATTCGGGGCGGTCCTTTTTATATCATGTCCTGACCTTAGGGAAATTAAGGGTGATCTGCAGATTGACAGATGCATAAAATAACAAAAGAAGGTGTTTGCTGGCGATACATAGAACTATAGCCATAAATACTTATTTAAGGGATTATTGATGATTTGAAAAGTCAATGGCAGACTGGAGATCGTTCTGAAATGCCCATCAATGCTCCGGCAGGAGGTATATATGTCAGGTAATAAGAAAGCTGATGCAGCGCAAAGACTGATTATCTCATCGGCTGCCCCGGCAGTTAAAGAGACTTCGCCCCAAGGGGCCGATCACCACTCGGTATTACAGAGAGCCATGATTCATCCGCAGTCACTGAATCCATCTGACATAATGCAATTGCAAAGAAGTATCGGCAATCGGGGATGCTCGCGTCTTCTAGGCTGCGGCCCGGCTAAACAGCTTCAGCCTGCAGCGGCATCCCCTAAACCCAGAGTGGCTAATCATGCCGGCTGCTTACAAATGGCCGGGAATGGGCCATATAAGCGAGAATTACGTTTGCAAACCAACTATGTGAGGATGGCGGTAAGACATGATCATGACAATGTAAAAAGTGGGGAAGTAGATGACTATGAGGTCATCAGCGTTGGTATAGTCAACCGGCCGCCGACCTATTTAAAAGGAAATCTGATGGAGAACCAGGGTCAGCACAAGGTAGCCTGGCGAGCCATCTGGGGGGCCCTCGAACTTTTCGTTGGCCTGAAGATACCCGATGCCTGGGGAGTCATGCAGCGACTGATCACAGATTATGGCAAGCCGATGCGTAACGACCATCCGGCAGTCTATATTGCCGGGGAGAGGACTTCGCCAGTCACTATCGACAATCTTCTGAAGTCAGCGCACAATTATCTGTGTACCCGCCAATGGGATGACCCCAGCTGGCCATCCAATGATCCTGATCAATTAAAGGGCAAAGGCGAAACGGCATTAAAAAGCCCCTTGGCCATATGGGCTGATGCCGCCGATGACATGCAGGACGCCGAGGTATTATCCATGTTCCAAACGGGAACTAGTTTGGAAAGAAAGATGTCCAAGCTGTTGGATACCACCGGCCGCAGCATCGAAGAAAAACAGGATGCCAGACAGAGAGCAAAAGAGGAACTTAAATTGCATAATCCCGATGCTTATCCGTTGTACAAAAAAGAAATAAACGATTGGCTGCAGACCAAGTAAAAAGCTTGGCAGGTGCAGGTCGGCGGGGAGATGGTACAAGCTGCCTTTACAAGCCAGGGGCAATCCATTATAATAGTAGCGTGAATTTATTAGCGCCCTTTATAGTCCAATAATATAGCCATAAACATTAATAAGGAGGCACATAACTTGAATAAACATATAATTACTATAGTAAAACCCAATTTGAAGAGGGATGCCGCAGAGATCAACTGCCGGGAGTGCGCAACTTCATGCCAGTCTGCGTGCAAGACTTCCTGTACGGTTGGCAACCAGGTTTGCCGCAAACAATAATCACTGGCTTAAAAAGGGGGCAAGAGCCCCCTTTTTTGTTGACTGAGTACGTAAGTCTGCTGACTTGACGTTGGCCTGGGAGGTTGATTGTTTGTTCCGCCTGGCAGCTTATGATTTTAATGCCAATATACATATCTTTAAATACCGGGATCTGCAGATCGTGCTGGACGTCAACAGCGGGGCGGTCCATGTGCTGGATGACCTGGCCGCTGCTTTTATCACCCAAGTGATAAGCAGCCGGGGCGACATCTATATGGCCATGGAGAGATGCATGGTCAATTATTCACAGGACGAAGTCATGGAGACCGTGAATGAGATCATGGCCCTGATGGAAAACGATTCATTGTTCAGCGAAGAAGAAGAGATCAGCCTGGATCTGACCGGTCTGCCCCTGAAAGCCCTCTGTCTTAATGTAGCCCACGTCTGCAATATGAAGTGTGGTTATTGTTTTGCCAGTCAGGGCGACTTTGGCCTTAATCCTTCCCTGATGAGCCTCTCGACCGGTAAACGTGCCCTGGATTTTTTGCTGGAGAACTGCGCTGGGGTTAAGCGCCTGGAGATCGATTTCTTCGGCGGCGAACCCCTGCTCAATGCTGGAATGGTAAGAGATCTGGTGCTGTATGCCCGCGAACTGGAAGCCCAGACTGGTAAGACCTTTAACTTCACGCTTACTACCAATGCTCTGCTGCTGGATGATGAGATGATCGATTTCATAATTGCCCAGGGAATATCGGTAGTGCTCAGTCTGGACGGCAGACCGGAGGTCAATGACCGTTGCCGAACCTTGAATAACGGTGCAGGCAGTTATGACCTGGTTCTGCCTAAGATCAAACGCATAGTCGAGAAAAACCCGGTTAGCTATTATGTAAGGGGTACCTTTACCCGTCACAACCTGGACTTCACTCAGGATCTGCGTCATATCATCGATCTGGGCTTTCCCCAGCTGTCACTGGAACCGGCCATCGGTTCGGCCGCTGATTACGCTATTCAGGCCGCTGACCTGCCTCAGGTATTGGCCGAGTATGACCGCCTGACCGATACCCTGCTGGAATACCATCAGGCGGGACAAGCTGTTCACTTCTTCCATTACAATCTTAATCTGCAGGAAGGCCCCTGTCTGGCCAAGCGGCGCAGCGGTTGCGGTGCTGGCGTGGATTACCTGGCCGTGACCCCGGAAGGAGATATCTATCCCTGTCATCAACTGGTGGGAAATGAAGAGTTCTTGTTGGGGAATGTGGAGGACGGGAATTTGAAGGAAGAAATGCGCCGGACCTTCGCCAGGAATGACGTCGCCCACAAAGATGAATGTATGGCCTGCTGGGCCAGAAACTTTTGCGGTGGCGGTTGTCATGCCAACAACTATCTGCGTAAGGGCGATATTGCAGTACCTGACGATATATCATGCGCCATGCACCGCAAACGGGTCGAAGGGGCCATATATCTTGACCTGAAGAAGAGAATGCAGGAACCATAAGGACTAGCTCTAAATAGGATGGGAAAAAAGTCACAGTGAAAAACAGTCCTTGCGAGTCCCCGATTTATGGGGAATTATTAAATACAGCGGGCGAAATATCAGCCCGCAAAGGAGGAATTCTCAGAGAAAAAGTAGAAATATAAAATGTTTGGTCAAAATAATCATGGGAGAGGAATTATGGTAGCTTATCTAAGATACAACAAGGCTTTGTTTTTTATAACAATAGCGGCAGTGTTCGCAGGAGTATTATTTATCGGAGGTGTTTTACTCACTCGCACACCGGGTTATGCCGTATACATAAATGATGAACAGGTATTCGCCGTTAAAGATAAGGAAGGGGTCGAACAAGCGGCCCAGAAGATACAGCAACAAGCTGAAAAACGGCACCATCAGCAGCTCGTTCTGGCCAGTCCCCTGGACTGCAAGTGGCGTCTGGTTAAGAAGAGCACCTTGGTAGAGCCGGGTGAACTTGAAACTAGACTGGCCGGCAATCTCGATTTCAAAGCCAACGCCGGGGCTATTATCATAAACAAGAAAACCCTGACCTATGTATCCAGTCCGGCAGCCGCCAACCAGGTCCTGGCCCAACTCAAAAAGGATTATTCTCAGGTGGAGAGCGGAGAGAAGATCATCAGTCTGGCCTTTGCCGAGAAGGTCACGGTAAAACCAGCCCGTGTTTCAGTGAAACAGATCATGTCTGAGACTAAGGCTTATGATCTAATCACCACTGGCAGCAAGAATCCCGAAAAATATACGGTAAAAGAAGGGGATTCCCTGTGGATGATCGCCCGCAAGAATGACATGTATGTGGACGATATTAAAAAGGCCAATCATCTGGACAGCGAGAACCTGAGCCTGGGCCAGAAGCTGGTTCTGGTCAAGAGCAAACCCTACATAAATGTGGTCGTGCGGGTAAAGGGAGAAAAAACCGAAGAAATACCTTACCAGACTAAGGTTATTACCGACCAGAAATCACCCAGCCGGGTAGCTATCAGTCAGAACGGCAAAAACGGTGAGAAACATATAGTCTATATTGCCAGCAAACGCAATGGCGTGGTATCCAAACGGGAAATCATCGAGGAGAAAATCCTCAGGGCGGCGGTAGACCGGGTTATCGTCAAGGGTAGCGGCGTCACCATTGCCTCCCGTAGTCTGACCAGTCGGACCGGAGCCATGACCTGGCCGCTTTATGGTGTGATAACCCAGTATTATGGAGGAGGCCATCGTGGTATCGATGTGGGGGTGAGTTACGGTACCCCGATCTATGCTGCTGACGGCGGAGTAGTCTACTTCTCGGGTTATTCCGGAGGGTATGGCTATTGCGTCAAGATTGACCACGGCAATGGTCTGGAGACCAACTATGCGCATTGCTCCAAGTTGGTAGCTAGTTCAGGCCAGATGGTATCCAAAGGGCAGCTAATCGCCTACTCAGGCAACAGCGGACGCAGCACCGGGCCCCACCTGCACTTCGAGGTAACCAGCAACGGGGCGTACACCAATCCGATAAGTTATCTGCGCTAGACATAAAACCCTGACCTAAAAGGGTCGGGGTTTTTTCATATAGTTTTCTTAAGATCTTCACTCCGGTCTAACCGCTTTAATATTATAATAGGAAATTGGAGCTAGTTCCCGGATAGGCGGCAAGGTGAGCATATCCGGGCGGCAATAGTGAACAATATTAGCAGGTTTACTAATAAATGTCATGAAGGAGGTTGGTAATGTGTATGATGTAATAATCATCGGTGGCGGACCGGCGGGGATGACCGCCGCTATTTACACTGGACGTGCCAAGCTTAAGACACTGGTCCTGGAGGCCAACTCCATTGGCGGCAATGCCGGCTGGACAGATCAAATCGATAATTATCCGGGATTTCCTTTCGGTATCAATGGGCCGGAGCTGATGGCTCAGTTTCACAAACAGGCCGAAAGGTTCGGGGCTGAATTCAAGATGGAAGAGGTGAAGGGGATCCAGCCTCTTGGCGAAGAACACAAGGTAATCACAGATAAGGCTGAGTATCAGACCCGTTCGGTGATCATCGCCATGGGGGCCAGAAGGCGCGAGCTCAAGGCCCCTGGTGAAAAGGAATTCCTGGGGAGGGGGGTATCCTACTGCGCGACCTGTGACGGGGCCTTTTTCCAGGGGTTGCCGGTAGCCGTAGTGGGCGGCGGTGATTCAGCGGTAAAGGAAGCGCTGTATCTGGCGGACATTGCCTCCAAAGTATATCTCATTCACCGTCGGGAGGAGTTCAGAGCTAACCAGACTTCGGTGGATAAGATGAAGGCTGACTCCCGCATCGAATTGAAACTAAACAAGATAGTCAAGCGTATAGAGGGTGAGGGGCTTATGCAGCGTGTTATTCTGGAGGACGCAGCAAGCGGACAGGAAGAGGTACTGGAGACCGAAGGCCTGTTCGTCAGCATAGGCCTGGTAGCCGCTGCTGATTTCATCGAGTCCATACTGGAGACCGATGATGGGTATATAAAGACCGATGCCCGGATGGTGACCGGGGTACCCGGCATATTTGCCGCGGGTGATATCAGAGCCAAAATAGGACGCCAGGTGGCAACAGCCGTTGGAGATGGAGCCATGGCAGCAATATCCGTTACAGAATATTTGAAGGAATAGGGCCACTATTTACTTGGACCCCGGCTGATGCCACCATTGTATAATGGGGGGCAGAGGGGAGAGGAGAACCATGCCGGGGATCAGGGTAAATGCCTCATTCAAGTCGGTCAGCATGATTCTGGTCTTGATACTGACGATCACTCTGCTGATCAGTAAGAACAGCCAGGCCGTAATGCGTTTCATGGTTGGCCAGGAGATCAACCTGACCACGACCGCCTTTTATGAGATAAGAACAGATCACTACAATATTAAATATACTGATATAGATGTTGATTGGGTGCCGATGGTAGCACTAGCTGCCGAGGAAGCCTATGGCTCAGTGAGCCAGGTATTTGGCGAGGAGCCCAGTAAACGGACCACTATCGTCATCTATCCGGACAGCAGCAGTCTGGCCCGCAGCTTTGGCTGGGACCGCGACGAAAAGGCTATGGGGGTATACTGGGCCGGGTCCATCCGGGTGCTGTCACCCCGGGAGTGGATGACACCACAGGATTCCACCGACCGATTTGTCCAGGAAGGCCCCATGGCTCATGAATTTATTCATTTGATGGTTGACGAGTTGACTCGCGGCAATTATAATCGCTGGTGGACCGAAGGAGTTGCCCAGTATGTTGAGAAGAGGACTACCGGGTTTGAATTCGCTAGTCCTTTCACTGGCGGGGAGGAGACCAGCTACTACCACCTGGCCAGCCTGGACCGCAATTTTGATAAACTTGACCAAAGTATAGCCTATTGGGAATCATTGCAGGTTATCGAATATATCGCCCAAACCAGCGGGGAGGAAAGTCTTTTTCAAATTATGGCCCAGCTGGGCGACGGCAAGAGTCTGAGCACTGCGATCGAGAAGACGCAGGGAGTCAGCTACCGGACCTGGGAACAGGAATTTTATAGATATCTGGAGAACAATTATTAGGTATGACAACAGCTATCATTGATCAATTGATGGGCGAAACCGCCCCGATAAAAAGTGGCGAGAGGTGTGGACCTTTGAAGGAGACCTTGTGTATCGAGGGAGGACATCCCCTGCACGGATTGGTAAGAGTAAGCGGAGCCAAGAATGCCGGACTGGTCTTGATGGCTGCCAGCATCATGGCCGACGGGGAGACTATATTGGATAATCTCCCCCGCATCCGCGACGTAGAAGTAATGATCGAGATACTAAATGATATTGGAGTGGACACCAGCTGGAATGAGGACGATAGTCTGTCTATCTGCCCACCGGCCGGCAAAGTCAAGAATCATACCTCCTATGATCTCGCTAAACAGATGCGGGCCTCCAATCTATTCCTGGGCTCCATGCTGGGGCGGCAGGGTGAAGCGATAGTGTCCCTTCCCGGCGGCTGTGATATCGGTTCCCGACCGATGGACCTGCATATCAAGGGAGTAGCAGCCCTGGGCACTGAGGTAAAAATCGAGCATGGCTATATATTCGCCAACACCAAGCAGCCGTCCGGAGCCCGAGTATATCTGGACTTTCCCAGTGTAGGGGCTACTGAAAATATCATGATGATAGCCGCCAAGACCCCTGGAACCAGCATTATCGAGAATGCTGCCAAGGAGCCGGAGATCGTAGATCTGGCTAATTTTTTGAATTCAATGGGAGCCCGCATTCGCGGAGCCGGAACCGACCTCATTAAGATCGAAGGGGTATCCAGCCTCAAAGCCGGGCGCTATGCCATCATACCCGACCGGATCGAAGCCGGTACCTATATGGTCGGTGCGGCCATCTCAGGCGGCGAGATTCAAGTAGAGAACATCATCCCCACTCACCTGCATCCGATAATCGCCAAGCTGCAGGAGACCGGCGCCCATATCGAGGAGAACGACCGGGGTCTACTGGTGCGAGCAGGGAATAAAATATCTCCGGTGGATATCAAGACCTTGCCCTATCCGGGCTTCCCCACAGATATGCAATCACAGATGATGGCCCTGTTGTCGTTGGCGCCAGGTTCCAGTATGATCGTGGAAAATGTGTTTGAAAACCGTTTCCAGATCGTCGATGAACTGAAACGGATGGGCGCCAATATCAAGGTAGAAGGGCACACTGCGGTTATTGAAGGCGTCAAGAACCTGTACGGTGCTCAGGTCAAGGCTACCGATCTTCGAGCCGGAGCGGCCCTGGTGCTGGCGGCGCTAACTGCTGAGGGCGAGACCGAGATCGAAGACGCCATCCACATTTTCCGGGGCTATGAAGACATTGTAGAAAAACTCACCACCCTGGGCGCCAAGGTGCATAAGGGCTATATGGAGGGAGAATATACCGACTAGGGGAGAACGAATAGGCGCAGATTGACGCAGAACTTTATATGATCAACGCAGAATGATTTGAAAGAACTTATAATAAGACCACCGTTACCAACTGGTAATGGTGGTTTTTCTATATGACAGGAAGACACATGGTAGATATAAGAAGCGCAATAATTGTGAATTATGAATTCTTAATTTTTAATTAAGGTGTGTACCCTCCGGGTGCAATTACAGTTGTCGCTTGCTATTGCTAAGAAATGCGAAGCATTTCCACATTAATTCATAATTCAAAATTAAAAAATCAAAATTTTGCTTACTCCTTATGTCGCATCATATATCAACTGCGAAATTCGGACTTCTAACAGTCCTGTTACAAAAGATCTGTGTAAATCATAAGAATCTGCGTCAATCTGCGTCTATTCGTACCCCACTTGGAAATAAATTAACAGTATAACAGTGCCCATCCCGCTAAAACTAGCCATAAGTTTTCATAATTTGGAGGGATGGGATGAACGCAAGAATTAGCCGAGCCATGGTTTTCTTTATAATATTTTTCTGTCTGGGAGTCGGGTTGTATCACCTGTTCCAAACCCGTATTACACCGGCTAAGCCGATGGTAACCCAGGAGCAGCAAACGACAGTGGGCAGTATCAGCAAAGTAGCTGCACAGGTGAGTCCATCAGTAGTAGGCATCACTAGTGTCAGCCGCAGCGCCAATCGTTTGGATCCCGGTCAGATCGAGAGCAGCGGATCGGGAGTGATTATCGATAAAACTGGCTACATTGTGACCAACAACCATGTGGTGAGCACCGGTGGTCCGTTGACCGTGACCCTGGCTGACGGCAGCGAAGAGAAAGCCAGGGTCATCGGAAATGATCCCCGCACCGACCTGGCCTTGATCAAGATCGCCGCCTCCGGGAAAATCACTCCGGCCCAGTTCGGGGATTCTGAGAAGCTGGTGGTGGGTGAAGAGGTGGTCGCCATCGGCAATCCACTGGGTCAGCGCTTTGCCCGTTCTGTTACTGCCGGCATTGTCAGCGGATTGAACCGCTTGCTTACCAGTGAAGAAGGCTATGTGTTTCGGCTGATCCAGACCGATGCTGCCATCAATCCCGGCAACAGCGGCGGGGCCCTGGTTAATCTCCAGGGCCAGCTTATCGGCATCAACAGCGCCAAGATATCAGCCGAAGGCTTTGAAGGCATGGGATTTTCAATTCCATCCAACCAGGTGCAGGCAGTAGTCGCTGCACTCAAAAAGGATGGCCGGGTATACCGACCGGTAATGGGGACCGGAATCCTGGGAGAAGTCACCCCGGAGCTGGCCAGTTACTATGATATGCCGGTGGACTATGGAGTCATTGTTATGCCCAGCGCCGGCGGACCAGCTGCCCGGGCCGGCATGCGGGGCTATGATATCATTACTGCAGTTGACGGGCAAAAGGTTATGACAGGAGCGGAGATGCAGGAACAGATATTTGCCCGCAAAATCGGGCAAACGGTAAAGGTCACGGTGGTACGGGCCCCGATCGGTCGCGGCGGCAGTTTCAAAAAAATAAATTTATCGGTAAAACTTGCCCGGGGATAATTAAAGTGATATAGACGAAAAATGAGACAGGAAACCGGGAGCGCCGGGCTCCTGCGCGGCTTAAGACAACAGCCAGGCAGGAGCCTGGCGTTCTGCTTTCATAAAGTCAATGCCATATTGTGCAGAGATAGGCGCCACAAGCGACCAATCCTAGGCTATAATGGAAATAGGCTGCAAAGCATAGAAAAGATGCAAGGTGGTTTAGACCTTGAAATACCGGATCATATCAGTAGGCAAGATACGGGAGCCCTTCTACCAGGCCGGCGTGCAGGAATACCTGAAGCGTCTGACCCCCTATGCCACCATGGAGCTGGTGGAAGGGCTGGAGGAAAAGCTTAGTCCCAAAGCCGGGGACAAGGACATCGCCCGCGCCCTGGACAAGGAAGGCGAGAAGATCCTCAATATGATTAGCGACAACGAGATCCTGGTGGCCCTGGATATCAAAGGCCGGCAACTATCTTCCGAAGCCTTGGCCGAAACCATGCAGAGATGGAACCTGTCCGGCAAGAACCGGGTCAACCTGGTAGTGGGCTCTTCCTTCGGCATCGCCCCGGCGGTGAAAACCCGGGCCGACCATCTCATATCCATCTCCCCCATGACATTTCTGCACCAGATGACCGTACTCATCCTCACCGAACAACTCTATCGGGGATTCAAGATATTAAAGGGCGAACCGTACCATAAGTAACCTATAATAGATTACAATGGTAATAAAATATGGGGAAAGAAGATTGTCCAATCAATATGGAAATAGGACAGCAAGCTGGGAACGCCGGGCTCTAGCCCGGCAGCCAGGCAGGAGCCTGGCGTTCCTGTGGCACGCTGGGTATCCAGGCAAGAGTTGCCACTAGCATCTTGCAATATCTGTGCGGAGGTCATGAGAAGTGATTAATGATGAGAATGCTGGACGAGGCCTTGGCTGGTATTCCCGCGGATATCTTCCACATTATGAGGCCGACAATGCTATTCAATTTGTTACATACCATCTAGCGGACAGTTTACCTGCAACCACATTGGAACGGCTCGAATATGAAATACGTTCCATTCCGGAAAAACAAAAAGCAGCAACACGGAGAGAACGCATAGAACAATTGATGGATGCGGGTCATGGAGCCTGTTATCTAGGTGAGCCGCAAATAGCTAAACTTGTACAAGGCACATTCCTACATTTTAACGAAGAACGTTACCATCTATATGCTTGGGTAATTATGCCGAATCATGTACATGTGCTGTTTCAACCTCTACCCGGGTATTCCGTCAGAAAGATCATAGCATCATGGAAATCGTTTACCGGACGGTGTATTGCTGATCATGTACGAGAGCTGGGAACGCAGGGCTCCCGCCCGGCAGCCAGGCAGGAGCCTGGCGTTCCGATCATCGTTCCGGTATGGCACAGGGAATATTGGGATCGGGTTATTCGTGACGATAAGCACTTTAAGGTTACAGTTGAATATATCAACAATAATCCGGTTAAAGCCGGCCTGGTCGATCGAATCGAATTATGGCCCTGGAGCAGTGTTGTGTATCAAGCAACAACCGGTAACCATCACGAAGAATCAATGGGATAAGACTGCCGATTCAATAAGATGATTGAGGCGAAGCTTAATATATATGAAAACCAATACACCTTGGCGATTGGGGCAGAGACCTTAGTGGAAGAAGTATCTAGGAGGTACCGAGAATTGGAGAACTCTTTTACATGTAGTTTGATCATCCGGGGAACGGAACTCGACTTCGAAAACATATCTCGCGAAATACAGGTTCAACCTTCGAGAATAGGTCGAAAAGGAGAGTCTATAGGCAAGGGTAATCGAGTATTTCCTAATGATTCTTGGAGCTATGAGGTTAAATCGGACGGGGATTTATTGGCTGATGAAACATTGAACCGTTTTTTACTTACGCTTGCTTCTGCGAAGGCATTTCTTCAGTCTCTGCAGCCTGCTTCTGACGTTTGTATCAGGTTCTTTGTTCAATCAGACTATGCCCAGATTGGTTTTGACATTCAACCGAGCACAATTGTTAAATTGGCTGAATTAGGGCTTCGCTTGGAAGTGTCGATATTCTCTTGGGGCGGAGTATACGAAGATTAGCACTTATCGGATTAGACCGTCACGGAGAACCGTATCAAAATAACCTATCGAGTTAAGAAGGCCGGAAAGTATTCTGAACTTTTCACAGTTAGCAGAGCAGACTAATAATTGGGCACAAATGACCCTTGAATTTTGCGTATAAATGCAATAATTCGAGGGTTTTCGCTTTGTTTATTGGTTTTTTTATTCGAAGTAAAAATAAAACACTAAAATCAATAACTGATAATCAGATAGATGGCACATCATGAATGTTTTTTATTGAAGGCCGTTCCAGGAATAGTCTTTTCGATTGGCGATTAACTGCTTGCTGAAATAAATCACCAGGCACAAGCTGATTTAGTGTAAATATAACGTATTTTGACAAAAAGTTCCCTTATCATTGTGTATTATAAGACATATGTTTCAGGAATATATTTCGACCAAAAACTAGGGGGCAAATCAAGTGAAAAATATGGACAAAACAAAGGAGCAGCTCATAGAGGAAATAAATGAAATGAGGCTGAAACTACAAATTGAAATAGATAGTCGCAAGCAAGCCGAAGCCGCATTACGTCAATCAGAAGAAAAATTCTCCAAAGCTTTTCTCTTTGGGCCTGACACATTTATAATCAGCAATCTTAGTAAAGGCTGTTACGTTGATGTCAATGATGCCTTTTTGAAAGCAACGGGTTATACCCGGGAAGAGGTAATAGGCCATTCTTCAGAGTCTCTGGGTATTTGGGCAGATCCGGAAGACAAGGGCCGAATATTTACGCAAGTCAAGGAACGTGGTAGTGTACGGAATATAGAAATCAACTTTCGTATGAAGTCGGGCGAGATCATAACCACACTTCTGTCCGCAACAATAATAGATATTTGTGGTGAAGAACATTTAATTTTTATGATTAAAAACATCAATGAACATAAGCGAATGGAAGATGCATTACGTTTGTCGGAGGAACGTTTCTCCAAGGCCTTTAATGTCAGTCCAATACCAATGACGATCACTACCTTTGAGGAAGGAAGATTTCTTGACTCTAACGATAGCTTTAATGATATGTATGGTTCTAGCCGGGAAAAGTTACAGGATAAAACGTCACTAGACGTATTTTGGCTGGATTCAGATGCTCGTAACCTGGTAACCCAGAGGCTTTTAGAGAACGGTTCGATTCGAAATATGGAAATCACATTTAAAAACAAAACGGGAGAAAAGCGATCAGCGTTATATTCTGCAGAACTTCTCAATGTTATGGGGACCCGCTGTATACTAAGTATTTTTTCAGATATCACTGAACTCAGAAGAATGGAAGTTGAGATAGCCCGCCTGGACCGGCTTAACCTGGTAGGGGAAATGGCAGCCAGCATCGGACATGAAATCAGGAATCCCATGACTACCGTACGCGGTTACCTGCAGATGTTGCGTGAAAATGTGGATTACAAGCGAGAAGCAGAACAGTTTGATTTAATGATCGAAGAACTGGATAGAGCCAATTCAATAATTACAGAATTCCTTTCTTTGGCCAAAAACAAGATGGTAAAACTGCGGCCAGAAAATCTTACTTCAATTATTATGAAGCTATTACCACTGATTCAAACCCGGGCCATTAGCCAAAATCATTACATAAAGCTAGAACTAATTGACCTGCCAGACCTGCTCCTTGATAAGGAGGAAATTCATCAGCTAATATTCAATCTGGTTAACAACGCACTGGAATCAATGTCTTCGGCCGGAAATGTGACCATCAGAACGTTAATTGAAAATGGAGAAGTGGTATTGGCGGTTCAGGATGAAGGTCATGAAATAGACGGCGAATTACTGGATAAGCTGGGTACCCCTTTCCTGACTACCAAGGAGCAAGGTACAGGTTTAGGATTGGCCGTTTGCTATAGAATAGCTGCCCGGCATAATGCCAAAATAGACATCGAGACCAGCCCAACCGGTACCACTTTTTACGTTAGGTTTCCAATTCCAACAAACGCCATTATTACTATGGTCAGTTGACCCAAAATTATATTTTAGGATACTGCCTTATTTCTACGTTAGGTAGGGTGGAAGTAAAGAATTATTATGATATCCTTTAAAACGACGACGATATTAACTGAACCGAAAAACCTTGGCCAAGACTTGAGTATGGACGGAACAGTCTAAATAAGGTGGGTATATATGTTTGATACTGGTTATTTGAGAGAAGTACAGTTTTTAAAGGATAAGCCAGGCTGGACTGAGGATTATCCATTTTCTCTCCCGGTCTTCCGGGGAATGGATTCTATCGATCTTCATCCCCGGGTAACCTGTATAATTGGTGAAAATGGCACCGGCAAATCGACCCTCTTAGAGGCAATAGCTGTTGCCTGGGGCTTTAATCCGGAAGGCGGAACCCGCAACTTCAACTTTGCCACCCGGGCATCGCACTCCGAACTGCACCAGTACCTACGCCTGGTCAAAGGGATCAAAAAGCCTCGGGATGGCTATTTTTTGAGGGCCGAAAGTTTCTATAATGTCGCTACTTACATAGAAGAACTGGATGATGGCGCCGGGGGCCCCGGGCTTATGTATTCATACGGGGATAAATCACTGCATGAGCAATCACATGGCGAAGCCTTCATGTCATTAGTGATGAACCGCTTTGGCGGGCACGGTTTATATATCCTGGACGAACCGGAGGCGGCACTCTCCCCTTTGCGTCAAATGGCGTTGTTATCCAGAATGAATGAACTGATTAAACAAGATTCGCAGTTCATCATCGCCACCCACTCCCCTATTATCATGGGATACCCGGACGCAGATATCTGGCAGCTATCGCCGGAAGGATTCACTAAAGTAGATTATGAGGAAACCGAACACTACAAAATAATGCGGGATTTTATCGTTAATCGAGAGAAAATCGTAAAGATTCTTACGGAATAGATAAGAGTCATATTTATAAATAGTACTTGGCCGGCCAAATATCTTAAAGTGAGGAATGCTTATGACAGATACTCAGGAGGCCATTTTATATGTCATAGCCAGCTTACAAAACCAGAATCAGAGCATTACCCTGGATGCGCTCCGGCAGCCATTCACATTGATGGGGTACGGAGAAGTGGACATCGCAGAACAACTGGGCGGGTTGGCTGAAATGGGGCTGGTGTATCTATCGGTCGACGATCAGTTTCGCTTGACCGAGCTCGGCCAGACTGAGGCGAACCGGATCTATAAAATCAAAGCCCGGGAAGAATTCAGCAGTTTCATTGAACGGGCTTCCGCCAGTCCCGCCTATCTCGATTTTTGCCGTGAACTGTATGGTTACCGGCTGCCCTTGTTCAATATGATGGACCAGGAACAGCTTGATTTCGTCTTCAACTCCATACCCTTGTCCGGCAGCGATATCGTTCTCGATCTCGGCTGCGGTCCCGCCAGCATTTTGAATCATCTGGTTAACAAATATGGCTGCCAGGGAATCGGCATCGATCAGATCGATTGGCCGGAAGCCGCCATGGAAGGCAGCGTTTTCTATATTCAGGGGGATATAGATAGTTTTTTGGATTATCAGATAACTTCCACCGTATGTCTGGCAGTGGACAGCCTATATTTCACCACTGATCTGCCGGCTTTGATCAGCAAACTAAGAAGCATTCCGCAAAACCGGCTGTACCTCTTTTACTCGCAGTATATATTCGATCCCGGGAATAAAGATCAGAGTTTGCTCCATGCCGACCACACCAGGTTAGCGGCAGCTCTGCATCAGGCCGGACTTAGCTATCAGACTATTGATTATAGTACAAATGAACGGATGCTCTATGAAAACGGCTTGAAGATACTGCCGAAGTATCGTGATTTATTTGAAGCTGAAGGCAATATGAGATTATATGAAAAAAACCTGCAAGAATACTCTATGGGAAAAGATCTTTATGACCGCGGAATGGCCAGCAGATTTTTATATGTGGTCTTGATGAATGACTCCAAGATTTTTCGGGTTCTTTAAACCGCCGCCCCTGATGGAACTTCACAGTTAACTTAATAAAGAATGGGCACATCTTCTGCGGCGACGACTTATTTCGGGCATATTATCCATCAGCAGCATAGTATAATTAGCCAGGCGGCGGCGGAATGACCCTTTGCCAAAAGGGATGAGTAAACAACAGCGGGGAGGTTCGGATCAAAAAGAAAGGCGCCAGATCCTAGGCATCTGACACCCAAATAGAGATAAACGGTTAACCAAATAATAGGTGGAGTCTACATCCGGATAAAGACTCTCCTGTCTATAACGGTGCTTTTTCAACCAGCATCAAGGCTATGAGCAGCCCGTAAATAGTCAGGGTTTCGATAAAGGCCAGGCAGATCAGCAAGAGGCGTTTGATCTCACCTGCTGCCTCTGGCAGTCTTGCGATTGATTCGAAGGCTTTACCGCCAAGTATACCCATACCTATTCCGCCGCCGATAGCTGCGATAGATACAGCCAGCCCGGCTCCCAATGCGATTGCCAACATAATTGCCACTCCTTTCCAAACAATTCTAATATTCTGAAAATACCAACCACCCTTTACTTTTCACTGGATTTAGTAATTGGGATAATTTTTGTATAGAGTGGATTCCAGAATACCAAGGTTGTGGGTGATCTTGTTATCAAAGCGGTTTGACAAAAGAATAGGCTGAAAAAGAATTGGGGTTGTTAATCAGTTGTGATAGATCTAAGGGACCTGTTTTTTGGTGAACGTCGTTTTTATTCTCATATAGGCGGTAGGCAACTTCCCACTTTATCTGTTCTTCGTTTCTCTTTTGCCGCAGATACGTTAGAAATCGTTCGTGGCGTTGCCGGGCCATGTTTTCCCAGACTATAAGAGCTACGTAGAGTAAAGCGCAAAGGGCGCCTTTCATAATGAAGTACAGAAACGTATAAAAGAGAAACACTGTCTGTAATTCAGTCACATCATCTCACCCCCTTTCCCGGTGAATTAGAGGCTTTGGCAACTGAATTACGGCATTTTGGTGCTACTGGCTCAGATACATTCTTTTGAAGACGTATATGATGCTTATCATTCCAGAAGTTAATGAGAGCGTTATGGCAAACAACAATATTAAGCTTTTGAGCATCTTCCTCCTTCCTTTCTGGATTTTCATAAGAAGATAGCTGCGTATCATCTTATTTGATAAATATGAAGAAACACTGGTATCGTATGATATTAATTTCAGCGATAGATTGTTACATTCGCTTATAATACGGAAAACTAAGGACATGGTGTGAAAATATTTTTTTATTCGCTGTGCTGAAATAGTTCATGGCCTTGCAGGATTCCGGCCTCGTAAAACGAATATGTAGCAATCATGATGAAAAGCGGCCGGGCCGGAGAGGAAGCAATACATGCATTCGGATCAGCACAAGTCACCCGGCAAGGGTAGATTTATAATACTGGGGATACTATTCATCACCTTGATGATCGCCTATATCGACCGGGTCAATATATCGGTGCTCATCGCCGACCCTGGGTTCATTGCCGATATGGATCTCAAGGCCCAGGCAGCCCGGCAGGGGCTCTTGATGACCCTGTTTCTGCTGGCCTATGCCCTGGGAAATATCATCCTGGGTTATTTTGGAGACCGGCTGGGACCCCGTAAAGCAGTATCAGTCTCCATCGTGCTCTGGTCACTAGCGTTATTCATCGCCGGGAATGCCAGGAATCTGGTGGCCTTGATCGGGGCCCGCATCTTCATGGGGTTTGGTGAGGGATTTCACTGGCCGATGCAGAGTACTTATGTGAAAAACTGGTTTCCGGTGCACGAACGGGCTCGGGCCAACTCGGCCTGGTCCGTTGGATTAATGGTCGGGCCGGCCATAGCCATGCCCTTATGCTCAGCTATTGTGGTCAAATGGGGTTGGGCCAGTTCCTTTATTATTCTGGGTGTTATTGCCCTGGTGGTGCCACTCCCGCTGATCTGGTTCTTCACTACAGACCGACCGCGCGAGCACCGTTGGGTCAGCGATGCCGAGGCGGATTATATCGAGCAGGGTCAGCAGGAGAAACAGGCTGCCCTGACTGAAATCCAACCCGGATCCTATAAGGATCTGCTGCATTCGGGTCGCTTTTGGCTGGTTACCATCGGGTATATGGCGACGGCTTCTATTTGGTGGGGTACCATGACCTGGCTGCCTCAGTACCTCAAAGTGGCCCGGCATTTTTCCTGGTCGCAGATGGGAATGTTCTCATCGCTGCCATATATACTGGGCACAGTAGCGGTCCTGCTCATTGCTTATCTATCTGATAAGCTGGGACGCCGGGGTATATTCTACACCCTGGGCTTGCTGGGGGCAGTAATCTTTCTATATCTGGGGGCCACCACGACATCTAATTTCAGCAGTGCCATCTATATTGCCATCGCCATTTTCTTTTTGGGTTGGGTCATGCCGGTAGCCTGGACCTTGTTGCAGAGCTTGGTAGCGCCAAATCTGGTCGGAGCGGCTGCCGGGCTGATGAATGGGATCGCCAACGGCTTTGCCGCCTTTGCGCCGACCATCATGGGTTACCTGATCGGGCAGACCGGCAGCTACCTGGCCGGCATGGTCTACCTGATGGTGGTAGGTATAATCGGTTCAGCCTGTACGGCTGTTTTTGCCATTAAGCGGTACTAAGCGAAAGTTTAGTTACGCAGCACAGATTAACACAGATTAGATTTGAAGGCCCTCAGGCCCTGTCGTGCGCAGTAGTTTATATGATGCGCAGCAAGGATTTTATTAATTAGCCACAGATGGACACAGATTATATGTACAATGGCATTAATAATATGCGAAGCAATCCCAACGTGTCATTTCCGTGAAAACTCGCATACTTGTCATTGTTATAAAAACCCTCGTCTTTGTCTTTGC